>ENA-OQAS01000173-OQAS01000173.1-human-gut-metagenome-genome-assembly--contig:-NODE-173-length-33950-cov-6.085711_pt1 | contig 33950 bp, 57 predicted proteins | sample MGYA00242733_ERZ504523 | MGnify/ENA primary metagenome ERZ504523 (study PRJEB26092, sample SAMD00036239) | human gut metagenome | host: Homo sapiens | study: EMG produced TPA metagenomics assembly of...
CGTTGCCGCCGACATGGCGCAGCGCCGCGAAGATCGCACCGCTCGCGAGGCCGAGGCCCGCGCACTCGAGGGCGTGGCCCAGGCCCAGCCCAAGAAAAAGAAGAGTACCGGAGCCAGGCGCTCTCGCGTGACCAAGTCCGCCCAAGCATCAAAGTCTCGATGCCAAGTAAAAAGAAGAAGTAACTACGCGCTCTGGCGATGTTGAATTGGTGCCTTGCTCCTGTGGGGCCGTGGCGATGTTATGCTCTAACCTCGATTGTTTGAATTGCTTCGAAAAGAGGATGCCGTGATCTGCCCGCATTGCCTTAAGACTATCGAGGACGGCGCCTCGTTTTGTCCCTACTGCACGCCTACGTCGGCCCGGGCGACGGTCCCGAGCACACCGAGTTCGTGTTCTGCGAGGCTGCGGTGCCCGTCTTTCTCCGCATGATCGTACGTGCCCCAAATGCGGACGCCCCGCTCCGGGTATCCTCTCCGAGGACGCGGCCGCATCCGACCTTGCTGCGGGCCGCACGGCAGGCTTTCCGCGCCTAACGCAAGAGCAGATCGATACCGAGGTGCCGCATGCGCCGGCCTCTGCCGCTGCGGTGCTTTCGGACGCCGCCGACCCCAATGAGACCTGTGTGCTGCCGGCTTTCGATAAGGATTTCGGTATCCCCAAGGTCGATATTCCCACGCCCGTTTCTCTGCATGACGATGCTCAAAAACCCAAGCGCAAGGTGCACCCCGACGAGGACGCCTATCACAAGCACAAGCGCCATATCCCCAAGCCGCTCATTATCATTGCGGTCCTCGCCGTCGTTTGCGGCGGTGCCTATTGGTTCGTGACGACCGATCCCATGGGCGTTATGCCTGGCTTCTACGACCAGTTTGGCCAGGCTGCGCAGACGACCTTCCCCACGCGCCAAAAGGGCGAGGCGACCGAGGACGATACCAAGCAGGACGATTCTGCCGAGGTGGTCCAGGAAGAAACCGTGCTGACCGATGATCAGCTCTATACCAGGCTCGACGGTCTGTATCAGACCATCGTGTCCTACGGTGACGAGGACCAGATTGGCGAGGTCATCGATTCCTTTAACAACGGTTATCTCCGAACGCCGCTGTCCACCCGTCAGGAGCTGTCGCAGAGTGCCTACGCCCTGCGCGACCAGATCAAAAAGACGCAAGATGAGCTCAACAACCTTAAGTATCAGGACGATACGGTCTATGCGGATGACATCGCCCACTTAAAGCAGCTTGCCGAGTGGATGTACGAGCGTGTCGACGTGATCTGTCAGAGCTGGGACATCTCGCTGGCCATTCCCGATGGTGAGTCGATGAGTTCCCACCAAAGCGATATCCTGGCGCCCATCGCGCAGGGCGGCAACAGCGCACTGAACCAGTACGACGCCAATGTGGGTTCCTGGAAGCCGCAGCAGCGTTCCTAAAATTAGTTCGCCATAGTCGGCATAACCTACGTGCGCAATTGATGTAAGCGCATGCTTATTGCTACAATTCGTACAAATATGCTTTAAACGCACGAGGAAGGAACCACATGTTTGGTTTTAAGAAAGAGCTCTACACGCCCGAGTATCAGCTTGCCGGCGACGAGTGCGCCGTTATCGAGACGTCGAAGGGTACCATCAAGGTCAAGTTTGACGGTGAGGGCGCTCCCATTCATGTCGCGAACTTCTGCGAGCTTTCCACGATGGGTTTCTACGATGGCCTTAAGTTCCATCGCTATGTGCCCGGCTTTGTCATTCAGGGCGGCGACCCCAATACCCGCGATATGTCCGCGCGACGTCGCTGCCGGTCTTGAGGCCCTGACGGCATGCCCGGTACCGGTGTCCCGGCTACTGCATCAAGGGCGAGTTTGCCACCAATCCGCGCAACAGCCATGTCGATGGTGCCCTTGCCATGGCACGCTCCATGGACCCCGATTCCGCGGGTTCGCAGTTCTACTTCTGCCTGGGTGCCCAGCATAACCTCGATTCCGGTTACACCGTCTTTGGTACCACAGTCGAGGGTCTCGATGTGATTTCGCAGCTGCGTGCCGGCGACGAGATCGTCCATGTCGAGATCGTTCACGAGTAAAGGGGACTTCCTTGAATAGCCAGCTGATCCAACAGGGCCGCGCCGCTTACCGCGCGGGTGATTTTTCCGCTGCAGCCCAGATGCTTGGGGCGGCAAAAACTCCCGATGAGATTATGGGCGAGGCCGATCACCTTCGTGGCAACGCCTTGATGCACCTGGCATGTATGCCGAGGCCGCCGAGGCCTATGCCGCCGCCCTCAACGACGGCACCTATGGCAAGCGCGGCGCACTGCTCACCAACCGCGGCAAGGCACTCGCCGCCGTGGGCGACTACACGACGGCCGCTCAGGCGTTCTCTGCCGCTACGCAGGACGCTTCCTATGCCACGCCGTTCAAGGCCTATCTCGGCCTGGGTAACGCGCTGTTCCAGTCGGGCGACTATGCCAACGCGGGTACTGCCTTCCGTCAAGCTGCCATCGACGGCGCAATCCGGCTCCTGCCGCCGCACTCGGCGAGCTCGGTCGTTGCTTCATTAAGCTCGGCCGTCCGGCGGATGCCGTGGAGACCTACCGCACGGCTATCGACTTTGCCGGCCCCCGCGACGACACGCGTGCGCTCAATGCCGGCATGGGTCAGGCGCTTTCTGCCGCCGGCCGTCCCTCCGACGCACTCGACGCCTTTAACGCCGCTACTGCCGATGGCATCTACCAGCTCACTTCCGAGCAGGCCGATGAGCTTGCCCGCGTGCATGATTCGCTTGCCGCACTGTCTGCCCAGACGGCTATGGTCACGGCTCCGGCGCCCGCGATGGACGCTCCTGCCGTCGATCCGCTCGATCCTACGGGCGCGACCGGTCAGTTTATGCCCGATCCCTCGGACACCGGCTTCTTTACGCTGTCCGAGTCCGAGATGGTCCAGCAGGACCGTCAGGATCGTAAGCAGGCCAAGGTCCGTCGTCGCCATCGCCACACGGGTCTCAAAGTCTTCATCGTGCTGCTTCTGCTCATTTTGATTGCTGCGGGCGGTCTGGGCTTTGCCTACACGCGCGGCTTTGGCTTCCCCTCGCAGGAGTCGGTTATCACCGATCTGTTCCAGGCTGCCGGCGACGGTGACACCGCAAAGGCCGAGTCTTGCCTGGCCTCGAGTCTGTCCGAGGACGCCAAGTCGATGATCATCTCCTCGATTCCGCAGGGCGCCACCGTGTCCGTCGAGGGCATGGATCAGTCCATGACCGAGACGAGCGCCAAGGTCAAGGCTTCGCTGTCCAAGGGCGGCGAGCAGGAGTACACCGTCAAATTCGTGCGCTCCGACAATCATATCGGCTGGGCCGTTTCCTCGCTCGATATGGATTTCTCGGCTGCTGACAACCAGTAGTGACCTTATGGGATTTAGCTTTGCCCGGCGCTTCACCGCAAGTGAGGTGCCGGGCTTGCGCTATTATCATGAGCTAGTAGTTTTCCAGCAATCATCCAACACATCAGGAGTTGCGTTGTTTTCTTTGATGGATATGTTCTTCGGTAGCTATGCGGGCGATCTTGCCATCGACCTCGGCACCGCAAATACGCTTGTCTCCGTGCGCGGCAAGGGCATCGTCATTCGCGAGCCTCTGTCGTCGCCATCGACAAGAACGACGAGCGCATCCTGCGGTCGGTATCGAGGCAAAGCGCATGCTCGGCCGTACGCCCGGCAACATCGTGGCCGTTCGTCCCCTGAAGGACGGCGTCATCGCCGACTTCGATGTTACCGAGGCTATGCTTCGCTACTTTATCGACAAGCGTCCGAGAAGCGCTATCCGTGGACCCCGCGTCCGCGCGTTGTCGTCTGCGTTCCCTCCGGCGTCACGTCGGTCGAGAAGCGTGCTGTCTTTGAGGCCACGATCCAGGCTGGCGCTCGCCAGGCCTACCTGATCGAGGAGCCCATGGCCGCCGCTATCGGCGCCGATCTGCCCGTCGAGGAACCCACCGGCTCCATGGTCATCGACATCGGCGGCGGTACACCGAGGTTGCCGTTATTGCTATGGGCGGCATCGTCGTCTCGCAGTCCATCCGTATTGCCGGCGACGAGTTCGATCAGGCTATCCTCACGCACGTTCGAGATGCCTACAACCTGGCCATCGGCGAGCGTACGGCAGAGGACATCAAGATCAAGGTCGGTTCCGCCGTGCCGCTCAAGGACGAGCTCGACGTCGAGGTCAACGGCCGCGACGTGATCACCGGTCTGCCCAAGACCGTACGCATCGAGAGCGAGGAGATTCGTCGCGCACTCAACAAGCCGCTCGACGAGATGGCCAAGCCGTCAAGGACGCACTCGATGCCACGCCGCCCGATCTTGCCTCGGACCTTATGTACTACGGCATTTTGCTGACTGGTGGCGGCGCGCTGCTGCGCGGTCTCGACGTGCGCCTGCGCGATGAGACCGGCGTTTCGGTCAACGTCAGCCCCACGGCGCTCGATAACGTCGTTAACGGCTGTGCCCGCGTGCTCGAGGCCAATGCGTTTGATGGCGGCTTCGTCCAGACCAATGCTTAATTTCCAAAAGGTGGATTCCATTTGGCACGATCTTCGGGTTTCTCCACAAATCTGAATACCAAGCGACAATCAACGGGTATGCGCCCGTTGATTGTTTTCAGCCTGATTTCGGTGTTGCTGCTCACGTTTTACATCCGCGAGGGCGAGGCAGGACCGATTCATGCCGTGCGTTCGGGCGTAACGACGATTACCTCGCCGGTGCGCTTTGTGGGCTCGGCTGTGGCGGCTCCCTTCAATGCGATCGGCAACGTGTTCTCTAACCTTACGGCGTCGCAGGACACGCTTGACGATCTTAAGAAGCAAAACGAGGAACTGACCTCTAAGGTTGCTGAGCTCTCCGAGGCTCAAAAGACCGCCGAGCGTCTGGAGGGGCTGGTCGGCCTGCAGTCGACCTATAACCTCAAATCGACCGCAGCTCGTATTGTTGGTGCCTCGGGCGATGCCTGGACCTCGACCGTCACCATCGACAAGGGCTCTGCCGACGGCCTTACCATCAACATGCCTGTGACGAGTTCGGCCGGTGTTATCGGCCAGATCATCGAAGTCTCGGCCAAGACGTCCACCGTGCGCCTGATTGGCGACGAGAACTCGGGCGTGTCCGCTATGGTGCAGGACACGCGCGCCCAAGGCATGCTGCAGGGTCAGGCTGACGGCACGCTGCGTCTTGAGTACGTGAGCGTCGACTCCGATGTTAAGGTTGGCGACATCATCGTGACCTCGGGCATTGGCGGTGTGTTCCCCAAGGGTCTACCGCTCGGCACCGTCTCGTCGGTCGAGAAATCGGCAAACGACGTGTACTACACCATTGTGGTGCGCGCCCAGACCACGGCCGAGAACAACGAGGAGGTGCTGGTCATCACCTCGCTGACCGACGAACAGTCGGCCTCGGATGAGGACGTGAGTACGGCCAACAGCACGCCGCAGGGAACGTCGCGCGATGCTGCGACCAAGACGAAGGACGAGAGTTCGGATGACAGTTCCGACACGTCCGAGACGACCGATTCCGGCTCGAGCGAATAGGGGGCATGTCCATGGATCTACACGAGCAGGGGATGAGCTCCCGTACGTTTGTAATCGCCGCCATCGTGTGCGTGCTGCTGCAGGCAGGCCTGGCACCGCAGATCTCCATTGCGGGCGGTCGCGTCAACTTCATGATTATCCTGGTGTGCCTAAGCGTGTTCTCGGGCGACCCGACCCGTGCCGTCGTGTGCGGTTTTTGCAGCGGCTTGTTTTATGACCTGTCCGCTGCCGTGCCGGTGGGCGTTATGTCGCTCCTGCTGACCGTGGGTTCTTTTGCCCTGGTGCACAGCGCCGTCGGTCAGACGGGCGGTACCCCGAGTGCGCGCGGCGTCACTGTGGGCGCCTTTGCGCTCGTCATTAATGTGATCTACAGCATCATCTTGCTGTTTATGGGTTTGGAGACGAGCTTTGTCGTGGCGATCTTCGGCCATGCGCTGCCGTCCTCGATCCTGACGGGTCTGGTTGCCATTCCGTTTTTGATGTCCGGCGTCGTGCCGCAGTCCGGCTATGGATTCTCCGCACGTGGCGGACGCCAGGCGGGTATGCGCTTTAAGCCCAAGACCCGCAAGCTCAAATAGGGGAGGCCCGTAGATGTCTTCCCAGTTGACGGTTATTATCGCCGGTATCGTGCTGGTTGTGGCCATCGTGGTCGCGCTGGTCATCATGCGTCGTGGCGATTCCCGTTTTACCTACGATACGCAGCATGGAACGGCCCCGCGCGCCACCGAGGGCGAGGGCAATACCGCGGCGACCGCCTTTAAGGGCCGTTTTTCCATCCTCACCACGGGTGTGGGCGCGATGTTTGCGGCGCTTGCCGTCAAGCTGTGGGGCATGCAGATGGTCTCATCGGACTATTACGAGAAGCAGGCCAATAGTAATCAGACTCGCACCGTTACAACACCCGCTGTGCGCGGTCGCATCCTCGACCGCAATGGCGTGGCGCTTGTCCAGAACCGTCCCTCACTTGCTGTCGTGGCCTACCGCGACCTTGCCGAGGATGAGGTTCTGGTTCGCCATCTTGCCAACGTGCTTGGAATGCCTTACGTGGCGGTCCTTCGCAATATTCAGGACAATACAGAGGCGCTCAGAGCCTGCATACCATCGCGACGGACGTCCGTCGCTCCACGGTTGCCTATATTCAGGAGCATGCCGGCGAGTTCCCGGGCGTCAAGATTGCCGAACGTACCGAACGCCAGTATCCATATGGCGAGACGGCATGCCATATCTTGGGCTATACCGGCACCATTACCTCCGAGCAGCTCGAGGCCCAGAATAAGAAAACCTCTGGCGATGATGATGCTTCTGCTGGCAAGATTACGTACCAGTCGGGCGATATCGTGGGCCAGGCGGGCGTTGAGAGCTACTACGAAAACTTGCTGCAGGGTATTCGTGGCGAGCAGACCGTCAAGGTCGATGCATCGGGCAATGTGACCGGTCAGGCCGGCGCTGTGCCCGCGAAGGCCGGCTCCGACATTAAGCTCACGCTCGACCTTAAGATCCAACAGGCCTGTGAGACGGCGCTGGCGAGCGCTATCGAGCTTGCCAAGACCACCGGCTACAGCAATGCCGGCAACGGCGCTGTGGTGTGTCTCGATCCCAACAATGGCGAGATCCTGGGCATGGCGAGCGAGCCAAAGTTTGATCCGTCCGTCTTTATCGGTGGTGTCTCAAATGACGTGTGGACCGAGCTCAATGATGACAAGGGTTCGCACCCGCTGCTCAACCGCGCCATTAGCGGACAGTACATGTCGGCCTCGACCATCAAGCCGCTCTCGGCACTGGCCGGTCTTGAGTTTGGAACCTACACTTCAACGCAGACAACCAACTGCACGGGCTATTGGACGGGCCTGGGCAAGGCTTGGGGCAAGCGCTGCTGGCTGACGTCTGGCCACGGCACCATGACGCTGCAGTCGGGTATCGCCAACTCGTGCGACCCCGTCTTCTATGACATGGGCAAGGCGTTCTTTTATGACGAGCAACATTCCGAGGGCCTGCAGGAGGTCTTTCGTCGCTGGGGCCTAGGCAAGACCTGCGGTATCGATCTGCCGAGTGAGGCGCGGGCCGTATTCCCGATGCCGAGTGGAAAGAGTCGTACTTCACCGACGCATCTGCCGAGGACCGCAAGTGGAATGCCGGCGATATGACTAACATTGCTATCGGCCAGGGCGACATCCTGGTGACGCCCCTGCAGATGGCGTGCGCCTATATGGGTCTTGCCAACGGCGGCAAACAGTACGTGCCTCACGTGTTTTTGTCTGCCGTGTCGCGCGATGGCGACGGTGATGCCTATAAGTACAACGGCAAGGGCAAGAAGAAGCGCCTGGAGGCCAAGATCAACAGTGATTCGGATTTGGCTCTTGTTCGCAACGGCATGCATGACGTGATTTACACGGCATCGACGTCCCTGGCGGCTCACTTTGGCACCCTGACGCCGCAGGTATACGGCAAGTCGGGCACGGGCGAGAAAAGTGGCGAGGACGAATACGCGTGGTTCTGCGCCTATGCACCGGCCGATGATCCCAAGTATGTCATCGCTACTGTTCTGGAGCAGGGCGGCGGCGGCTCAGATACCGCGATGCATGTCGTGCGCGACGTGCTCGGCGTGATTTATGACGAGCCCGATACCTCTTCGGCCTCGGGCGATTCTTCGGTTCGATAGGAGGTTGCGATGGATTTTTCTCCGGCGGATCTGTTCCGTTCAACCAAGACCGGCTCTCGCAGCAGCCTGGACCGCGTCAACAAGCAACTTTCGGCCTCGCGCGGCACGTTTCGCCAAAAGGTGCATATCGGTGTGCTCGTGGCCACTGTGGCGCTCGTCGCCTACGGTGCCATCATCATCTGGTCGGCTTCGCAGTTTAAGGCCGATGCTTCGTTCTCACGCCATCTGCTGGGAATCGGCATCGGAGCGGTGCTGGCGGTGTTGGTCTGGCGTACCGACCTGCGCGGTATTTCCAATTTCTCGACGGCGTTGCTCGTCATCGACCTGATCGTGATCTTCTCGCCCAAGATTCCGGGCCTGTCCTATACGGGCGGTCTGGGCATGACGGGCTGGATCAAGATTCCCGGTATCGGTTTGACGTTCCAGCCGGTTGAGCTTGCCAAGCTCATCACCATCTTCTTTATTGCTACGCTTGGCTCGCAGTATAACGGTCGCATCGATACCGTTCGCGACTACGTCAAGCTCTGCGGCATGCTGTCCATTCCGTTTTTGGCCGTCGTTGCCATGGGCGACCTGGCTCGGGCCTGGTTGTGTTGGTTTCGGGCGCCATCGTCATTTGTATGAGCGGCGCACGCCGCGAATGGGTGCTGTCGACCCTGGCCCTGCTCGTGGGCCTGGTGGCCCTCGTTCTGGCGCTCGATTCGGTTTTTGATTCGTTGCTCGGCTACGATGTGCTCATCAAGCAGTATCAGATGAACCGTCTGACGGTCTTTATCGACCCCGATAATGCCGATTCGGACGATGCCTACAACCTGCAGCAGTCGCTTATCGCCGTTGGCTCGGGCGGCTTCTTTGGTAAGGGTTTGGGTCATGCGACGCAGTCGGCCGGCGGCTTTCTGCCTGAGTTCCACACCGACTTCGTCTTCGCCTTCCTGTCCGAGACCTTTGGCTTTTGCGGTTCTTTTTTGCTCCTGTGTCTCTACGTGCTGCTGATCTTTTCGACGATTCGCGTCGCCTTTAAGTGTGAGTCGCTGTTCCTGCGCCTGTCGTGCGTGGGCATCGTTGGCATGTGGGCGTTCCAGACCTTCGAGAACATCGGCATGTGCATCGGCATGATGCCGATCACCGGTATTCCGCTACCGTTTATTAGCTTCGGTTCGTCTTCGATGATGATTCAGCTGCTGACGGTGGGTATCGTACAATCCATATGGCGGCATCGTTCGGGCGCCGCGTAACCGCTGGAGGGGTTTGCTATGAAAATTCCCGTAGATAAGCTGACCCGCGCTTTTAAGATGGGCGCGTCCGTTAAGAAGGATTCCGATACGCCGGTGCGCGTCTCGGTCTATCTGGATTCGTCCGCCTCGCGCTTTCTGGCCGAGACGGTGCGTGACGCCTTTGTGCCGCAGACGACCTCGGGTATTGTGCGCGTCGAGCGTCTGGGGGAGGAGCGAATTGCTCCAAAGACCGATACCGATGTGGTGCTGGTGCTCTCGTGTGGTTCCGACCGCTTGGAGAGTGCCGTGCAGGAGCTCGTGATCGCCGGCGCGCCCGTGTGCGTGCTTGCCGAGTCTGCTGTGGAGGTGCCGTTTATCGAGGAGTCCACGCCCATGCTCGGCGTGGTAGCGGCAACCGATAAGACGTATCTGCTCGAGACGCTTGCTCGCTGGATTCTCGATCGCACCGACAAGGAAACGGCTTTTGCGGCGAACTTTGCTTCATGCGCATCGCGGCCGCCAATCGTATCATCACCTCGTGCGCGCTCACCAATATGGCGACCGGTGCACTGGTGTTTTTGCCGGGCGCCGATTATCCCGTTATGGCGCTGGCGCAGGTGGGCATGCTCTTTGAGCTCGCTGCCGTCTTTGGACGCGGCATTAAGCCCGAGCGCGGCTACGAGGTCGCGGGCGTGCTTGCCGGCGGTCTTGTGATCCGCGCGGTCACCCGCGCGCTCGTCAAGCAGACGCCGCATATTGGGTTTGCCGTCAAGGCGCTCACTGCTGCCGCGGGCACCTATGGCATGGGCCGTGCGCTCGTTTCGCTCTACGAGCGCGATGTCGACTACAGCCGTGCCAACGAGGTGGTCACTGCCACGTTCTCCCGCGTTCGCGATCTGGTGACCACGGTCGCGGGCGCTACCCGTCCTATGGCGTCCTATCAGGACGCATCAGATCTCGCTGCTTAGGGGTTTTCCGTTGCGCGTTGCATACCAAGATTGTTTTCATTTAATTGAGCCGTTGCTCGCCAAGGTCGAGAAGCCGAGTCGCTATATCGATCACGAGTGGGGCACGCTTTCCAAAGCCGATGCCGACTACCGTTGCTGCCTGATCTACCCGGATGTGTACGAGGTTGGTCTGCCCAACCAGGCATCGCCATCCTCTACAACATCCTTAACCAGGCCGAGGGCATCTCCTGTGAGCGTGGCTATGTGCCGTGGCCCGATATGGGTGACGCCATGCGCGAGGCGGGTATTCCGCTGCTGTCGCTCGAGGGTGCAGCGCCGGTCGCTTCGTTTGATATCGTCGGTCTGCATGTGCCGCACGAGATGGCGGTGACGAACTTCCTCGAGGCACTCGACCTCGCTGGCATTCCGCTGTTAGCGGCCGACCGAGGCGAAGACGACCCCATCATCATCGCCGGCGGCCCCTCGGTGTACAACCCCGAGCCGTACGCGGCCTTCTTCGATGTCATCCTCATCGGTGAGGGCGAGGAATCGCTGCTCGAGACCTGTCAGCTGCATCGCCGCCTGCGTGACGAAGGAGTCCCGCGCGCGCAGATTGTTGAGCAGCTTGCATCCATTTCCGGCAACTACGTGCCGTCGCTCTATGAGGTTCGTCACGACGAGCCCTGCTCGCCGCATGCTACACCGTGCCGCGTGAGGGCAAGGATGCGCCGACCGTGGTCTACAAGCGCGTCGTCGAGGATTTCGGCGCCACGAATCCGCTGTCGCAGTCGTGCGTGCCTATGCGCAGCTGGTCCACGACCGCCTGTCTATCGAGATCCTGCGCGGCTGCGCCCGCGGCTGTCGTTTTTGCCAGGCCGGCATGACGTATCGCCCGGTGCGCGAGCGCTCGGCCGACCAGATCGTCTCGTCGGTGATTCAGGGTCTGGAAAAGACCGGCTATGACGAGGTGTCGCTGACCTCGCTCTCCACGACCGACCATTCCTGCATTCGCGACGTGCTCGGCAGGCTCAACCGTCGCCTGGAGGATACGGGTATTCGCGTGTCTATTCCGTCGCAGCGCCTGGATTCGTTTGGCGTGGATATGGCCGAGTCGGTCGCCGGCGAGAAGAAGGGTGGCCTGACGTTCGCGCCCGAGGCCGGCAGCCAGCGCATGCGCGACATCATTAACAAGAACGTGACCGAGGAGGACCTGGACCGTGCGGCCAAGGCGGCCTTCGAGGCCGGCTGGAACCGCATGAAGCTCTACTTTATGATGGGCCTTCCCGGCGAGCGCGACGAGGACATCTTGGCCATCGCCAACCTGGCCGATCACGTGCTGGAGCTCGGTCGTTCCGTGGTGCCCAAGGCTCGTCGCGGCTCGATCTCGGTTTCCATTTCGGTTTCGGTCTTTATCCCCAAGGCTGCCACGCCGTTCCAGTGGTGCCCGCAGCTCGACTACGACGACGTCAAGCGTCGCCAGAAGCTGCTTATCACGAGCGTTCGCAACCGTGCCGTCCGCGTTCATTACCACGATGCCGAGACCTCGCTCATCGAGGCCGCGCTGTCCCGCGCCGGTCGTGACATGACGCCCGTCATCATCGATGCTTGGCGCTCGGCTCTCGCTTTGACGCCTGGGCAGAGCATTTCTCGCTCGATAACTGGAAGGAGGCTGCTGCCAAAAACGGCATCGACCTCAATGAGCTCGTACACCTGCCCTACGAGTTGGATTGGCGTTTGCGTGGGAGCATGTGAGCCCCGGCTGCACGCGCGGTTTCCTCGAGCGCGAGTACCGTCGCTCGCTCGAGGGCGTCACGACTCCCGACTGCACCCGTACGTCGTGCACCGGCTGCGGGATCTGCCCCACGCTCCACGCCAAGAATGTATTGATGGGTGATCGCGCATGAGTGAGCGCCTGACCGACAACCCCTCGCTCTTTAGGCTTCGTGTTCGCTATGGCAAGCGCGATCGCCTTAAGTACCTGGGCCATCTCGAAGTAATCCATACCATTGAGCGCATCGTGCGCCGTGCGGGACTTCCCTATGCCGTCACGCAGGGCTTCTCCCCGCACATGCGCGTGGGCTTCTCTTCGGCGCTACCGGTGGGTACGTCATCGACCTGCGAGTGGTATGACCTTTTTATGACCGAGTTCGTGGCGCTCGACGAGGCGTTTGGGCGCCTGGCTGCGGCGTCTCCGGCCGATCTGGCGCCCATCGAGGCGGCGTACATCGACGTGCACACGCCGGCGTGACGGCGCAGCTCACGCGCTTGTCGTATCGCATCGACCTGCACTTGGATTCCGAGGCGCCCGTAAGCGCCGACGAGGTGCGTCGTGCGATCGACACGCTGCGCGCGGGCCACGGCATCGACTACGCGCGCGGCAAAAAGAGCAAGCGCTTGGATTTGGATCACACGCTCGTGGGCTATGAGCTCACGGCGGGGGAGCGCCCGGACCATTTGGTGCTCATGCTCGACACCCATGCCGACAACGAGGGCTCCATGCGTCCGGTAATTTTGCTTTCTGCGGCTGATGTTTTGTTGCAGGGCTTGACCCCGGGCGTGGATGCACCTATTGTTTCCACCGGTATGCAAGACCTCGTGACCATCTGCTCCTACGATGTCGAGCGTCAGAATCAAGCATGCGAGGACGACGAGGGCCGACTCGTCAGCCCCATACCTGTGCGAACTTGTGGATTTGCTCCACATACTCGTTGACGGGGGTATTTTCGCCTGCTACTATATTCGGCTGTTGCACTAACTGATGCATGAAGGGCAAGTAAACATGTACGCAATCGTTAACACGGGCGGCAAGCAGTACAAGGTCGCCACCGACGATGTCATCACCGTCGAGAAGATCGAGGGCAATGAGGGCGACAAGGTCACCCTGCCGGTTATCTTCCTCAACGATGGTAAGAAGATCGTCACCGATCCCGACAAGCTGGCCAAGGCCAAGGTTACCGCTCAGATCGTTGAGCAGTTCAAGGGCGAGAAGCAGCTGGTCTTCAAGTTCCACAAGCGCAAGCGCTATCGTCGTCTGAAGGGTCACCGTCAGCAGCTCACCAAGCTGAAGATTGTGAAGGTTCAGGCTACCTCCCGCGCCAAGAAGGCTGTCAAGGCAGAGGCTGAGGCTGTTGCCGAGGCTCCCGTCGCCGAGTAGATTACACTCGTAACGAAAGAGTAGGTATACACAATGGCACACAAAAAAGGACTCGGTTCCTCCCGTAATGGCCGTGACTCCCGCGGTCAGCGCTTGGCACGAAGCGCTATGCCGGCCAGACGGTAACCACGGGCACGATTCTCGTCCGTCAGCACGGCACGCACATCCACCCGGGTGAGAACGTTGGCGTGGTAAGACGACACGCTGTTCGCGCTGGTCGACGGTACCGTTGAGTTCCACAAGGGTATCAAGCACAGGGTCAGCGTACGCCCGCTCGCGAACGCGTAATTCACCCTTCATAGAGCACATATGTGGAGGCACTTGAGTTTTAGGATTCAAGGGTCTCCCTCTTTTTGTAGGAGGCGATTCTGTTGTCACAGTTCACCGATATCAGCCGCATTAACGTGTGCGGCGGCGACGGCGGAGCCGGATGCATGTCGTTTAGGCGCGAGGCATTTGTCCCCAAGGGCGGCCCCGATGGCGGCGACGGCGGTCGTGGCGGCAATGTCGTCATCCAGGCCGATGCTCAGCTGTCTTCGTTGATCGATTACCGCTTTAAGCATCACTTCCGCGCCGAGCGCGGCACGCACGGCAGGGTGCCCGTCGTAACGGTAAAAGCGGCGAGGATCTGATCCTGAAGGTTCCCATGGGTACGTGGTACGCGAGCTCGACCCCGAGACGCAGACCCCGATGTTCGAGATTGCGACCTCGTACACGATGGCGAGCGCGTAGTCGTGGCGCCCGGCGGTGTCGGTGGTCTGGGCAACACGCACTTTGTGACGTCGGTGCGCCGCGCGCCCGCGTTCGCTCAGCTGGGCGAGCCGGCCGAGGAGCACTGGATTGAGCTCGAGATGAAGCTCATGGCCGATGCCGCGCTCGTGGGCTTCCCCTCGGTGGGTAAGTCATCGCTCATCGCGCGCATGAGTGCCGCCCGCCCCAAGATTGCCGACTACCCGTTTACCACGCTCGTGCCGAACCTCGGCATGGTGCGTGCCGGCGAATATTCTTACGTCGTTGCTGACGTCCCCGGTCTTATCGAAGGCGCGAGCGAGGGTAAGGGCCTGGGTCACCAGTTCCTGCGCCACATTGAGCGTACGGCCTGATCATGCACGTCGTCGACATGACGGGTGGTTTTGAGGATCGCGATCGGTCGAGGATTACCACATCATTAACCGTGAGCTCGAGCAGTATGGCGCCGAGCTTTCGGAGCGTCCGCAGATTGTCGTTGCCAACAAGTGCGATGCGCCGGGCACGGCTGACAAGATTGCCGACCTTAAGCGTGCGGCGCTCGACGATGGCCATATGTTCTTTGCCGTGTCTGCTGTTACGGGCGCCGGCCTCAACACGCTGATGCTTGCCGTGGGCGAGCAGGTGGCTAAGCTTCGCGCCGAGCTGGCGGTTGCTGATGAGCCGGTCGATCTGCGCGACGAGGAGTGGGAGCGCCGCCGTCTGCAGCGCGAGAAGCGTTTCCGCATTGTCCAGGAAGAGCCCGGTGCCTTCCGCGTGGTCGGTCGTGCCATCGAGCGCATGGTCATTCAGACCGACTGGGAAAACGAGGAAGCCGTCATTTACTTGCAGCATAAGTTTGCGCGTATGGGTGTTGACGACGCGCTCGAGAAGGCTGGTTGCCGTGCGGGCGACGAGGTCCGCATTTGCCAGCGCGCCTTTGACTTTGAGGGCGCCGAGGACTTCTCGGAGTACGAGGAGCTCGAGGATGTTGGCGAGGACGTTGCCGTTGAAGCCATTGACGTGGCCGATGCTGTGGATGAGAGCGTCGAGGTTGTCGATGCGGCGGATGCCGCGGGCGATGCCGAGACTCGGAGGGCGAGTAAGCCATGTCGCTGCGCGGTGGAATCGGTCTGCCCGAGCTTCCTCTAGAGGACGGGCGGGAGTTTAGGCTCGGCATTATGGGCGGCACATTCGACCCGATTCATTACGGGCACTTGGTGACTGCCGAGCAGGCGCGCGAGTCGCTCGACTTGGACGCTGTGCTCTTTATGCCGGCGGGCTCTCCTGCCTTTAAGCTTGACAAGCCGGTGACGCCTGCGAGGACCGTTATGCCATGACGGTCCTCGCCACCGCCGCGAACCCGGCCTTTTTGGCGAGCCGGTTCGAGATCGACCGTCCGGGCGTAACCTATACGGCCGATACGCTTCATGCCCTTCGCGACTTTTACCCGCCGCAGGTAAAGCTCTACTTTATTACGGCGCCGACGCGATTATCGATATTGTGACCTGGCATGATGCCGAACGAATTGCTGAGCTTGCTACCTTTATTGCGGCGACGCGACCGGGCTTTGATATCGATACGGCGCGTGCCCGAATCAAAGAGTCGGGGCTGCCGTTCGACGTGCGCTATATTCAGATTCCGGCGCTGGCGATCAGCTCGACGAACATTCGCAAGCGTGTTGCCCGCGGTATGAGCGTGCGCTATCTTACGAGCGAGTCCGTGCTCGGCTACATTCGCAAACGCAGCTATATGCCGATTTGGGCCAAGAAGATTTTGAGTGATGGGGGTCTACGTTGTCGGTAGAGGATCAGTTTGAGGGCGATGAGCGCGCGCTGCTCAAGCGCATTCAAGAGCTGCTCGATGTTCGCATGAAGTATAAGCGCAAGCGCTATGTGCATTCGCTGGGTGTTGCCGAGACCGCACTTCATCTGGCCGAGGTCTACGGCGTCGACCGCTTTGATGCCGCTGCCGCCGGTCTGATCCATGACTGGGACAAAGTGCTCTCCGACGACGAGCTGGTCACGCGCGCTCTGCATTACGGCATTAAGATTGCCGGCTCTCCTTCCGCCGCGACGCCGCTTTTGCATGGCCCTGTTGCCGCCTATGAGCTTCCGCAGCTTTTTCCCGAGCTGTCGCCGGCCGTTTTCCAGGCTGTCGACCGTCACACCGTGGGTGCCTGCGACATGACGCCGCTCGATATGGTGGTCTTTGTGGCCGATGCCATCGAGCCCAACCGCCACGGCGACTATGCACATGCGCTGCGCAAGATGGTGGGGGAGTCGACGCTCGACGAGTTGTTCTTCTCCTGTTTTGCGCAGGGTTTGGTCTATGTGATTCAGTCCGGGCGCTATCTTTATCCCACGGCTATTTCGATTTACAACCATTACGCCCAGCTGCGCTAGCTCGGGCTGTCTAGAAAGAGGTATTCCATGGCCGACGAGACCATGACCGACGAGCAGATTCTTGAAGGTGTGGAGCACAAGAGCTTCGTCGCCACGTCCGACCGCACTGCCGCCTCGCTGTCTGCGAGCGGTGTCGCCGCCGAGGATGTCGCCCGCGCCGCCGCGCAGGCGCCTACGACAAGAAGGGCGAGGACGTTCAGGTGCTCGACCTGACCGAGCTTTCCGACGTATGCGACTACTTTGTGCTTGCCACCGGTACCAACAACCGCCAGGTCGATTCTATCGTCGACGAGATCGAGGAGAAGGTCGCCGAGGCTTGCGGCGAGCACCCGTTCTCCATCGAGGGTCGCGAGCAGAAGACCTGGATGCTCATGGACTATGGTTCGGTTGTCGTCCACGTCTTCACTCCCGAGGCGCGCGACTTCTACCGTCTCGAAAAGCTCTGGGGAGACGCCCCCCAGCTTCCCCTCGACCTCCTCTAGTAGCTCATTTGGGACGGGGCTTTTTTAGCTACCCTCTGCCGTATGCCGGCAGTTGCACTACTTGCAGCTGCCCGGTTTTCTTTTTGCCATAGGGACTAATCGTTGAAGCGGGATTGGCGGCCGAAGGAAAGGGCGGTGTCGCCGAATTTGTCTCGGACGGCGTCGATGGCGACGGAGAGGTCGCGGCGGTCGCTGGATTGGGCTCCGCGGTCATCGATCTCGCAGAACAGGTCAGTCTGGATGCCGCCTTGGTGGTCGAAGTCGCTCATGCCGATGCCCGCTAAGCGAACATGCATGCCATCCTGCCAGATGTTGTCGAGCAGTTCGAGTGCAACCGCCACGAAGATGTTCTCATCGTCGGTCGGATGAGGCAGCCGGCGCTGTGCCGTACGCCCGCTGCCATACGAATACTTAAGCTTGAGCGTTACCGTGGCACCCGTCAGCCCCTGACGGCGCAGGCGGCGTCCCACTGACTCTCCCAACAGCGCAATCGCCGCCTCAATATCCCCACGCTCAGTTAAATCTTTAGCAAAGGTGCGTTCATTGCTGACCGACTTGACCTCGCGCTCTTCATCGAGGCTCGTGACTTCGGAGATTTCGAGTCCCAGCGCACGCTGCGCATGCGTTCGCCGTTGACGCCAAAAATAGAGGCCAAGGTGGATTTCGGTGCACGTGATAGCTCGCCGAGGGTGTAGATGCGCATGCGGCGCAGTCGCTCCTCGGCCGACGCCCGATGCCGCTCATGGCAGATACCGGCAGCGCGGCCAAAAAGCGCTGCTCGGTTCCGGGGCGCACGATGGTCAGCCCAAACGGCTTATCCCGCTCGCTTGCGATCTTTGCGACCGTCTTGTTGCAGCCCACGCCAATGGAACAGGTCACTCCCAGCCCTGCCACGCGGTCGCTTGCACGCCGCGCAACCAGCAGCGGGTCTTCGGGCGCAAAGCGACCCGGTGTGATATCGATAAAGGCTTCGTCGATGGATACGCGCTCAACACGCGGGGTCTCGTCGGCGAGAATCGCCATGACCTGCGCGCTCACCTCGCGGTAGCGGTCAAAGTGCCCGTGTGTCCAAATGGCTTGCGGGCACAAGCGCCGCGCCTCGGCCGAGGGCATGGCAGAGTGCACGCCAAAGCGACGCGCCTCATACGAACACGTGGACACGACGCCACGCGAATCGGCGTCTCCGCCCACGATGAGCGGCTTTCCGCGCCATTCGGATGATCGAGCATTTCCACGCTCGCAAAAAACGCATCGAGGTCCATCAGGCCCACCGCCGGACCCGTCCAGGGAGGCGGCGTGACGCCCATGGCATCCTCATAACCGTATGTATGTTCGCGTCTTTCCATGTCATGAGTATACCGCGCAGCTCATGTGGGGTGCGTGTATGTGCTTGCAAATCCCGAATTCTTGTCTAAGATATGGATTTGCCCTCGACTACACCGAAGAAGTTGGTCTCACGGACTTCACCTGCCCGCGTCGATGGCGTATTATGTTCAACTGTTTGTTTGTAGTTGCAGCCTAAAGCTGCTTGGTTGGAGGAGTTTCCTTTGGCAGTCAAGATTCGCCTTGCTCGTCACGGCGCTAAGAAGCGTCCGTACTACCGTGTCGTCGTCGCCGATTCCCGCGCCCCGCGTGACGGTCGTATCATCGAGGAGGTTGGCCGCTACAACCCGATGACCGCCCCCAAGACCATCAACCTCGACCTCGAGAAGATCGCCGACTGGCAGTCCAAGGGCGCTCAGCTCACCGACGCCGTCGCCGCTCTGGTCAAGGCCGCCAACGAGGGCGAGAAGACCGAGACCGTCGTCAAGAAGTCCAAGAAGCAGCTCGCCAAAGAGGCCGAGGCCGCTAAGCTGCCGCTGAGGCCGCTGAGGGCGCCGAGGAGTAAATCGTGCCTGAGGTTGACGCTGCACAGCTCGAGGGTGAGGCAATGCTCTCAGATCGCATCGCCGATCTCGTCGAATATCTCGTTGTTCAGATCGTCGAGACCCGGATTCCGTGAGCCTTGAGGTCATCGATGGTGACGACGCCTCTACGATTGAGGTTTCGGTCGCCGAGGATGACGTCGCTAAGGTCATCGGCCGTCGTGGCCGTACCATCAAGCCATTCGCACGCTCGCCCGTGCACTGGCCGCTCGCCTCGACACTGCTGTCGAGGTAGAGGTTCTGGGCTAGGACCTTGAGGTCCCAGTACAAAAACATCGCCCGTGTGGTCAAGCCGCACGGAAGGAAGGGGGAGGTCCTCGCGCAGCCGCTGCGGGGGCTTCCTTCTGTATTAGAGCCTGGTATGCGCGTCGCCCTGACGCCGCCGGCGCTCAAGCGCGACCGCTTTTGCACGGTCGTGTCCGTCACCGATACGGGCGATGGCGATCTGGTCTCGTTTGAGGGCATTGACGACTTGACGGCCGCCGAGGGCATCACGGGATGCTACGTGCTAGCAAATCGTGACGACTTTGAGCTCGATTCGCTCGACGCTGCCTATACCGACCTGATGGGTCGGGAGGTGGTCGACGAGCGCTTCGGTTCGCTCGGTACGATCGTCGAGATCATGTCGACGCCCGCTAACGATGTTTGGGTTGTCGAGGGTGATCGGTACGGCGAGGTACTGATTCCCGTGATCGAGCAGGTCGTGCTCGATCTTCCCGACACAGGAACAATTTCCGTCCACGCTATGGACGGCCTGATCGATATGGACAATTAGGGAGGACAACATGCTGATCGAGACCCTTTCGGTCTTTCCCGAGATGTTTGAGCCCGTCATGTCCACGTCGATTTTGGGCCGCGCCCGCAAGGCCGGCCTTTTTGATTTTAAGGCGTATAACCTGCGCGACTGGACGCACGACCGCCATCGTACCGTCGATGACGAGCCGTACGGCGGCGGGCAGGGCATGCTCATGAAGGTCGAGCCTATCGCAGAGGCCATCGAGGCCATTAGCGCAGAGGGTCCCAAGCCCACTGTGGTGTTCTTTACCCCCTGTGGCGAGCCTTTTACGCAGCATGTGGCCGAGCGCCTGCTCAAAAGTGAGCGCCTGCTGTTTGTGTGCAGTCGCTACGAGGCGTCGACGAGCGCGCGTATGCGTATGCCGATGAGCGTCTGTCGATCGGCGACTACGTGCTCACGGGCGGCGAGCTTCCCGCTATGGTCGTTGCCGATGCCGTCGTACGCCTGATTCCCGGCGCCTTGGTGACGAAATGAGCAACGTCGACGAGTCATTCTCGACCGCCGAGGACGGAGGACTGCTCGAGTACGCGCAGTACACCCGCCCCGCCGAGTTCAACGGCGAGGGCGTGCCGCCGGTGCTTGTGAGCGGCGATCACGCCAAGGTCGATGCCTGGCGTCGCAAGAACGCCATCGAGCGCACCTGCTGCTGGCGTCCCGATCTGATCGAGACAGCGCGGCTCACGCCCGAGGAGCGCGCTTACGCGCAGGAGATTCTTGACGCTTCGTATTCGCAGAGCGAGGAGTGAGTATGGTTCCTACGCAACATTCCGCGTTGAGGGGCGCTTTTGAGTGGATCGCGGTCATCGCGATCGCGCTCGTGGCCACGTTCCTGATCCGTACCTTTGTGGTCGAGCCCTTTGTGGTGCCCACCGGTTCTATGGAGGACACGATCGAGATTGGCGACCAGATCCTGGCGCAAAAGGTGAGCCTCGAGCTCGGTCAGCCCGTCAAGCAGGGCGATATCGTTGTGTTTCACAACCCCGATGGCACCTCCGAGCATGATGTTCTTGTCAAGCGTGTTATTGCCACGGCCGGCCAGACGGTCGACCTGCAGGATGGCAAGGTGGTCGTTGACGGCCAAGCGCTCGACGAGGACTATACGACGGGCATGAGCTGGCCACTTTCGGTCCAAGCGCCCGGTGCTCAGGTAAGCTATCCCTACACCGTTCCCGACGGGTGCGTGTGGGTGATGGGCGACAACCGCGAAAACTCTGCCGACTCACGCTACTTTGGTCCCGTCGATCGCTCTGATTTGATCGCCGTGGCACTCGTGCGCTACTGGCCGCTCAACCGCATCGGCGCTATCGACTAAAAACCGCTATAGTACAGTACCTAACCGTGTAATCGTTTCGACGAGGGGATATTAGAGGCATGAACGCTTCATCGCTTTCCTTCCAAGACATCATCCTGCGCCTCCAGCAGTACTGGGGCGAGCAGGGCTGCGTCATTATGCAGCCCTATGACTCCGAGGTCGGTGCCGGTACCTTCCATACCGCGACCACGCTGCGCTCGCTCGGTCCCGCCGAGTGGCGCACCTGCTATGCGCAGCCTTGCCGCGTCCCGCCGACGGCCGCTACGGCGAGAACCCCAACCGCATGCAGCACTACTATCAGTTCCAGGTGCTCATCAAGCCCTCTCCGGTCAACGCCCAGGAGCTTTACCTGGGGTCTCTTGCCGCTATCGGTCTGGACCCCAACGACCATGACGTCCGCTTTGTCGAGGACGACTGGGAGAGCCCGACGCTCGGCGCTGGGGCCTTGGCTGGGAGGTCTGGCTCAACGGCATGGAAGTTACGCAGTTTACGTACTTCCAGCAGGTGGGCGGTATCGAGGTCGACCCCGTTCCTGTCGAGATCACCTATGGCCTGGAACGCATCGCCATGTACGCCCAGGGCGTCAACTCGGTCTACGACCTGGTGTGGAGCTACCTGCCCGACGGCACGCCCATGACCTATGGCGACGTGTTCCTCGAGAACGAGCGCGATTCAGTGCCTACAACTTTGAGGTCGCCAACGTCGAGATGATGCGTCAGAAGTTTGACGACTACGAGGCCGAGTGCCATTCCTGTCTAGAGCGCAAGCTGCCGCTGCCGGCATATGACTGCGTCATGAAGTGCAGCCACGCTTTCAACCTGCTCGATGCCCGCGGCGCTCTGTCCGCAGTCGAGCGTGCCAACTACATCCTGCGCGTCCGCGCCGTCGCCAAGGCGTGCTGCGAGGCCTACATGGCCGAGGTCGCCGGAGTCAACGAGAATGCCGACCAGGAAGGCGAGGTGGCGTAAGCCATGGCAGACGCTAAGGATTTCCTGTTTGAGATCGGTACGGAGGAAATGCCCTCTGCACCGCTGAACAATGCCGTCAAGCAGCTTGGCACCATGATCGCCAAGGGTCTCGACGAGGCCGGTCTGGCCCACGGCGAGGTCCGCGTGATCTCGAGCCCGCGCCGCCTGGCTGCACTCGTTGCCGATGTCGCCACCGCGACCGACGAGGTTCACGAGTCAAGCGTGGCCCCGCGGCCAACATTGCCTTCGACGCTGACGGTAACGCCACCAAGCCGCCCAGGCTTCGCCCGCAAGTGCGGTGTGGCTGCCGAGGACCTGGTCCGTCGCGAGGACACTGACGGTCGCGAGTATGTGTTCGCCGAGAAGAATATTCCCTCCGCACCGGCTACGCCGATTCTGACCGCTCTGTGCGAGAAGACCATCGCCGGCCTGCAGTGGCCCAACTACCGCTCCCAGCGCTGGGGTCACGAGCATGCTACCTTTGTTCGTCCGGTCCGTTGGATTTGCTGCCTTCTGGGCGAGGATGTTGTGCCCGTGTCGTTTGCCGACGTGACGAGTGGCAACACCACGCGTGGTCATCGCGTACTTGGCCCCGGTGACCATGTGGTCGCCAGCCCCGCCGTCTACGAGCAAGTGCTCGAGGACGCCGGCGTGCTTTCTGCCGAGCGTCGTCGTGAGGCATCCTCGCCGGTATCGCCGAGGTCGAGGCTGCCCGTCCCGGCTGCCATGTCGATACGCCCAAGAAGGTCTTCGAGGAGGTCATTAACCTCTGCGAGTGGCCGACGGTGCTCGTCGGTACCTTCGAAGAGGAGTTCCTCAAGGTCCCGCACGAGATTATCTGCGAGTCCATGCTCACCAACCAGCGCTACTTCCCGATCTATGACGGCGAGGGCAAGCTCACGCGTGAGTTCGTGGTCGTCTCCAACAGCAAGCCCGAGAACGCCGAGCGCGTGATCGACGGCAACGAGCGCGTTGTGCGTGCCCGTCTGGACGATGCCAAGTTCTTCTACGAGGAGGACCTGAAGATCTCCCTCGACGAGTTCCGCGAGCGTCTGGCCAAGGTTGCCTTCCAGGAGAAGCTCGGTAGCGTGCTCGCCAAGTCCGAGCGCATCGAGCAGCTCGCGCTCGCTATCGCCCGCGAGGCTCATCTGGCGCCCACCTTGCCGCCGATGCCGCTCGCGCCGCGCACCTGTGCAAGGCCGACCTGGTGTCTAACGCCGTTGTCGAGTTCACGAGCCAGCAGGGCGTGATGGGCGGTTATTACGCGACCGCGATGGGGGAGAACGACGAGGTCGCTCATGCTATCCGCGATCACTATCGTCCCCGCTTTGCCGGTGACGAGCTGCCTGAGGGCACCGCTGGCTGCATCGTGGCTTGCGCCGACAAGCTCGATACCATCGCCGGTATCTTTGCCATCGGCGAGCCCCCGACCGGCTCCTCCGACCCTACGCGCTGCGTCGTGCCGCTATCGGCATCATCAACATTCTGCGCGACCGTCTGCCGATCGACCCACGTCGCTCATCGACTTCGCCCTCGAGCTCTACAGTGAGCAGGGCATTGAGTTCGACGCCGCCGAGGTCGCCCAGCAGGTTCGCGACTTCTTCCACGGCCGTCTGGTGAGCATGGCCCGCGACGAAAAGATCCCGGCCGATACCGTTGCCGCCGTCTCCGCGGTGCACATCATCGCCCCGTCCGTCTTCTTCGCCCGCTGCGCCGCCCTCGACGAGGCCCGCAAGAACGACGCCGAGACGTTCGATAACCTGGCGACCGCCTATGCCCGCGCCGCGCACATCTCCAAGCCCGAGCTGGGCGCGGAGTACGACCGCGCCCTGATGGGCGAGGTCGAGCTCGCGCTTGCCGATGCCTCCGAGCTGCTCAGACCGCTGTCGACGCCGCCCTCGCTGCCGAGGATTACCCGGTCGCATTTGCCGCCCTCGCCGCCCTGCGCGCCCCCATCGACCGCTTCTTCGACGAGGTCATGGTCATGGACAAGGACGAGCAGCTTCGCGATAATCGCCTTAAGCTGCTCAACCGCTTCGAGGCCGTTTTCTCCGGCATCGCAAACATCGGTGAGCTTGCTCGCAAAAAGTAAGCCAGCCTGCGCATAAGCGCAAAAGGAGCCCCGCATGGATTGCCCGGTCACCGCTCGTCCCACCGTTATCGTTATCTCCGACTCGCTCGGTGATACCGCTTGTGAGGTGGTGCTTGCGGCGTCCGGGCAATTTGATGAAGGGGCTTTTCGCGTTTTACGCCTGCCCAAGGTGACCTCCGTGGAGCAGGTCAAGTCGTTTGTGGGTCCGCGCGTCGATGCCGATCATCGCGATATTGCCGTGTTCCACACCATTGTCGATCCGGCGCTTCGCGCCGCGTGCTCGATTACCTGGGCATGCTGCATATCCGTTCGGTCGACCTGATCGGCCCGACGCTCGCCGTGCTGTCGTCGCTCATCGGTGTGCCGCCCAAGGGCGTTGCGGGCGTGATTCACAAGACCGATGACCACTATTTCCATCGTATCGAGGCCATGGAGTATTTCGTTGAGCACGATGACGGGCGCGGTTGCGACGATTTGTCGGGTGCCGATATCGTGCTGCTGGGCGTATCGCGCACGTCCAAGACGCCGCTGTCGATGTATCTGGCTTATCAGGGCTACAAGGTTGCCAATGTTCCGTTGGCCCATGGCATGGAGCCGCCGAAGTCGATTTACGAGGTCGACCCGATGCGCCTGTTCGGCCTGATTTCGACCGTCGATGTGATTTCCGAAATTCGCGATAGCCGCTTGGGCGATGACTACGCTCGTGCCGTTGCCGGCTCCTATGCCGAGCCCGAGAGCGTGCGCAGCGAGCTCGAGGAAGCCCGTTCCCTCATGAAGCGGCTAGGCTGCTTTGTGGTGCGTACCGACGGCAAGGCCATCGAGGAGAGCGCTGCCGAGATCATTAGCCACTTGGAGGAAATCCAAGAAGCCCGTGCCCGCCGCGCCGCCCGTCGAGCCTAACAGTAGCAGCATTTTGATAAAGCGATTTAGCAAAAATATCGCATCTGACCTGCACCTTCTTACAGTGGTATCTTCATAAGGTAACCACCTTTACCTACCATTTACCGCCAGTTTTAGCACGTTTACCAAACCGCGCATCCTCTGCTTAAGCCCGCTCAAAACCCGCCGTATAGTTCCCTCATGGCCCGCATCTGGCGGGTCGATTCGTTACCACGGTCGTGTGCGTAAGCGCATGGAAGGGGAAGTATCGTGAGCGATTGCAAGAGGGTTTACCGTTTGGAACCGACGCCCAGGGCACCTGTGTCACCGAGGGCGACAAGTCCATGAACTTCGTGCTTGGCGGCAAGGGCGCAAACCTTGCCGAGATGAGCCGCATCGGCCTGCCGGTTCCCGGTGGTTTTACCATTACCTGCCAGACCTGTGTCGAGTACTCCGGTGCCGGCAACGTCTGGCCTGAAGGCGCGCTCGATGAGATCGTTGCCGCCGAGGAAGACCTCGAGTCCCGCTGCGGCAAAAAGCTCGGTGACGCCTCCGATCCGCTGCTCGTGTCGGTTCGCTCGGGCGCTCCGTTTTCCATGCCCGGCATGATGGACACGGTCCTCAACTTGGGTCTCAACGACGACTCCGTTCAGGGTCTCATTGCCCAGACGCAAAACCCGCGCTTTGCTTGGGATAGCTACCGCCGCTTTATCCAGATGTTTTCCAACGTCGTCATGGGCGTTGACGCCGACCTGTTCGAGAACGCCCTGACCCAGGCCCGTCTGGTCGCCGGTGTTCGCGTCGATTCCGAGCTTTCGGCCGAGGACCTGCAGGAACTCGTCGAGACCTTTAAGGGCATCTTCTCCGAGAACGTCGATGCCGCCCTGTATCCCGAGCTCGAGGTCGCTGACGGCAAGCCCGTCTTCCCGCACGACCCGGAGCTTCAGCTACGCCTTGCCATCCAGGCCGTCTTTGGCAGCTGGATGAACGAGCGCGCCTGCATCTACCGCAAGCAGCATGGCATTTCCGACGAACTCGGCACCGCCGTCAACGTGCAGGCCATGGCCTTTGGCAACAAGGGCGAGACATCTGCGACCGGCGTTGCCTTCACGCGCAATCCGGCCGACGGCACCAAGGAGTTCTACGGTGACTTTTTGGTTAATGCCCAAGGCGAGGACGTCGTCGCCGGTATCCGCAACACCGAGCCCATCGCCGACCTCAAGACTACCCCGGGCCTTGAGTCCGCGGGCGAGGAGCTCGAGCGCGTCTTCCTGACGCTCGAGGATCACTATCGCGACATGTGCGACATTGAGTTCACCATCGAGCAGGGCAAGCTCTGGATGCTCCAGACCCGCGTGGGCAAGCGAACTGCCACCGCCGCCCTGCGCATCGCCATCGAGATGGTCGAGGAGGGTCTGATCACCCGCGATGAGGCTGTGAGCCGCATCGATCCCGCGCAGCTCGACCAGCTCCTGCACCCACAGTTCGACGCTTCCAAAAAGTACGAGGCTCTCGCCAGCGGTCTTAATGCCAGCCCCGGTGCCGCCGTGGGCGAGGTCGTGTTCTCGAGCGACGACGCCGTCGCGCGCGCCAACGAGGGCCACAAGGTCATTCTGGTTCGTTGGGAGACCAACCCCGACGACCTGAAGGGCATGGTCGCCGCCGAGGGCATTCTGACCAGCCATGGTGGCAAGACGAGCCATGCCGCCGTTATCGCCCGCGGCATGGGTACGCCCTGCGTCTGCGGCGTTGAGCGCTTCTATATCGACGCCGCCGAGAAGGTCGTGCGCATCGAGGGCAGTGACCGCGTGCTGTACGAGGGCGACGTTATCTCCATCGACGGTACCCAGGTATCGTCGTCGACGGCGCCGTTGATCTGGTCTCGGCCGAGCTCACCGGCGACCTGGACACCATCCTGTCCTGGGCCGACGAAATCCGTTTGGACGAGACCAGCGGCCATGCCAACCATGTGCGCGTTAATGCCGACAACCCCGAGGATGCCGCGCTCGCGCTCGAGTTTGGCGCCGAGGCCATCGGCCTGTGCCGCACCGAGCACATGTTCCTGGGCGACCGCAAGAACATCATCCAGAGCTTTATCCTGTCTGACGATGAGGCCGTGAAGCAGCAGGCCCTGGCCGACCTGCTCAAGGTTCAGACCGAGGACTTCCTGGCGATGTTCAAGACCATGTCCGGTCGCGATGTGGTCGTCCGCCTGCTCGATCCGCCGCTTCATGAGTTCCTGGATAATCCTCGCGAGCTCGAGGTCGCCATCACCAAGAAGGAAGCCGCTGGCGCCAGCGAGGAAGAGCTTGCCGTCCTGCGCGCCCGCCTGCGTCGTATCGACGGCATGGTCGAGTCCAACCCGATGCTCGGCCTACGCGGCGTGCGCCTGTCCATCGTCTTTAGCGATCTGCCGCTCATGCAGGTCCGCTCCGTCGCCACGCTGCCGCTCGCCTCATCAAGGAGGGCGTCGATCCGCGTCCCGAGATTATGGTCCCGCTCGTTTCCATTACGGCCGAGCATGTTCAGACCCGCGAGGTTATCGAGCGCGTGATCGCCGAGGTTTCCGACGAAGAGGCGTCGAGCTCAATATTCCCGTGGGCACGATGCTCGAGCTGCCGCGCGCTGCATGGTCGCTGATGAGATCGCCCATCACGCAGACTTCTTCTGCTTTGGCACCAACGACCTCACCCAGACGACCTCGGTTTCTCGCGTGATGACGCCGAGGCTAAGTTCATCCCGCTGTACATGCATAAGAAGATCTTGAAGGACAATCCCTTCGAGACCATCGACACAGCGGTGCTCGAGCTGGTGCGTATGGCCGTCGAGAAGGGTCGCGCCACCAACCCGACATGCACTTTGGCGTGTGCGGCGAGCACGGCGGCGACCCCAAGTCCATCAAAGGCCTGTTTAACGTGGCCGACGTGGACTACGTGTCCTGCTCGCCCTACCGCGTGCCCCTCGCACGCCTGGCTGCCGCTCAGGCCAAGCTCGAGGCCAAGCGTTCCGCCTAACGTTTTGGGTTTAGACGCCTAGCGTAGCCCCCTTCATGCCGCCCGTCTCATTCGTGAGGCTGGCGGTTATCATGTGCGGGTTTTGTCTTTTTGTCTGCGTAAAAAATTGTTCTTGCAGCAGAAACCCGCGCGTGTATACTCGAATACGTTTGTTCAACTACGTGCCGGCCAAGGTGGTACGGCACCTCTAGAAGAGTAAGGAATTGCACATGGATTACATCCGCGCAATCGAGCGTCAGCAGATCCGCGAGGACATTCCTCAGGTTCGCGTCGCCGACAACGTCAAGGTTCACTACCGCATTAAGGAAGGCGACCGCGAGCGCATCCAGGTCTTCCAGGCGACGTCATCCGCATGGCCGGCGCCGGTGCCGCGAGACCTTCACCGTCCGCAAGATGTCCTTCGGTGTCGGTGTTGAGCGTACCTTCCGCTTCACAGCCCCAAGATCGCCAAGCTCGAGGTCGTTCGTCATGGTCGCGTCCGTCGCGCCAAGCTGTACTACCTCCGCGACAAGGTGGGCAAGGCTGCTCGCATCCCCGAGAAGCGCTAAGAAGATCGCAGCGTCTGTCCACTCGTTTGGACGTAAGGGTCACCTTCGGGTGGCCCTTCTTTTTATCCGATTTGCATGCAAGGAGGGCCTGGTATGGCCAATATGACGAGCTCGGTTTCGGCATCGCAAGTTGCTGGCGAGCTGGCGAGCGCTACGTTTGAGGAGATTCCCGCCCTCGTGGAGCATTATCGCGAGGATCCGCGCCAGCAGGTGATCAAGCTTGCGAACGCGCCCTCAAACGCCATGCCAAAGAGCTTGCCGAGCGCGAGCGCGTCAATGACATGTACGAGCTTATGCATGAGCTTGGCGGCGATGGGGTGGTCGTTGGTGTCGACGAGGTGGGTCGCGGATCGGTGGCCGGTCCTTTGACGGTATGCGCTGTCTGCCTTCCTATGGAGCCGCGCGTCTGGGGCATCAACGATTCCAAAAAGCTCACGCCGGCGCGCCGCGAGTTGCTCTCAGTGAAGATTGCGAGGTGGCGACGGCGATCGGTTTTGCCATATCGCGCCTAAGGATATCGATGAGATGGGCATGGCCCGTGCTATCCGTACCGCCGTTGCAGGCGCCGTGGCCGATACAGGCTCGAGCCCGATTGCGTGCTTATGGATGGCAACCCCTTGGCGCCGTTCCTAACGAGCGCGATGTGGTGAAGGGCGATGCAAGATCGCCTGCATCGCCGCGGCGTCCATCATGGCCAAGGTCACGCGTGACGAGATGATGGTCGAGTACGACGCCGAGTACCCCGAGTACCATCTGGCCGAGTCGAAGGGCTATGCAAGCCCCGAGCATATCGAGGCCATTCGCAAACATGGACTTTGTCCGCTGCACCGCGTGAGCTTTTGCGGAAACTTTCTGCAGACTGAGCGCCTTTTCTAGGCCAATTGTGGAGACAGGGACCTCTGGGGTTTTATAAACCTGCTGGTAGCGGGCCGTATGCAACACCATTGCTGCGTACGGCCCGTTTTTTGACGGCATTTGGTCAGCTTTTGGTTTGCTTCCTGTACTTACCCGCATGAAAGGTGCCCTCATCATCGGGGCAATGCAGTGTGCGGGAAAGGAGACCCCATGAGTGCCGCAAGCAAAAAGAGCAAGACGCAGCAGCTCAAGGAGCGTTGGGAAAACGGCGAGCTCGACTGCGGGGCGATGACGCCCGAGTTTATCAAGGGACTCAGTCCCCGTGAGCTGGGCATGCTGGGCGAGCTGATCACCATCGACTACTTTAACGAGCGCGGCTACACCTTGCTGGAGCAGGGTTATCGTTGCACCGAGGGCGAAGCGATCTGGTGCTGCTCGATGAGCTTGACGATGTCGTGGTGATGGCCGAGGTCAAGACCAGGCGCGTCGCCCTGGATTGCACCACGCGGGTCTTTCCCGAGGAGGCCGTGGATGCCCAAAAGCAGCGTCGGTATCGCCGTATCGCAAGTTGCTATCTCATGGAGCACTATCCGCTCAAGGCGATCCGCTTCGATGCAGTGGGTGTCACCATTCGCGGCGGGCATATCGCCGAGATCGAGCATCAGTACAACGCGTTCGATTGGCAGGTGTCGTGATGGCGTTCGAGACGTTTGCCGTTCACGCGGCCTGCATCCGCGGTGTCGAGGCGATTCACGTCACGGTCGAGGTCTCGCTTGCCGGCGGCGTTCCGGGCATTCAGATGCTCGGCATCCCGAGTATGGAGGTGATGGAGTCACGTGGTCGTATTCGCTGTGCGATGCGCTCGGCCGGCTTTGAGATCCCGCGCTCGGGCATTACGGTCAATCTGGCGCCCGGCGATATTCGCAAGACCGGTAGCGGCTTTGATCTGCCCATCGCCATCGCGGTTCTAGCGGCCGATGGTCAGATTCCCCGCGACAACCTCGATCGTTGTCTTATCGCCGGCGAGCTCGGCTTGGACGGCACGGTGCTTCCTGTCAAAGGCGAGGTGGCGTTTCAGCTATTGGCTCGCGACATGGGGCTGTCTTTTATCGCCGGCAGGTCCGACCAGCATGTGCCACTCGCGGGCGTGGATTGCGGCTTTATCGACCATCTGTCTCAGCTTGCTCACGGCATGGGCGATGCCGCACGGCACTACTTGGATTCCGAGGGTGTCGAGGCGACCTTTGAGCCCGAGCTCGACTATGCAGACGTGCTGGGGCAGGAAGTCGCTAAACGCGGCATGGCGCTTGCGGCGGCAGGAGAACTCGGCTTGCTCATGATTGGGTCCCCGGGATCGGGCAAGACGATGCTCGCACGCCGTATGACCGGCATCCTGCCCGAGCTTTCCGTCGAGGATCAACAGGAGGCGCTGTGCATCCATTCGGTTTTGGGCGAGAACATTGATGGCTTGTTGGCGGGGCACCGGCCCTTCCGCAGTCCCCATCACAGTATTTCGACCGCAGGCCTTATCGGCGGCGGACGCCCGGTGCACCCGGGTGAGATCAGCCTTGCTCATGGCGGCGTGCTATTTTTGGACGAGCTTGCCGAGTTTCCCACGGGTGTGCTGCAGACGCTGCGTCAGCCTATCGAACGCGGCTACGTCAGGATCGTACGCGTCGACGGGGCTTTTTCCTTCCCGTCGCGCTTTCAGCTGCTGGCTGCGAGCAATCCCTGCCCCTGCGGCTTTTTGGGCGATCGCGAGGTACCGTGTCGCTGCTCGGCGGCGATGGTCGAGCGCTATCGGTCTAAACTGCGCGGTCCTTTGGCCGACCGTATCGACATGATGATCGATGTGACCCGTCCCGACCCTCAGGTGATTATCGAGGGCGCGAGGTATGTCGTCGGCGAGTTACGTGACTACGTTGTGCGCGGTCGCGCCTTTCGCGCCTGGCGCGAGTCCCGTATGGACGATGCGGATGCCGAGGCCGAGGATGACGAGACACGGTCCATTGACGGCGTCGTTTCGACCTTTGAGCTCGATGATGCGGCGGAGAAGTGTGTGCTCGGTCTGTCCAAACGCACGCATCTCACGGGCCGCGGCATCGTGCGCCTGGTTCGCATTGCGCGCACGATTGCAGACGTCGCCGAGAGCGAGCAAGTGACGCAGGATCACGTGCTCGAGGCGGCGATGTACCAGGGAAGGAGGGACCAATGATGGCCGAGGGGACCTTTGAGCTGCATCCAGGTGATGCGTTGTATCCCGAGACCGTTTTGGAGCTTTCTGATGTACCCCAGACGCTTTATGTGCGCGGCAATCCCGAGGTGCTTTCGACACCCGCGCTCTCCATCATCGGCGCGCGCAAGGCCTCGCCGTATGGTCTTGCCGTGGCAGAGCTTGCGGCAAAGGTGGCGGTTGAGGCGGGAGTGACGGTAGTTTCGGGCGGCGCGGTTGGTTGTGACCAGGCCTCGGGTTGGGCTGCGGTCAACGCCGGCGGCAAACACGTCGTGGTGCTGGGGACGGGCGCCGACGTGGTCTACCCGCGTTCGAGCGCGGGGCTTATTACGCGCACGCTCGATACGGGCGGCGCGGTCGTGTCGATCTCTCCGTGGGGCATGGGTCCGCGCAAGTTTGCCTTTCCGCGCCGCAATCGCGTGATCGCGGCCCTGTCGCAAGCCCTCTTTGTATCCGAGGCGGGTATGCCTTCCGGGACGTTTTCTACAGCTGAGGCTGCTATGGATTTGGGGCGCGAACTTCTTGCCGTGCCGGGTCGATCCTATCGCCCGAGTCGCGTGGCACGAATTACCTCATTGCGAACGGTGCCTGCTGCATTGTCGACGAGGAGTCCATCGAGATGGCTATCTCACGCATCTACGGAACCCTGCGCTACTCGCGCCCCATTGCTCCCGGCATTGCCGACCTTGATCCAACGCAGCAGACCGTGATGCATGCGCTCATCGCCTCTCCGCTCAAGGTCGACGACATCGCGGCGCTCGTCTCACTCGATGCTGTCGGCGTACTCAAACTCTTGGGTTCGCTTGAACTCGAGGGCCTTATCGAGCGCATGATGGATGGAAGGTATGCGCCCTCCAAGTTTGCCCTTCACGCCCAGACGCCCTTCGGTCACAATGGAAAACGTGTCAATTAGAAAGGTGTTTGCAGATGCAGTTCGATCAGGTGACGGTTATCGGTGGCGGTCTGGCGGGTTCGGAGTGCGCGATCCAGCTGGCAGACCGCGGGTTTGCCGTAAAGCTGTGCGAGATGCGCCCCCAGGTGAGCTCCCCGGCCCACCATACCGATCACCTGGCAGAGCTCGTCTGCTCCAATTCGTTTAAGTCGACCCGTCCGGATTCTGCGGCTGGTTTGCTGAAGGCCGAGCTTGAGCGCATGGTTCAGTCCTGCTCGATTGCGCCCATCGCGCCGCTGTTCCCGCCGGTGGTGCCTTGGCGGTCGACCGCGTCAAGTTTTCCGAGCTTGTCGAGGCCGAGGTTGCCGCCCGTCCCAATATCGAGGTCGTGCACGGTGAGGTCACACAGATTCCCGAGGGTCACGTGGTCATTGCCGCGGGCCCGCTGTGTTCACCGGCGCTGAGCGAAGAGGTTATGAAGCTCGTCGGTGGCGATGCCCTGGCATTCTTTGATGCGGCGGCGCCGATCGTCGATGCCTCCACGCTCGATATGGACGTGCTGTTCTCGCAGTCGCGCTACGAGGAGCAGGGGAGCGGCGACTATCTCAACGCTCCGCTCAACAAGGAGGAGTACGAGCCTTTATCGAGGCGCTTACCACGGCCGACCGCGTGGTGCTCAAAGACTTGAGGGCGGCGATCTGTTCCAGCCTGCCAGCCTGCCGAGGAGGTTGCACGCACCGGCAAGGACGCTATTCGCTTTGGCGCCATGAAGCCCGTTGGCCTCACCGACGCGTACCGGACGTCGCCCCTGGGCAGCGATTCAGCTGCGTGCCGAGAACAAGGAGAAGACCGCCTATAACCTGGTGGGCTTCCAGACCAACTTGACCTTTGGCGAGCAGAAGCGCGTCTTCCATATGGTGCCGGGCCTGGAGAACGCTGAGTTCTTCCGCTACGGTGTCATGCACCGCAATACCTTTGTCGACGCCCCTCACGTGCTCGATAGCACCTTTGCCGTGCCCGGTACCGGCGTGCGCCTGGCCGGTCAGATCACCGGCACCGAGGGGTACATGGAGCCGTGGCGACAGGTCTGCTCGCGGCGCTCAACACCTATGCCGAGGCTATCGGTGCCGCGGCGCGAGTTGCCGCGTGTGGGCGCTGGGTGCGCTCGTGGGCTATGCGACCGATCCTGCACCGTGGGCTATCAGCCTATGCATGTCAACTTGGCCTGGTGCCGCCACTCGAGGACGGTAAGCGCCGCAGCAAGCGCGACCGCTATCAGCCTATGCGG
>ENA-OQAS01000174-OQAS01000174.1-human-gut-metagenome-genome-assembly--contig:-NODE-174-length-33787-cov-3.175431_pt1 | contig 33787 bp, 33 predicted proteins | sample MGYA00242733_ERZ504523 | MGnify/ENA primary metagenome ERZ504523 (study PRJEB26092, sample SAMD00036239) | human gut metagenome | host: Homo sapiens | study: EMG produced TPA metagenomics assembly of...
TTTCTTTTCTTTTCCTACTTTTTATATGTTTGTAAATTGCTTATCTACCTAGGTGGTTAAGTCTAACCATAAGGGTGGTTAAAGTTAACCACAAATGTGACTAGACTTAATCACATCCGTGGTTATGGCGGATGCATTATATTTTTTACTATATTATTCCTTGTTGTTTATTTGTTATATTGTTGATTATTAATGTGTTATTATTTGATTATGTCGATTGTTTTTCTTGTCTTTATAAGATATATTAAAACATAAACTAACATGAAAATTGGTATAATTGACCTTTGTAAACAAATAGAAGATCCTAGGATGAACCGCAAAAAAGTCCATAAAATGGAAACTATTATCTATATATCCATTGCTGCTGTAATCTGTGGCGCCCAATCCTGGAATGAGATTGAGGAATTTGGCAATGCGAAAATTGCTTTTTCAAGAGTCGCATACCTGGCTGGAGTTCATCCCCAGTCATGATACTTTTAACAGATTCTTCAGTATGATAAAGCCCGATTATTTTGAGTTGATCTTCCGTAATTGGGTAAAACAAGTCTGTCAGGAGGTGAAAGGCGTTGTAGCTATAGATGGCAAGCTCATGCGTGGTCCAAGCCAATGTGATGGAGAACATACTAGGGGAAAAGAAGGATTCAAATTATGGATGGTTTCCGCCTGGTCTGCCGCTAATGGAATTTCTTTAGGTCAGGTGAAAGTAGATGACAAAAGCAGTGAGACTACAGCTATTCCATTGTTAATTAACTCTTTGGAACTAAGTGGTTGTATTGTTACAATTGACGCGATGGGTGCCAGAAAGATATCATCCAGACCATTATTGAGCATGATGCAAATTATATTATCGCTATAAAGGAGAATAAGAAAAAAATTATCAACCGGCTAAACAAATCATTGACTATTATCAGGATAGAGATGAAATAATCAATAGAGTCATCAGGCATGTGTCGGAAAAATGCCGGACATGGAAGGATTGAGAAAAGAACCTGTACTGTAGTCAGTTATGGATCTATAATGGAGAAAATGTTCAAGGAGAAATTTGTGGGGTTGAAGTCTGTTGTAAGGATAAAGTCGGAAAGAACAATAGTCGCAACAGGGGAATATACTCAAGAGGTCAGATACTATGTAACTTCACTTGATAATACCCGACCTGAGAAGATTGCATCTGCCATCAGGCAGCATTGGTCTATTGGGAATAATCTTCATTGGCAACTGGATGTTACCTTTCGAGAAGACTACAGTAAAAAGGTGAAAAATGCTGCCGGAAACTTTTCGGTGGCAACAAAGATGGCGCTTACCATACTTAAGAATGAGAAAACAACAAAAGGAAGTATGAATCTGAAAAGACTAAAAGCGGGATGGGATGAAAACTATTTGTCACAACTTTTGCAGGACAATAATTTTTAATGCGTCGGTCCTGTAGTTTGGTTGAGCAATCATGAAGGAACTTTGATGTAAACCTGTTCCTATCCTTGCGTAACTACATCCCTATGTTTGTATCGTATAATCGGGAGATATGTTTTGTGCTATCGGTATAAATCCGTAAAGGCTGCATTGGGCATGACATGGAAGAGAAAAAGCCTGAAAAACGGCTGTCTCTTGAATTTCGGGAAATAGATAAATATTAATGTATGTATCTGATAGTAAGTAATATACGTCTGTGTGAGAAAGTAAACACTGTGAGGGCATGAGGGCATTTATGAGAGCATAAAGATGATACACTCATAATATAGTGCATTGTTAATGAGATGATTATCATCGTTAATGAGGGCATGAGAGCATATTGTCTTCCAACTTTTTTTGTAAACTTGCTGAAGGAATAAGAAATATGTTTCTTTGAAATCTATATAGTTAGAAAAATTGCCGTATTCTTAGGTTATAGATGTCTTTAGACGGATAGGGTAATATTTTATCGCACCTATTTTGTATTTTTGTAAAAAGGAGCGTTTTGTATGGAGAACATAATCAGAAAGATAAGAACTTACCATCCTGTTTCGGGGTAAAGCGTTGGGAACATTGACACAACTTTTGGAGAGGCATATATTCCCGGCAGAAACACTTCTTATCATCATATCAGTTATGAAGTGATAGGGTACAAGGATATAATAGGATGTACGGGTTCCTATTAAGGGGCAAAAAAGAATAGGAGTAAGGGTAAGTAGTCTTTTAATTCTTTCCGTAATTGTTTTAGTGCCTGTTGAATTCTGTAATCTACCGTTTTGGAAGATATGTTTAATTCTTCTGCAATTTCCTGATAGGTCTTGTTTTGGAAACGATGCATTTCAAAAGCTACCCGATAAGATTCTGGAAGATTAAGTATTGCTTTTTCTATTTTTGTGTTAATTCTTCTATAATATAGAAATCAGGATCTTCGAATAGTTCCTGTATGTCCGGAGTGAGTATATTTTCTATTTGGAATCGAAGAGAATTTCTGGTCATTAAGGTATAACATTTGTTTTTTACTGCCTTGAACAAATAATGATGAACAGAAGAATCTATATGATTTGTTTTTCTATTTTCCCATATCTGTAACATGGTATCTTGAACCACTTCTTCTGCATCTTCTAATGAAACAAAACTGCGGGCAAAAGCACAAAGCATTGCATAATATTTGATGAATAAAGTATCAAATGCCTTCTTATTGCCCTGTTGCATGGATATATACAGTTGCTTGTCTATCAAATTATCATTTGTGGTTTCCATAGATTATAGAAGAAAATGTTATTGCAAAAATACATAATTTTAATCATGAAAGTACCTATTCGAAAAATAATTCAAAAAAACAGTTTTTGGTTTAGGAACTTTTGATCTTGGTTAGACTTATTATAAAAGGACATTATGATAAATTCAGATACCCGAATAGATGAAGCGCTTTTACTCCGTTATTTTGAAGGAGAAGTGACTCTAAGTGAGAAAGATGAGATTGAAAAATGGATTATCTCTTCCGAAGCAAATAAAAAGCTGGCCAAACAGATTTATTATCTTTCTTTTGCCACAAAAACAATGGATACCTTAAAACGGACTGATGCACGGGCTGCTTTGAAGGAAGTCAGAGGCAGGATAAGAAGGGAACGACAGCTACAATGGGGGCGATGGGCACAACGTGCCGCTGCTATTCTTGCCATACCTTTGCTACTGTCTACTTTGTATTTATGGATGAATGGTAATGAGCAGAATAAAGTGAATTTTATAGAGATTCGTACTAATCCGGGAATGATAACTTCTACTATTTTGCCGGATGGAACTCATGTAATTCTTAATTCCAATTCAACTATTGTTTACCCTTCTCACTTTGACGAAAAAAGTCGTAATGTCCAATTGAATGGCGAAGCCTACTTTGAGGTAACAAAGAATTCCCGTCAGCCTTTTATGGTCCGAACGCCGCAGAAAGCTGTTGTAAAAGTTTATGGTACCCAATTTAATGTGGAAGCCTATGCTGATGATAAAACAATAACTGCAACTTTGGTGGAAGGAAGCATTGCCATGGCATATGAAAATAAGAAAAGTAATTGGACGGAACAGGAAATTCAGCCGGGACAGGAAATTGTTTATACTGCTGCACAGCAACAAATAAAAATTGATCAGGCAGATGTAGAGGTTATCACTTCTTGGAAAGACGGAAAACTTATTTTTCGTGATACTCCATTTAAGGAAGTTCTTAAAATGCTATCTAAACGTTTTGATGTGGATTTCGTAGTAAAGAATCCCAAATGTTTTGAAGCCTCTTTTACCGGTGTACTTGAGAAACAACGCTTGGGACGAATTCTGGAATATATCAGCGTATCTTCAAATATAAAATTTAAGTATGCAGAAAGTAATAATATTCATCAAGAAAAACAGAAAATAGAAGTTTATTAATCTTTTAAAAATAACAAGCTATGTTGAAACATCCTACGTAAAACAATCTACAGAAAAAACACACTACTTTTTATCTGTAATCAAATTATGAAGTTAAAATTAAATCTATTTACGAAAATGAAGAAACCAGTATGTAAACTGCCTTTGTCTCTGAAAATAACTCTTTTTGTTCTTTTCAGTTTTGCCAGCTTGTTATATGCTAGCAATAATTATGCACAGAGAACCATGTTGAACATCAGTCTCAGACTCGGACGGTCTCTGAAGTCCTGACCGAAATTGAAAAACAGACGGATTTCACCTTTTTCTATAATAATAAGCAGGTCGATTTGAAACGTAAAGTAACCTTGAATGTCAAGAATGAGAATGTTTTTTCAGTCTTAAAGAAGCTTTTCTCCGGAACAAATACGACCTATAAAGTCTTGGATAAGAATATTATTCTTTCTGAAAAGTCTGCCATTTCTTCCGCAACGAAAGAGGTAGCCATCGTACAACAGGTAGGTCGTAGCGTAAAGGGCGTGGTGGTTGATGATAAAGGAGAGCCTGTAATAGGTGCTACGGTGATGGTCAAAGGTTCTACTAATGGAACTATTACGGATTTTGATGGAAATTTTATATTGAATGATGTCTCAAGTAATGCTTCTTTGATTGTCAGTTATGTGGGGTATGTAACTGAAACAATAAGTGTAAATGGAAAATCTTCTTTCAAAATTGTGATGAAAGAGGATGCTAAAACCCTTGAAGAAGTGGTTGTTATAGGATATGGAGTAGTGAAAAAACGTGATTTGACCGGTTCTTCTGTTTCAGTTACCGGTGCAGATTTAGCGGAAGTTCCTGTTACTAATGCGGCTCAAGCGCTAGCAGGAAAAGCTGCCGGAGTGAATATTGTTTCACAGAACGGAGCTCCTGGGGCTGAAGTGAATATTACCGTTCGTGGAGGTACTTCCATTACTCAGTCTACTACACCTATCTATATTATTGATGGCTTCCAGTCGGAAGATGGTTTGAAGAATATTGATGTAAATGACATTAAGACTATTGATATTTTAAAAGATGCTTCGACAACAGCTATTTATGGAGCGCGTGGATCAAATGGTGTGGTTCTTATTACGACCAAAAGTGGAAGTAGTGGCAAGACAACTGTGAATTACAACGGCTATGTATCTGTGGATTGGTTGGGCAAGAAACTGGATTTGCTCAATCTTGAACAGTATGCCAAATATCAGTATGAATGGTGGACTCTTGCCGGAGAAATGAACCAGTATGCACGTATGTTTGGAGGGGATTATACGGATGATGGATTTTATACGGGAGCATGGTCTGATATAGAGCAAACTTATGGCGGACGTTCCGGAATAGACTGGCAAGATAAAATTTTTGGTGGAAGTGCTCTTACTCAAAGCCATAATCTATCTCTTTCTACCGGAACGGAAAAAACTCAAGTATTGGTAAGCTACAATAATATGTCGCAAGACGGTATCGTAAAAAATCACGGATATTACCGTAATACGATTCGTACTAAAGTAAATTCCCAGCTATGGAAAAATGTACGTTTTGATATGAATTCTTCTTTTAATTACGCCAAAACATTAGGTGGAGGTTCTTATTCCGGATTAAAACAAGCTATTTTGCGTCCTGAAACTGGCGGAATCCTGTTTACTGATGATCAGCTTATTAATGAAGAGTTAAATACCGAATTCCGTACTTTCAGTAACGAATATGATGTGTATAACCCATTGATAACCAACGATGCTATAATAAATAGAAAACTTAGTCGTATTTTTAGTGTTAATGCCGGTGTGGACATTGATTTCTTGAAGGATTTTACATTCCGTACAGCTGGTAGTTATAATTGGGCCCAAATCAAAACAACTAATTTCGATGATGGTCGTACGGCCAATGCTCAACTCAAAGGCGGACCTTATGGCAGTATTGATAATAAGGAACGATATGCTTATCAATGGACTAATACATTGAATTGGAAACATACGTTTGAGAAGCATGATTTGGGCGTTTTGTTAGGACACGAATTATATTATACAAATACATCTGGTACAGAAACTGCCTATAAGGCATTTCCCGATACTAATTTCGGTCTTAATGATATTAGTATGGCCACTCCCGATACATGGAAGTCTTCTTTAGAAGAAAATGCTTTGTTGTCTTTTTTCGGTCGTCTCAATTATACTTTTAATGACCGCTATCTTTTTACAGCAACCTTACGTGCAGACGGTTCTTCTAAATTTGCCGAGGGTAATCGTTGGGGCTATTTTCCTTCAGCAGCGGCAGCTTGGCGCGTTTCTGAAGAAGGATTCTGGAAAGATAATGCTATTGGAAATGTTGTCAATAATTTCAAATTGAGAGTAGGTTATGGAACTACCGGTAATTGTAATATTGATAATTATATGTATGCTACTGCCTATAATGCTACGGTATATCCTGTGGGCAATCAGGAAACGGCGGCTTTGGCACCTGGCAGCACAGTAGGTAATAATAACTTAAAATGGGAGAAAACCGTTTCTACGAATATCGGACTGGACTTGGGTTTGTGGGGAAACAGAGTTAACCTGACATTGGACTGGTATAACAATAAGAGCGATGATTTGCTTATGAAAGTGGCTATCCCGACATCAACCGGTTATACGCACCAATATCAGAATATCGGTTCTATCCGTAATCGCGGTCTTGAGATAGCTATAAGCAGTACGAACATCCGCAACAAACATTTTACTTGGACTACCGATTTCAATATCTCCTTCAATCGTTCCAAGGTCTTGAGAATAGACGGTGAGAATGAATATTATCAGACTAGCGTCAGTGGTGGTACCAATTCTTCTGTTCTATACCGTGCATCGTAGGTCATTCTTTAGGTGAGATGTATGGTATAAGACCAATGGAGTTTATACTACCGACGATTTTGTGCAGAATGGTGATAAATATGTTTTGAAAGATGGTGTTATTTATCAGAAGGATCTGTAAAAACTCAATATAAACCGGGTGATATCAAGTATGTAAATACTACGGGGCAGACGATGATAAGGGGACACCTGTTTATAATTCTGATGATATGACAGTCATCGGGAATGCTAATCCGGATTTTACCGGAGGTTTTAAAAATACTTTTTCTTATAAGGGCTTTGATCTTTCTGTATTTATGGTATTCTCTTATGGTAATGATATTTTTAATATGTCTACCCAGCGTTTTGTCGGTCCATACCAACCGTACCAAAATATGCTTGCGGATGCTGCCAATCGTTTCACTCTGCTGGATCCCCGTACTGGAAAAGAAGCTACGGACCTCAACCGTATAGCTGAGCTTAATCCTAATCAGCATGATCTGAACATTCTGTGGAGTATTCATAATGACAACCGCGCAGCTATTACTACTCCGCTTGATCGTTTTGTGGAAGATGGTTCTTATCTTCGCATAAGCACTATTACTTTAGGTTATACTTTCCCGAAAAAGTGGTTAAGTAAAGCTTTTATCAGTAATTTGCGTCTATATTGTACATTGAATAATCCATTCACTATTACGAATTATTCAGGTTATGATCCGAAGTTTCTAAGGAAAGTTCTATTTTAACTCCGGGTATTGATGATTCTTCTTATCCACGTTCCAAAGGATTTGTATTTGGCATTAATCTTTCATTATAATAATAGGAGAGTTGTATTATGAAGAAAATAGTATATTATATAGCTGTTGCCTTTTTGGCGATCAATTTCAGTTCTTGTTCTGACTTTCTGGATCTTCCTTCTAAATCGAAGGCAGACAGTGAAAGTGTTTTCTCTTCCATTGATAAAGCTGAGATGGCTGTTCTTGCTTGTTACACAGGTGTCTGGATGCAGGATGCTTGGTATAAGGCTCAGAATGGAACAGATGAAATGTGGTCTACTGAGAGTAATTCGAATGCTAATAATTATGCGGCCAATTATGTGCTCAATGATCAAAGTTGTCCCACAGGCATTTATACTACCTCTTATTCCAGCATTGAGCGTTGTAATTCATGCTTGAAAGGATTACGTGCAATGAGCCTTTCGGGAGAGGACGAGAGAAAGTGTCACATTTATATAGCTGAATGTCTGGCTGTTCGGGCTACTTGCTTTCTGAATTTGATTCGTTATTTTGGGGATGTACCTTATTCTACTGTTCCTGTATTGGATATGACGACTTTTTCTTCTTCCGTGTTGATCGGGATGAGATTTATGATGCATTATTGCCGATTTGCAAGAAGCTGTCGAAGTACTTCCTTGGTATAGTGAAGGATTTTTCTCTACTCCTGAGCGGATTTCCAAGAATGCTGCTTATGGATTATTGGCCCGTACAGCTCTTTATGCAGCAGGTTATGCTTTGCATTGGGATCTGAATACTTATGATAAATCTACTCTTCAGATGCGCCGTCCTTTGGATGAATCGCGTGTAAGAAAATTATATACCATTGCTGATGAAGCTTGTAAAGCAGTGATTAGTAAAGGTGAAAACAGCTTGCTTTCTAAATATGAGGATGTGTTTAGAGCCTTGAACAAGGGTGGCGTTTATAACCCTGAAGAGGTAATGTTTGAATATGCTGAGTTTGGCAATACAACCAATGGTCGTGTGGGATATACAAATGGACTTTGCATTCATGCTTCCAATGCCCTTTATGGTAAAACATTGCCTTTGCAACTGATTCATCCTACCTTTTATCTTTCTTTTGCCGATGATGATACCCGTCGGGATGTTACAGTGGGCAATTACAGTATTGATGCGGCTGGTAACGATATTGCTGTGCCTTATGGCGCTTTGAATTTGGGAAAATGGCGCTGCAATTGGAAAGCCGGTCCCCGTACGGCCACTTTGAAAACGGATGTCAATTGGCCTATACTTCGTTATTCGGATGTATTGTTAATGTACGCAGAAGCCGAAAATTACTTGAACAATGGGCCCACGGAAGCAGCTAAGGCAGCTTATGAACAAGTTCGTCTGCGTGCTTTTGCAGGAGATGCCTCTCGTATAGGTACCACACCCTCTACTTATGATACTTTTTTTAAAGCGATTGTGAAGGAACGTGCCTTTGAATTAGCTACAGAAGGATGGCGGCGTACTGATCTTATCCGGTGGAACTTGTTGGCTGAAACTTTGGCTGAAACAAAAGCAAATACCGAGAAACTGGCTATGCGTGAGGTTCCTTATAATGAGGTGAAGACTTATCGGGCATATAAAGAAGCAACTTCTACATCTTGGAAGGATCCTTTGGTAGGTCTTACTTATATAGATTTCGATCATCAGCCCACAGAAACGGAAATGAGTGAACTGGTTGCCCGGTATGGAGGCACTTGGAATTGGGTAAATATGTTTATTACTCCCAATATTGCAGGAGAAACTAATTCCGGTATAGCCGGACAATCCAAGATATTGGGTTATAAAGAAAACAATAACACGTTGCCCGCCTGGATTACCGAGTTATATCGTGGGTTTATCAAGAATCAGGCTGAACTTTATACTTTGAGCACCACAGCCATTATTGATGTTAATCCTGGGTTAACCGGTCAACAACATCCTGCTTATTAATCAATAAATTATAAACATTTCTATATAGGAAGGGGGAAGAATAGTGATGATTTTTTGTTTCTTTTCTCTTCCTATCTTATAAAAAAACAGTATGAAAATGATATGTATGGCGGTAATGCTTTTCATTACTTTGTTGTCTGCTGGAGCACAGAAAAACATTCCGGCCTCTGATATAAAAGTGGCTATGATGAAGCTACACGTTTCATGGTAGAGAAGGTCAGCAACCGTGGTGGCTATTTATGGAATTACAGTCCTGATTTCTCCCGTTGTTGGGGGGAACTGGAAGCTAAACCAAGTATGATATGGATAGAAGCTGGTACACCTGCTATGGGAAATGTATTTTTGAATGCTTATCAATTGACTGGAGAATCTTATTACCTGAAAGCGGCACAAGCAGCGGCAGATGCTCTTATCTGGGGACAGCATTCAAGTGGGGGATGGCCTTATATGTTGGACTTTTCCGGAGAAACTTCGCTTAAGCAATGGTATTCCAAAGTACAGAAAGGATATATTCATTGTGCTCAGGAACATGCTCATTATTATGGAAATTGTACTTATGATGATGCGGCTACCTACGATAGTGGAATGTTCCTTTTGCGTATGTATTTACTGACTCTGGATCCGAAGTATAAATATCCGGTAGAAAGGTGTCTTGATTTTGTTTTGGAGAGTCAGTATCCTATTGGTGGGTGGCCGCAGCGCTATCCTCTCCATTATGAATATGTGAAAGGTGATAAGGAAGACTATACTTCGTTTATTACCATTAATGATGGAGTTCATACTAACAATATTAATTTTTTATTGGCTTGTTACACTTTATTAGGTGAAACTCGGGCATTGGAGCCTCTTCAGCGGGCTATGACTTGTGTCTTGGCATTGCAGGGAGGAAAGCCTCAGGCAGGTTGGGCTATGCAGCATAAGTTGGATCTCAATTACTCTCCAGGTCATGCTCGTGATTTTGAACCGGCAGGTTATGCGGCTACAGCTACTGCGAGATGTGTCGCAACTTGATGCGTTTTTATCGTTGGACTGGGGATACTAAATATTTAGCCCGTATTCCGGATGCATTTGAATTTCTAGAATCTATCCGATATAACGACGCGCAAATGAAACAATTGGGTAAGTCTGTAAAACCGGGACAGATATTGTGTCCTACTTTTGTAGAAGTAGGCACTAACAGACCTCTTTACCTTCATAATGATCCAGATCATTATTGGGTGGATTATGATTATCATGGACTCATAACTCATTATAGCTCTACGCGGGCTATTGATTTGCAATCTTTAAAAGATGAGTATCAGCATTTGCTCTCTCTCTCCAAAGAGGAAGTGACAAAAGATTCTCCGTTTATAGGTCAAACGGATATTTCTGGAACTTTACTAAGTCATTTAATGCGTGGTAAAATGCAGCAAGCGGATACACAAAAAGTAGATAGTCTGCTCACTATTTTGAAGAAAAAAGATTATTTACCCGGTCGTTTGCCTAGTGTTTCGAAAGAGAATCCGGGCTTCTCTAATGCTCCTCTTCCTTCTGAAGTCATTTCCATCAAGGAATATATGAATGGTATGTCTACATTTATTCAGTATCTTACTAAATAGTGTCTATGATGAGAAATAAAACATTTTTTATTGTTGTATTGGCAGCAATGCTGCTGGTTACAGCTTGTGCCGATACTGCTATTGACCGTCATGCATTGGTGATGCGTAATAACCCTCATGTTACAAAAATTGATTCTCTTCATTCTTTGACAGTCGGAAATGGGCGGTTCGCTTTTACTGCCGATGCTACGGGATTGCAGACTTTTCCCGAATATTATAAAGAAGGCTTGTCTTTAGGTACCTATAGCGAATGGGGATGGCACAGTTTTCCTAACAAGGAGGACTATAAGATAGTTGAAACTCTACAGGATCATCCGCTTCCCGGTCATCCTCATGGGATTTATGCCGTACAATTTCCAGAAGGTCCTGAACGTAATGCCAAAGCGGCAGAGTGGTTTCGTGCCAATCCGCACCGCCTGCATTTGGGAAATATAGGATTTGACAGCTTGTTGGTGAGCGATATTACTAAAATAGACCAGACTCTCGACATGTGGAAAGGAGAACTTCATTCCCATTTCCTATGGAGAAAACTTCCGGTTACGGTAACTACTTCTTGTAATGGCGATAGTGACATTGTCTCTGCTTCTGTGTCTTCATCGGCAAAGCTGGCAGTTGGCATCCGTTTCCCTTATCCTACAGGTGAGGCAGCTGACGATGCTACTTGCTGGACAGCCGATGACTGTCACTCCACCGACATAATTCTTTCCGAACCTCAACGGGCTCTTATTCGTCGTACAGTAGATTCTACTGTCTATTATGTGGAAATCAGTTGGAGTGGTAAAGCTGTTCTTTCTCAAACTGGGAAGAACAGGTTGAAATTGATACCTTCCGATAAGCAGTGGACTTTCAATGTCGGATTCTATAAGCACCAACCTGTAGTACCTCAGCCTGATTACAAAGCTAATCTGCTTTCGGCCAACCGTTGTTGGATGGATTATTGGCAGACATCCGGTGTTATTGATTTTTCTTCCTGTACGGATCCCCGTGCTTCGCTTTTGGAGCGTCGGGTTGTGCTGTCTCAATATTTGCTCCGTTCGCAGGAAGCGCAAAATTACCCTCCTGCTGAAACCGGTCTGACTTATAATACATGGTATGGTAAATATCATTTAGAGATGGTAATGTGGCACAGTTTTCATTATGCGCTTTGGAATAAAGCAGATCTTTTGGAGAAACAATTGAAATGGTATAAGACTGCTGTGCCGATGGCACGTGATATTGCAGCCAGACAGGGATTTGATGGCATACGTTGGATGAAAATGACTGATCCGTCTTCCAATGAGGCACCATCGGATGTCGGCTCTTTTATTATCTGGCAACAACCCCATGTCATTTATATGTCAGAACTTATCTATCGTGCATGTCCTTCTCAAGAATTTCTTCGTGAGTATGCCGATATGGTAGAACAGACAGCTGCTTTTATGGCTTCGTTTGTTAATTATGATTCTGATAATGATCGTTATATTATTCAAGGAGCTTGTGCAGCTAATGAATCCTATAATGAAGAGACGACTCTTAATCCTGCTTTTGAAATGGCCTATTGGCACTTCGGCTTGTCCATAGCTCAGAAATGGCGGGAGAGACTTGGGCTGCAACGTCATGCGGAGTGGGATGAGATTCTTGCAAAGTTGGCTCCTCTTACCAGCAGTCCTGACGGTATTTACTTACCGGCGGAGAAGGGTAGAGGAATACCTGATTTCGTGAATGGTATTCCTGCAGAGAAATTACCGGAAATGCCGGCAGGTGGGTATATCAATGGTCAGCGTCCTAAAGAAACGGGCAGTTCTGTTTCTTCATCAGAAGGTGGGAAAAGTAAGCGTAAACATGATCCTTTTTATGTTACAGGGACTTCTTCTGAAAATTTGCTGGCTTACGGCATGTTGCCTGAGTCGCGGCTCATTGATCAAGAAAAAATGCAAAAGACTTTGGTGCGTGCGGCTCAAAATTGGAATTGGTCCGGAGGATCCTGGAGTTGGAATTACCCCACACTGGCAATGAATGCTACTCGCTTGTTGCAGCCTGAGGTTGCTTTGCGTGCCATAACTATGGATAACCGGGAGGATTTGCTTTTGCCTAGTGGTAACAATTATCGTTCGACTCGTCTTCGTTCTTATTTGCCTGGTAATGGAGGGCTGTTATTAGCTGTCTCTATGATGTGTGCCGGGTGGGACGGTTGCTCGGTCAGTAATCCGGGATTTCCCAAAGATGGTAAATGGAATGTGCGTTGGGAGGGATTACATCCTATGCCATAGGATATAAGGAAGTCGTAAAAATGAATATCTATTTACAGTGTAAAAAAATTAGATAATGAGAATATTATTATGTTGTTCTTTATTAGTGATGTTCGTTGCTTGTACTCATCCCGTACAGCAAGTTCCGATAGACCGTAAAGCGTTAGTGAGCCGGAATAATCCCCAATTTTCAGCTTTCGATTCGTTGGCTTCGCTTTCTGTAGGGAATGGTGAATTTGCATTTACGGTAGATGTTACAGGGTTGCAAACTTTTCCTGATGCTTATAAAAAAGGTGTCCCTCTGGTACGCAAAGTCAATGGGGATGGCATAGTTTTGCTAATATGGACGGTTATAGACACGAAGAAACATTGAGTGAATATGATTTTGGACGAGGACATAAAGAATTGTATGCCGTTCAATCTCAAGAAGATAAAAGACAAAAGAATGCATCTGATTGGTTTCGTGCCAATCCACATCGGTTACATTTAGGAGTGATCGGGTTTGAATGGGGGGATGAGGCTGCTATTTCCGATGTTACCAGAATCAGCCAGACTCTGAATTTATGGGAAGGTGAGATACTCAGTCGGTTTACTTGGAAAGGTAATGACTTTGATGTACGGACGGTTTGCCATCCGGCACAGGATATGATTTCAGCCCACATAGACAGTCACTTGCATACAGGGATAAAATTACATTTTCCTTATCCTACAGGTATTCATACCGATAATGCATGTGATTGGGATGCCAATGATAAACACTCTACCGAGGTTCTTAAACAGGACACGCAAAGTGCTGTGTTAAAACGTACGTTGGATTCTACGGTATATTATGTAGAATTAAAATGGGAAGGCAAGGCATTATTGAAAGAAAAAGAGAAAAATTATTTTGTACTGCTTCCACAAGAAGATACTTTTTCGTTTTCATGTGCTTTTACTGTTAATGAGCCAGACCAGCTTGCTGCCCTCCCTAATTTCTCGGAAGTTGAAAGCTTGGCTAAGAATCATTGGGCGAGTTTCTGGGAAAAAGGTGCTGCGGTAGATTTTTCTCATTGCACGGATCCGCGTGCTAAAGAATTGGAACGTCGGGTAGTGCTTAGTCAATATTTGCTTGCTATTCAATGTGCGGGCAGTACTCCTCCACAAGAGACGGGGCTAACTTACAATTCGTGGTTTGGAAAATATCATCTTGAAATGATCTGGTGGCATCAGGCATGGCAACCGCTTTGGGGACATCCTGAATTACTCAGTCATACTTTAGAATGGTATAAAACGGTAGAACCTATAGCAAGGGAAGTGGCTCGTCGGCAAGGCTTTGATGGAATCCGATGGATGAAAATGACTGATCCTAGTGGTGTGGAGGCACCTTCCAGTGTAGGCAGTTTTTTGATTTGGCAACAACCGCATTTTATTTATCTGGCAGAACTTCTTTATCGCTCTAATCCAGACAAAGAAGTGATAGAGAAATATAACCATTTGGTTCAAGAAACAGCCAAGTTCATGTATTCTTTTGCCACATACGATGAATTGGGAGTGCGGTTTATTTTAAAGGGAGCGATTCCGGCTCAGGAAACATTGAATGCGAGTACTACTATAAATCCTCCTTTTGAACTTTCTTATTGGCATTTTGCCATGCAGATAGCGCAGATATGGCGTGAGCGTGCAGGTGAAAAACGTAATTTGGAATGGGATGAGTTAATAGACAAGCTTTCTCCACTGGCTTATAATGAGGATGGGTTGTATCTGGCTGCGGAAAATGCAATAGATACTTATAAGGATATCCGTTTTACCAGTGACCACATGGCAGTGTTAGGTGCCGTAGCATCTTGCCTATGAATAAATTAATCCGTGAAGATTACATGAAGAATACACTTCAGTGGATCTGGGATAATTGGAATTGGGGAAAGACTTGGGGTTGGGATTATCCTATGACAGCGATGAATGCTACTCGATTGGGTGAGCCGGAAAAAGCAGTGGAGGCATTGCTTATGAATAAACGTACCAATACATATTTGCCGAACGGACATAATTATCAAGATCCCCGTTTGCGTATTTATTTACCGGGTAATGGTGGTTTGTTAACTGCCATTGCATTAATGTGCGCCGGTTGGGACGGCTGTGAAGTAGAAAATCCTGGTTTCCCGAAAGATGGAAAATGGAATGTAATGTGGGAAGGATTGTCGCCTATGCCTTAAATTGATTTGATAAGGTGGCGTATTATTTTTATGTGCTAATGTATCAATTGGCTGTGTCATGTTTTACATAGCTATTGATATATTGGCACATTGTTTTATAGCTGTAGGTGTGGCAGCTGTTTATTGGAACTTTTGCATTCTTCGACATAAAAACATTGCAAATACGATAAATAATACAGGCTTTATGGACGAATTTCCATATTATTGTATCTTATTCTATGGAATCCAATCCTATTTCGTCTTATTTTTGCAATATTGAAAATAAAAACTATGAAATACAAAAAACTCATTTCTTTTCTAGCTTTCTTTTTAGCAGTATTGTCTGTATATGGACAGAACCCTTTTGTCTTGAAATCAGGCGAACCGGTGACTGTTGCCTGTGGCAATTCAGAGGAAGAAGTTGTACATACAGCTTTGAATTTGCTCAATCGTGATGTAGAGTCTGTCTTTTCTACCCGCATAATTGTTACTCCAGAAAGTAAAAAAGGAATGATTATAGTCGGAACCATCGGACAAAGTAATTTGATCGATAAGGCAGGGGTTGATTTGTCTCCTATAAAAAATAAAAAAGAAGCTTTTCTGCTGACCGTTTCTTCCAATGGTAAATTAGTTATAGCCGGCAGTGACAAGCGTGGTACTGCATACGGCGTCATGGAACTTTCACGGTTGATAGGCGTTTCTCCATGGGAGTGGTGGGCAGATGCGACCCCTGCAAAGAAAGAGATTTTTCAACTACCGGCTTCTTATCGGAATATGCAGTCTCCTTCCGTAGAATATCGGGGGATTTTTATCAACGATGAGGACTGGGGGCTTACCCCTTGGAGCTGGCAGACATACGAGCCAAGTGATGTGAAAGGACAAATCGGTCCGAAAACACATGAGCGGATTTTTGAGTTATTGCTTCGTCTGCGTGCCAATACCTTCTGGCCGGCTATGCATGGCTGTTCTGTACCTTTTTATTTTACACCGGGCAACAAAGAAGTGGCTGATAAGTTTGGTATTTTCATTGGAACTTCTCATTGTGAACCGATGATGCGGAATACCAATGGTGAGTGGAAACGGGATGGAGTGGGAGAGTATGACTATGTTCACAACAGTGCTCATGTCTTGTCCTTTTGGGAGCAACGTGTAAAGGAGGTTGCAGGGTTGGATAATCTGTATACTTTAGGTATGCGTGGAGTACACGACGGTGCGATGAATGGTGCTAAGACCATAGAAGAACAAAAAGCTGTTTTGACCAAGGTCTTGAAGGATCAGCGCGATTTGTTGACTAAATATGTAAATAAGGATGTGACCCAAGTGCTCAAGTCTTTATTCCTTATAAGGAAGTGTTGGATGTGTACCATGCCGGGCTGCAAGTGCCCGATGAAGTGACGCTAATGTGGTGTGATGACAATTATGGTTATATCCGTCATTTCCCTACAGCAGAAGAACGTGCCGTAAGGGAGGAAACGGGGTATATTATCATATATCTTATTGGGGGCGTCCGCATGATTATCTTTGGTTGGGGACTGTCCATCCTTCCTTGGTATACCAGCAAATGTCTTTGGCATATGAGCGGGGTATACAGAAAATGTGGATATTGAATGTCGGAGATATTAAACCGGCTGAATATCAGGTAGAACTTTTCCTGGATATGGCATGGAACTTGGAAGCGGTGAAGCAGCAGGGAGTTGCTGCTCATCAACGTCATTTCCTGGAGCGTGAGTTTGGAAAAAATAGGGCTGACCGGTTACAGCCTGTCATGCAGGAAGCTTATCGTTTGGCTTATATCCGTAAGCCGGAATTTATGGGGAATACCCGCACGGAAGAGAAGGATCCTAAGTTTAAAGTGATCAGTGATTTGCCTTGGAGTGAGCAGGAAATCAATGAACGTCTGGCAGCATACAGACAATTGTCAGATAAGGTGGAGCAGGAATGGCATGCACTTCCTGCACAGAAAAAAGAAACTTATTTTCAGTTGGTGAAGTATCCTGTCCAGGCGGCTGCTCAGATGAATAACAAACTGCTGACAGCCCAGTTGGCGCGTCATGGAAAGGCTGATTGGGCGGATAGTGACAGGGCGTATGACAGTATAGTTTCATTGACAAAACGCTATAACACAACAAAATGGAACCGTATGATGGATTTCCAACCACGCAGACTTCCGGTTTTCAACCGGGTGGAAAGAAAGGCACTATCGTCCGGGTTGCTGAAAAACGTCAGGCTGTCTATACATGGAATGGCGCTGATTGCGCTGAAGGGGTATCGGCAATTTGTGAAGGGCTAGGCTATGAAGGGAAGGCGGTGGCGGTGTCAAAGAATAAAGAACTGACTTTTGAATTTACTGCATGGGAAACGGATTCTGTAGAGGTGGAAGTACGATTGTTGCCTAATCATCCGGTGGAAGGAGAACGGTTGCGTTTTACCATTTCATTGGATGGAAGTGCCACGGAGGCTGTTTCGTATGAAACCAAAGGACGCAGTGAAGAATGGAAGGAGAATGTTTTGTGTAATCAGGCTGTCCGACGGATGGTTCTTCCTGTTGCACGGAAAGCTTCCCATCGTTTAATTTTTACCGCATTGGATGAAGGTGTGGTATTGGATCAGATATACCTTTATATGCCTCGGATAAAATAGGGTGAACAAAGATATTCAGGATATTTGTGCATACAGAAATTACAATGAAAAACAACTGATAAAATGAAGAAGACTTTTTTAAAATCCTTGGCTGGTATTGCGGCCGTAGCTTTTGCCGTATCATGTACGCACCGGCTCCAAAGTATAAAACGGTGGTTGTCGATGCTCCTTTTGCTATGGAACCCATCAAAGAATGTGTTTTTCCCGAACAAGATTTTTCCATTGTGGATTATGGTGCGGTGAAAGGTGGGGAAACAGTGAATACGGAGGCCATCGCCAAAGCATCGCAGCTTGTAATAAGGCCGGAGGAGGCCGTGTGGTTATTCCTGAAGGGGAATGGCTGACAGGACCTGTTCATTTTAAAAGTAATGTAAATCTTCATTTGGAAGAAAATGCCATATTACGCTTTACAGATAATCCCTCTGATTATCTGCCTGCTGTGATGACTTCATGGGAAGGTATGGAATGTTATAACTATTCTCCGTTGCTGTATGCTATGGATTGTGAGAATATTGCTATTACCGGAAAAGGGACACTGGCTCCTATCATGGATACTTGGAAAATCTGGTTCAAACGTCCTAAACCTCACATGGATGCTTTGAAAGAGTTATATACGATGGCTTCTACCGATGTACCTGTAGAACAGCGTCAGATGGCAAAAGGAGAAAACCATCTTCGTCCTCATCTGATTCATTTCAACCGGTGTAAAAATGTGCTTCTGGATGAATTCAAGATTCGCCAGAGTCCTTTCTGGACGATACATCTTTATATGTGTGATGGTGGTATCGTACGTAATCTGGATGTAAAGGCTCATGGCCATAATAATGATGGAATTGACTTGGAAATGAGCCGTAACTTCCTGATAGAGAACTGTGTATTCGATCAGGGGGATGATGCTGTGGTTATAAAGGCAGGGCGTAACCAGGATGCATGGCGTCTGAATACTCCTTGTGAGAATATTGTGATACGCCATTGTAATATCTTGAAAGGACATACGTTACTGGGAATCGGTAGTGAAATGTCTGGTGGTGTACGGAATGTGTACATGCACAATTGTACGGCTCCCGATTCTGTATTCCGTCTTTTCTTTGCCAAAACCAATCATCGTCGTGGTGGATTTATTGAAAATATCTGGATGAAAAATGTGAAGGCGGGAAAGATGCAACGTGTACTCGAAGTGGATACGGATGTGCTTTACCAGTGGCGTGATTTGGTACCTACCTATCAGGATAGCATTACATTCATCAACGGACTTTATATGGATAGTGTGACTTGCGACCGTACCGAGGCTGTTTATGATTTGAAAGGCGATGCCCGCCTTCCTATCAAAAACGTGGAAATAAGGAATGTGACTGTGGGGGAAGTGACAAAGTTTGTGAAGAATGTGGTAAATGCGGAGAATGTGGTGGAGGAAAATATAATTTACAAGGAGAAACAAGATAAACAATGAAAACACAAAAAAAACTATGGAGTGCTTTAGCAGCTCTGTGTGTGGCAACCGGTACGGTTGCCCAACCGGCCTACAATTATTCCAAACTGCAAAAAGAGCAGTTGGGGCGTGGCGTTGTGGCCATTCGTGAAAATCCATCGGACGTAGTGGTGTCGTGGCGTTACCTGTCTTCCGATCCGATCAATACTTCTTTCAATGTATATAGAAATGGAGAGAAAATAGCGGAAGTTCCCCATTCTACAGGTACTTTTTACCGGGATACTTACTCAGGTAATGAAAAAGCGGTATATACTGTAAAACCGGTGATAAATGGGGTTGAAACAGGTAAGTTGAATGGAAATTATACTTTGCCGGCTAATGCTCCGTCAGGTTATATCGATATTCCTCTGGACAGACCGGCGGAAGGTGTGACTCCTTCGGGACAAAAATACACCTATAGTCCTAATGACGCATCTATAGGTGATGTGGACGGCGACGGTGAATATGAAATTATCTTGAAGTGGGACCCCTCCAATGCACATGATAATGCACATGATGGTTATACAGGAAATGTTTATTTTGACTGTTATCGCCTGACCGGAGAAAAACTATGGCGTATTGACTTGGGGCATAATGTCCGCGCCGGAGCACACTATACCCAGTTTATGGTGTTTGATTTGGATGGAGATGGTAAAGCAGAAGTAGTCATGAAGACTTCTGATGGAACAAAGGATGGAAAAGGAAAGATAATAGGTGATGCCAAGGCTGATTACCGTGAACCGGGTATCACAGACGGAAATTCCCACGGGAATACACCTCGTAACCAAGGACGTATCCTGACTGGTAACGAATACTTGACCGTATTCAACGGACTGACAGGAGAAGCGATGAAAACAATTGATTATGTTCCGGCTCGTGGTAAGCTGACCGACTGGGGAGACAATCGTGCCAACCGCAGTGACCGTTTCCTGGCTTGTGTGGCTTATCTGGATGGAGTACATCCCAGTGTGGTGATGTGCCGCGGATATTATACCCGCACTGTGCTGGCGGCATTCGATTGGGATGGCAAGAACTTGAAACAGCACTGGGTGTTCGACAGCAATAATCCGGGGTGTGAAGACTATGCCGGGCAGGGTAACCATAATCTTCGTGTAGGCGATGTGGACGGTGACGGATGTGATGAAATAATGTATGGTTCTTGTGCCATTGATCATGATGGAAAAGGATTGTATTCTACCCGTATGGGGCATGGAGACGCTATGCATCTGACACAATTTGCTCCCGGATTAAAAGGCTTGCAGGTTTGGGATTGTCATGAAAATAAGAAAGATGGTTCACTTTCCGTAATGCGGCTACGGGTGAAGTGCTGTTTCAGGTGAAAAGTAGTATAGATGTAGGCCGGTGTATGGCTGCTGATGTTGATCCGCGCAATCCGGGAGTGGAGATGTGGTCATCCGATTCAAAAGGAGTACGTAATATAAAAGGTGAAGTGATTCGTCCTGACCTCAAGAGCTTTTCAGTCAATATGGCTGTATGGTGGGATGGAGATTTGCTTCGTGAGTTGCTGGATAAAAACAGGATAACCAAGTATGATTGGGAAGACGATGTATGTCGTCCGTTAATGATATTTGATGGAACGGATTCAAATAATGGTACGAAGTCCCATCCTTGTTTGCAGGGAGATATAATAGGTGATTGGCGTGAGGAGGTGCTGCTCCGTACGGAAGATAATTCGGCACTTCGTCTGTATGTGTCGCGGATACCGACTGAATACCGTTTTCATACTTTCTTGGAAGATCCGGTGTATCGTATCAGTATCGCTACTCAAAATGTGGCATACAACCAGCCTACCCAGCCTGGTTTTTATTTCGGACCGGATTTGAAAGAGGGGATATTTAGAGGTTATGAATTTAAAAATGAATAAAGACTATATACCATGAATCTGAAAACATTAAGCATGATGGGCGCTCTGTTGCTGCTGGCTGGAACGGGTGCGAATGCGCAAAAGAAGAAAGAAGTACTGAATGATTCGAATACGCCGTTACATTTGTTGCAACCTGCATACAAAGTGCCTTACGGTATGCTCACTACAGAGGAGATAAAGGCCGATATGGATCGTGTCCTTCGTTATTTGGAAAAGAATACTCCGACTCGTGTCGTTGATAAGAATACAGGTAAGGTTATTACGGATTATGCCAATATGACGGCTGATGCACAGCTGGAACGAGGTGCTTTCCGTCTGGCAAGTTATGAATGGGGGTGACTTATTCAGCTATGTTGGCTGCTGCTGAGGCTACGGGGGATCAGCTTATTATAAATATGTAACAGATCGTTTTCAGTTTCTGGCCGAGGTTGCTCCGCACTTCCGTAAGGTATTGGAAAAGTATGGAACTGTAGATCCGCAGATGAAACAAATTCTGACTCCTCATGCATTGGATGATGCCGGGGCGGTGTGTGCGGCTATGGTCAAGGTGCAGATGAAGGAAAATTCACCGGAACTTAAGCCGTTGATTGATAATTATATGGATTTTATTGTGAATAAGGAGTATCGTCTTGCTGATGGAACATTTGCCCGTACCCGTCCACAACATAATACGCTGTGGTTGGACGATATGTTTATGGGTATTCCGCCGGTAGCTTGGTATTCATGTATTGCCGGTGATAAAAAGCAAATGTATTTGAGCGAAGCTGTACGTCAGATATTTCAATTTGCGGACCGTATGTGGGTACCCGGGAAAAACCTTTTCCGTCATGGATGGGTGGAAGGTATGCAGGATCATCCTGCTTTCCATTGGGGACGTGCCAATGGTTGGGCGTTGTTGACTATGTGTGAGGTCTTGGATGTGTTGCCGGAGGATTATCCTCAGCGCGATAAAATACTGGAGCTGTTCCGTGCTCATGTACGTGGTCTTGCTGCCTGCCAGAGTGGTGAAGGTTTCTGGCATCAGTTGCTGGATCGTAACGATTCTTATCTGGAAACCTCGGCCACGGCTATTTATGTATATTGCTTTGCCCATGCTATCAATAAAGGATGGATTGACGCTATGGCATACGGTCCGGTGGCACAGTTGGGATGGCATGCCGTTACCACCCAAATCAATGTGGAAGGTCAGGTGGACGGAACTTGTGTAGGTACAGGTATGGCTTTTGATCCGGCTTTTTATTATTATCGTCCGGTCAATGTGTATGCTGCCCACGGCTATGGACCGGTACTTTGGGCGGGTGCTGAGATGATTAATTTGTTGAACAAGCAGCATCCTAAAATGAATGATAGTGCCGTGCAATATTACCGTACGGAACAAAAGACTTCCGAACCAATTTCCATGTAATGGATGGAGAAACTAAATAAGTAAAAACAAGGACTTTATAAAAAGGAGGAAAATACCATGAAACGTGAAGCTTTTAAAATGTTCTTGAAGCCGGGCTTCGAGAAAGAGTATGAGAAGAGACATGCAGCCATTTGGCGGAATTAAAAAAAATGTTGTCCGATGGAGGAGTATATGATTACTCCATTTATTGGGACAAGGATACAAATATTCTGTTTGCTTGTCAGAAAACTAAAGGAGAGGAGTCTTCGCAAGATATGGGAGCCAATCCTATCGTGCAGAAATGGTGGGACTATATGGCGGATATCATGGAAGTGAATCCGGATAACTCTCCGGTTACTATTCCGCTGCCCGAGGTCTTCCATATGGATTAAAATAAAAAGAGTGTATCGATTCATTCTGATACACTCTTTTTTTATACCTTTGCAAGACAAAAACACTGTGATAAATGATATGAAAAAACACATCTATGCTCTATGGCATTCTTTATTCTTTTCAGTCAAAGTATTGCCGCATCAGTCGAGGTGCGTTCTACTCATATGACTACGGGAGATGGGGTTGCCAATAACTCAATTCGGTATATATATCAGGATAGCAAAGGTTTTATTTGGATGGGAACGCTGAATGGACTTAGTCGTTATGACGGGAATTCGTTTGTGACTTATCGTCCTGAGGGTGGAAATAAAATTTCGTTGATAGACCATCGGATTCGCGATTTGGAAGAAGATAAAAATGGTTTCTTATGGATTGCGACTTCTGCCGAGTTGTTTAGTTGTTATGATCTGAAGAAAGATTGCTTTGTTGATTTTACCGGTTGTGGGGAATATGAACAACTGTATAGCTACAAGATGACTGACCGTGAAGGTAATGTCTGGTTGTGGCAGGATGGAAACGGGTGTCGTAAAGTGACTTATATGAATGGTGAATTTACATCTGTGGTTTTCAAGAAAGAAAATAATAATCTCCCTTCTAATAATGTTACTTATATATCTGAGGATGAGCAAGGAAGAGTATGGATTGGTAGCCATGACGGTATAGCTCAAGTGGTAGGGGACAAGGCAGTATTGGTGGAAGAAAATCATGATGCCTCCAAGATGATGTCTTTTGGTAAAGATGTTTTTTTTCTTTCGGGAACAGGAACAATTTCGTTGAAGAGAGAAGGAGAGGATAGCCGTATTGTTACCCGTTTAGGTGAAGGTAGTAAAGTATATAGTACCATGCGCTTGCAAAACGATTGGATCGTTTTTACGGAAGATGGCAGTTATGTCTTTAATTTGAGAACTCATCAGGTGAGCCGGGATACGGAACTGAATATAGCAAGAGGACAAGTTCAGATTGACAACCGGGGGAATTTCTGGATTTATAATCATACAGGTAAGGTATGGTATGTCAACGCCAAGACCAGATTTGTCAAGTCTTTCCAACTGATTCCGGCTGATAAAGTAAATTATATAGATGAAGAACGTTACCACATCGTTCATGATTCTCGTGATATTGTTTGGATTTCCACTTATGGTAACGGTTTGTTTGCTTATGATTTGGCAACTGATGAATTGCAGCATTTCGAATCCAATATTAATGGATTCAGTCATATCACTTCAAATTTCTTGCAATATATTATGGAGGATCGAGCCGGTGGTATTTGGGTCAGTTCGGAATATACGGGTATTTCTCGTCTTTCGGTCTTGAATGAAGGAGCTGAGCGTGTTTTTCCTGAAGATGAAACTTTATCAGACCGTTCAAATACCGTGCGTATGATCAACCGTATGCCTGATGATAAGATTTGGCTGGGGACCCGTCGTGGAGGATTGTATATTTATGACCCTCATTTGAAAACGATAGAGAGCAGTCGTTATTTTGATTCTAACATTTATGCTGTTGAGGAAGGGGCTGATGGTAGTATTTGGTTGGGTAGCCGTGGAAACGGATTGAGTATTGACGGGAAATGGTACACTTATCACTCGGATGATCCTCTGTCTATTGGGAATAATAATATTTTTACTCTTTACCGGGACCGGAAGAATAGAATGTGGATAGGTACTTTTGGCGGTGGATTGAATTTGGCGGTGAAGGAAAAGGATAAGTATGTATTCAAGCGGTTTTTGAACAATTTTTATAGCCAGCGCCAGATTCGTGTGATACAGGAAGACAATAATGGATGGATATGGGTGGCACCAGTGCCGGAGTTTACATATTTAATCCTGATTCGTTAATGAATGACCCGGATAACTATATTACTTATAATTATAATAACGGTAAGTTACGTAGTAATGAAATAAAATGTATCCATCAAGATAGTAAGGCCGGATATGTAGGTACTTCAGGAAAAGGCTTCAGTATGTGTATGCCAGAAGGTGATTACAGAAACTTGACTTTTGAGCATTATGATGGAAGTGACGGGTTGGTAAACAGTATGGTGCAATCTATTGTTGAAGACAGGGAGGGTAAGCTTTGGGTTGCAACGGAATATGGTATTTCTCGTTTTGATCCGGATACACATGCCTTTGAAAATTTCTTTTTCTCGGCATATGCGTTGGGGAATGTCTATAGTGAGAACAGTGGTTGTGTGAGTAAGGATGGCAAACTGATGTTTGGTTCTAATTATGGATTGGTTGTTATCACTCCCGGCAAAATTGTGAATAATTCCACTGTAACTCCTATGGCAGCTTTTACCAATCTTCGAATTAATGGTATTGCCATGCGCCGGGCGATGTGGATTCTCCGTTAGACCGTTCGTTGATTTATACAGATGAAATCGAGTTGAAATATTTTCAAAATTCTTTTGTCATAGATTTCTCTACATTTGATTATTCCGGAACGAATAGTACTAAATATACGTATCGGTTGGATAATTATGATAAAGAGTGGAGTATACCGTCTTCGTTGAATTTTGCAGCTTATAAGAACCTGGCACCCGGTACTTATAAATTGCGGGTGAAAGCTTGCAATGGGGTCGGTGTGTGGGGAGATAAAGAAACGGTTTTGAAGATTATTGTTGTTCCTCCTTTTTGGAAAACTACTTGGGCTTTCTTTATTTATGCTATTTGATAGGGGTGGCGCTATATATCACTTTCAGACTGATGCGTGACTTTAATACTTTGCGTAATCGTATACAGGTGGAGAAACAGCTGACAGAGTATAAATTAGTTTTTTTCACGAATATCTCTCATGAGTCCGTACTCCCTTGACTTTGATACAAGGAGCATTGGAAAAGATGCAGCGTGGTGGTAAAATCCCTAAAGAAATGGCTTATTCATTGAAGGTCATGGATAAAAGCACCCAGCGTATGTTGCGTCTTATCAATCAGTTGCTGGAATTCCGTAAGATGCAGAATAATAAACTGGCCCTTTCTTTGGAGGAAACGGATGTCATGGCTTTCTTGTATGAAATCTTCTTGAGTTTCAATGATGCTGCTGAGTCTAAGAATATGGATTTCAAGTTCTTGCCATCTGTAGCTTCTTATAAGATGTTTATCGATAAGGGTTATTTGGACAAAGTGACTTATAATTTGTTGTCTAATGCTTTCAAATATACACCCAGCGGTGGAAAAGTGACTTTTTCTGTGACGGTGGATGAAGCAAAGAAACAGTTGGTCATATCGGTAGCCGATTCCGGTGTAGGCATTCCTAAAGAGAAACGTAATGAGTTATTTAAGCGTTTTATGCAAAGTAGCTTTTCGGGTAGTAGTGTCGGAGTTGGCCTGCATTTGACACATGAACTGGTGTGTGTACATAAAGGTACGATAGTATATACTGAAAATGAAGGTGGTGGGTCTATATTTACGGTCAGTTTGCCTACTGATATTTCTGTTTATGAGGAAAAAGATTTTCTGATTCCCCATAATGTGTTGTTGGAAGAGGAGGAAGTACATCATGCAGCTGTTCTTGCAGAAGAAATATCGGCGCAAGAAGGGGGCGTGGAACTTCCATCTGCACCACTTAATAAGCGTAAAGTACTTATTATAGAAGATGATAACGATGTACGTGAGTTTTTGAAAGAAGAAGTGGGACAATATTTTGAAGTTGTGGCCGAGGCGGATGGTCCGTCTGGATTGGAACGTGCACGTACGTATGATGCTGATTTGATAATCTGTGATGTGCTGATGCCGGGGATGACAGGATTTGAGGTAACCCGAAAATTGAAGAATGATTTTGATACAAGTCATATACCTATTATTTTATTGACAGCTATGAGTTCTGCCGAAAGTCATTTGGAAGGCGTGGAAAGTGGTGCGGATGCATATATTACTAAGCCTTTTAGCCCGAAACTACTGTTGGCACGCGCTTTCAAACTAATAGAGCAACGTGAGAAATTACGTGAGAAATTTTCGAATGATCCGAATATGGTACGACCGGCTATTTGTACCTCTGATAAGGATAAAGAATTTGCTGACAGATTACAGATGGTTATGGATCAACAGATTGGTAATGCTCAGTTTACGATTGATGAGTTTGCTTCGATGATGGGATTGGGACGAACCGTTTTTTATCGTAAGGTACGTGGGGTGACGGGATATTCACCCAATGAATATATCCGGATTATTCGTATGAAGAAAGCGGCGGAACTGTTGTTGGAAAATCGTTATACGGTAGCCGAAGTTTCTTATAAAGTAGGTATTAATGATCCGTTCTATTTTAGTAAATGTTTTAAGCAACAATTCGGTGTGGCACCTTCTGTTTATTTACGTGGAAAGGAAGAGTCCGGGATACAGGAAACAGAAAATAAGGAATGATGAAAACAAGATTTTAAATAAGAAGGTCAATCGAGAATGATATAGAATCGGTTGACCTTTTTGTTTTAATGGACTATATATTTAGTATGGTTTGAGACTGATTTTTGTCAGTACTTTGCGACTTACAATATAGAGTATCCATGTACAAGCAGAAGCGGTGAGTAATGCTGCTATTTGTCGAGTGGTATCAGATATATCTAGAGGCAGAGACGCTCCGAGCCACCAACCTGCCAAGGCTGCGGTAACAGTAAGTAAGGCCATAATGATGCTTACTCCTAAAATGAACATTATTCTTTTCATAAATGGTTTAAGTTTGATTCAATATTAAATATAAATGCTATTTCAAGTCTGTTTGTTCATGATTATATAAAAAATCGTGGTAAAGGGGATGTAAATTAAAAAAGGAGTATTCTCTTCCCGAGAATACTCTTTTATGTAGGAATGATAAATCTTACTGATTAACTCTTTTTTCCTGAATTCTAGCTTTCTTGCCAGTAAGAGCACGTAAATAGTACAATTTAGCACGACGAACTTTACCAACTTTATTAACAGTGATACTGTCGATAGCCGGAGATTCGATAGGGAAAATACGTTCAACACCTACAGTTCCAGACATTTTACGAACGGTGAAACGTTTTTTGTCACCATGTCCAGCGATTTTGATAACAACACCACGGTACAACTGTACACGTTCCTTGCTACCTTCAACGATACGGTATGCCACTGTAATAGTATCACCAGCTTTGAATGAAGGATGCTGTTTGCCAGTAGCAAATGCTTCTTCAGCAATTTTAATTAAATCCATTTTTTTGATTTAAATTGTTTATCGTTACCAACGCAACATATCAAGTAACTCTTCTTTGACAGCGATTGCGCGAAAGCGGTGCAAAATTACTAGATTTTTGTCATACAGCCAAATTAAATTCAACTATTTTTCATCTGATATCGTTGGTTGCAACTTCTTTTTTAACTACATTTGGGCAATAAACAACTAATAAACATGAAACCAAACCGAATTATGTGTATCATTCCGGCAGGAATAGTAGCCGGGATTTTTATGTTTTCAAGCTGTCATTCAGGCTATTCTCTGGCATCAGTTGAGGGAAGCAGGATAGAAGTGACAGCAGCTTTGGATGCTAATCCGGATTCCGCTGCAATCGCTGTTTTGGCTCCGTATCAAAAAACGGTTGATAGTATTATGTCACCGTCATAGGACAAAGCGCTCGTTTTATGGATCGCTTTCGTCCTGAAAGTGAGTTATCCAACTTGGTAGCGGATATTTTACGTTATTCTGCTTCTGCATATATAGGCCGTATGGCGACGTGGGGGTGACGAATATGGGGGGACTACGTACGGCTTTGCCCGAGGGGGATATAACTTACGGTAATATTTATGAAATAACTCCCTTTGAAAATACATTGTGCATTGTTACTATGAATGGGGTTTTGCTGCGTGAACTTTTTGAAAATATAGCAGCTGTGCATGGTGAGGGATTAAGTGGCGCTTGTCTTGAAATTTCTGGAGATGGAAAATTATTGGATGCTACAGTAGCCGGAAAAGAAATTGAAGACTCCAAAGAGTATAAAGTAGCACCTTGGATTATTTGGCTGAGGGAAATGACCATATGACTGCTTTTGCCAAAGTGGGCGATGCGGATAAATTGCTGCCTGAAAAGGCCACAGTGCGTCAGTTGTTTCTGAACTATGTGAATGAGCAGACTAAAGCAGGGAAGAAAATAGACTCAAAGATAGAAGGAAGAATTACCGTTAAAGAATAAACTGAACCGTCATGAAACGAATATATGTATTATTTACTGCTTTGTGTGTATGTTGTGCGCTGGCAGCACAGGATATCAAAGAACTTTTGATACTTCATACTAATGATACCCACAGCCGTGTGGAACCTATCCCCATTACTGATCCGAATCCGGAGTTTGCAGGAAAAGCGGGTTTTGTACGTCGTGTTACCTTAATAAAAGAAATACGGAAACAGGATAAGGATTTGTTATTGTTTGATTGTGGTGACTTTTCACAAGGCTCTCCTTTTTATAATATGTTTGGTGGTGAGGTTGAAGTGAAGCTGATGAATGAAATGGGATATGATGCCGGGATTATTGGAAATCATGAGTTTGATTTGGGCTTGGATAATATGGCACGTCTTTTTAAAATGGCGGATTTTCCTGTTGTTTGTGCTAATTATGGTGTACAGGGAACTGTTTTGGAGGGGCTTGTCAAACCGTATGTTATTTTGGAACGTAAGGGGATAAAGGTAGGTGTGTTCGGACTGAGTCCTGCATTGGATGGGTTAGTACAGGCAAAAAACTGTGAAGGAGTGGTTTTTGAAAATCCAATAGAGGCTGCTCAGCGTGTGGCGGATATATTGAAGAATCGGGAAAAATGTGATTTAGTGGTTTGTTTGTCTCATTTAGGGTGGCAAGGAAAACCTTATTCTGATGAAACTTTGATTTTTAATACTCGTAATATTGATATTGTCTTGGGAGGTCATTCGCATTCTTATTTTGATAAGACTTTGTTTTATAAGAATTTGGATGGCAAGGAGATTCCATTGCAACAAATGGGAAAAAATGCTGTTTATGTGGGAAAATGAAAGTAAGGATGGAAAGAACTGATAGTTGCTGTTGTATAAGGAAATCTGATATAATTGAAGAAATTAGATGAAGAGAAACGTATTGTTATTTATAAGTTTATGTGTCGTCGGATGTGTGATGACGTATGCACAGCAGATGCCTGGGCTGTTACAAAAGGGGAAGGCGGATACTCAGGATTGTAAGGCATGGTGGATGAACAGCTTTCTGAAATGAGTTTGAAGGAAAGATAGGACAACTGTTTATACACACAGTGACTCCTCTTCAGACACAGCGAAATAAAAACAATATATATGCAGCTATAAAAGAATATAAAGTAGGAGGATTACTTTTTTCGGGCGGTCAGTTGTCTGATCAGGTTTTATTGACTAATTATGCGCAGAGTCTGGCGGAAGTGCCTTTGCTCATAACTTTTGATGGTGAATGGGGGCTGGCTATGCGCTTGAAGGGAACCCCTCGTTTTCCAAGAAACAGAGTCTTGGGATGTATACAGGATAATGAACTGCTTTATGAATATGGTAAGGAAGTAGCCCGGCAATGTAAGGAGATAGGTGTGCAGATCAATTTTGCTCCGGTGGCCGATGTAGATGTTAATCCTCGGAATCCGGTTATTAATACCCGTTCTTTTGGTGGTGATCCTCGGAATGTGGCTCAAAAAGTGGTAGCTTATGCTCGTGGTTTGGAGGATGGAGGGGTATTGTCTGTCTGTAAACATTTTCCGGGACATGGAGATACGGAAGTGGATTCTCATAAGGCGTTACCGGTTTTGAATTTTGATCGTGCGCGTTTGGACAGCATTGAACTTTTTCCGTTTAAAGAGGCTGTTAAAGCAGGATTGGGAGGTATGATGGTAGGACATTTGGAGGTACCTGAATTGGGTAAAAATCCGGCTTCGATTTCTTCACATATTATTTATAATCTGCTTTGTCGGGAATTGGGCTTTCAAGGCTTGGTTTTTACAGATGCTTTGGAGATGAAAGGTATTTCGCAAAATGAGAATATATGCGCTCAAGCCTTGATAGCAGGTAATGATTTATTATTGGCTCCCCGTAATTTGAAGAGAGAATTGGATGGTGTTTTAAATGCTGTAAAAAGTGGAAAACTATCGGAAGAACTGATTACGGAAAAATGTCGTAAGGTATTGACTTATAAATATGTTTTAGGGTTGAAGAATAAACCTCACATCCAACTTTCCGGGCTGGAGAAACGATTGAACCGTCCGGAAACGAAGGAGTTGATTCTCCGCTTGCAGAAAGCTGCTATAACGGTTCCTGCCAATGTAAATGGAATCTTGCCCTTGGATTCAAAATTGAGGGGGACGGTGGTTCTGAATATTGGGAAAACTTCCGGTGCTGGTCTTGCTTTTTATAATCGTTTGCAAAATACACTTTCTCTCACACGTGTTGTTGCTCGTCCGGATTCGATGGAAGCTATCAGAAAACGATTGTTGGGTAGTCAGCGTGTAATTGTGGTGGTTACTTCGGATGATTACAAAAAGTATAAAACAATGCTTGATTCGCTTCCGGCTGATTTGCCTGTTATTTATGTGTTTCTGATGCCATTAAAGTCTATGTTGGATATGGAGGGCTATTGGAAGAAAGCGGCGGCTGTAGTATTGGGGCATACTGATGAATCTGTTATTCAGGAGTATGTGGCTGATGTCTTGGTAGGAAAGGCAGTGGCAGACGGGCGTTTGTCGGTGGCTGTCGCCGATTTGTTCAAACCGGGTGATGGAGTGACTATAACTCCTAAAGTGTCTCGTATTTATAGACCTGAGGATTATGGTATGGATTCCAAAATACTGGAAAAGATAGACAGGATAGCCATGGAGGGAATCAAGGCGAAGGCTTATCCTGGTTGTCAGATTCTAATTTTAAAAGATGGGAAACCAGTATATGATAAGTCTTTCGGCACTTTCACTTATGAAAGTGACCGAAAGGTGGAAAAGGATGATTTGTATGATTTGGCTTCGTTAACCAAGACCACGGCGACGCTGTTGGCTGTTATGAAACTTTACGATGAAGGAAAATTTGGTTTGACCGATCGCATATCTCAATACATTCCAGTTTTAAAAGGTACGGACAAGGAACGTGTCACTATTGAGGAGTTACTTTTACATCAGTCGGGCATTCCTGCTTTTTGGCCTTTTTATAAGGAGACTATAGATAAAGACAGTTATAAGGGGAGTTTTTACAGAGCAAGACCGGACGCTAGTCATCATACGCAAATAGATACACGGCTGTATGTCATTGATAAGTTTGATTATAGAAAAGAGTTGATGGCAAAAACTTTCTCTGCTGATTATCCTTTACAGGTAGCTGACAGTATGTTTCTTCATCGTTCTTTTCGTGATTCCATTATGGTACAAATAGGACGTATTCCATTAAAAGACAGGAGATATCGTTACAGTTGCCTGAACTTTATGTTATTGAAGGAAATGGTAGAGAATATCAGTAAAATGCCTATGAATCTTTTTCTAGATAAGGAATTCTATAAACCGATGGAGATGAACCGTACGGCTTATTTGCCGCTTCGGCAGTTCAAAAAGGAGGAAATTGTTCCTACAGTGAAAGCGGATTATTTGCGTAAAGGAAAAGTGTTGCAGGGTTATGTACACGATGAATCAGCTGCTTTCATGGGAGGGGTATCAGGAAATGCCGGTTTATTTTCCACGGCTCGTGATGTGGCAAAAGTGTATCAGTTATTGATTGATGGAGGGGTTTATAATGGAAAGCGTTATCTGAGTAGGGAAACTTGTGATTTATTTTTAACCCATACCTCAAAAATCAGTAGGAGAGGATTGGGATTTGACAAACCGGATGTGAATAATAGTGTGAAAAGTCCGTGTGCGGAGGAAGCGCCCGAAGAGGTGGTAGGACATACTGGTTTTACCGGAACTTGCGCTTGGGCAGATCCGAAAAATCATTTGGTTTTGTTTTTCTGAGTAATCGGATTTATCCGCGTTTTTTTTGACCATAAACAGTTGATGCGGTTAAATATCCGTCCTCGTATGCAACAGGTTATGTATCAGGCTTTGATGAAATGATCATATTTAGATTAAATACAAATTAGTGCATTTTTGTAATCTCTATGTGACAACTAATAGAGAAAAGCTGTATATTTGTTCCATCAATTAGTACTAATAATTTAATAATTAACGAAAATGGCTTACGTAATTAGTGACGATTGTATCGCTTGCGGTACTTGTATCGATGAATGCCCGGTAGAAGCAATTTCTGAAGGTGATAAGTATTCTATCAATCCGGATCTGTGTACAGAGTGCGGAACTTGTGCTGATGCTTGTCCTTCTGAAGCTATTCACCTTGGCTAAGCAGTACAATTTTGTTCTTTAAAGTTAATAACGATCGTTTCCGTTGATGGAAACGGTCGTTTTTTGTTTATCTAAATTTTGTTTTGATTGGAAGCTCGTATGTCTGCTTTATGAATAAAAAGGGACATTCATTAAATATTACAAAATCAGCCAACTAATTCATACACAAAGTATTGCGAATTAGTTGCTTTTTGTATCTTTAGGTATTCCCCCGAAATAAGATTTGACGGCCAAAACGGGGGAAATATCCAAACTAATAAGATATGGCAAAGATAGTGAATATTTCAGAAATTCACCCTACTTTGGGTTTTACAGAATTTG
>ENA-OQAS01000175-OQAS01000175.1-human-gut-metagenome-genome-assembly--contig:-NODE-175-length-33683-cov-3.464179_pt1 | contig 33683 bp, 46 predicted proteins | sample MGYA00242733_ERZ504523 | MGnify/ENA primary metagenome ERZ504523 (study PRJEB26092, sample SAMD00036239) | human gut metagenome | host: Homo sapiens | study: EMG produced TPA metagenomics assembly of...
GACGCGACGGCTCGTGGGGTTCCGCGACGGACCTGAACAGCGTGAGCCGCGCCATGGCTGGAAAGGCGTGACCATGGACGATTCGGCCGGCAAGCCGCCAAGGCGTTGAGCGACGCGACGCGGAATGCGTGGCCGGCTTCCGCCAGAGCATCCGGGCGAGGGCGACGGCGTCCGGCAACGGGTCCACCACCAGCGTGTGGAAACGGGTCCGCGTCTACGACGCGAAGATATGGAAGGACAACTGGTACAAGAACATCGCGCCAAATGAATACCTTTATGCAGGTCTCAGCACTACCATACCGGCGATGGCTTCAGCGACGATCCGTCGAACAGCGTCGACAAGATCATGGAACGCCATGTCGACTCGACCCGCAGCATCGTCGTGATCGTGCTCGACAATACCAGCTCGCCCCGCCGGACTACACGCTGAGCGTGGCCACGAAGGCATCCGGCACGACCACCAGGCCGGCGACACGCAGAACGTGGCGGACACGGTCACCACCAGCCGTAACGGCAGCTCGATCAGCGAGAACGTGACCGGCACCAGCACGCTCCGCTGGACCGGCGTGGACGGCACCACCCACAACACATGGAACGGTGATACCGAAGTCACCGCCGAAGGTACTACTACGCATCCGAGGACGAAACCATCCTCCAGCCCGTCGCACGCAAAGACGGCGAAACCGTCGACCAGATCACCAGCACGCTGAGGTGACTGTGAACGTCCCGAATCTTCCAGCTACTGGAAGATTCTTCCCGCTGACGAGCACATGAGCGCACCAAATTCTCCAGTGGGTGGAGGAATCTGCCCATTAACGGTTACGATCGCATGGTCGGCACATGCGAGAAGAATCAGTGGCATGACTGAAGCCGCACATGATGATTATCAGTTGCCCGAAGAATTCGAACACTGTTTGAAACTTGCCCCTGTACGCGATGCGCCTAGCGCGTTGGACCGTGTCAAGCAGGTCGTACGCATTCTGCACGAACCAGGCGGATGCCCTTGGGACGGCGAGCAGACCAATACAAGCCTGCTTAAACCACTGTTGGAAGAAACCTACGAATACATCGACGCCGTGGAAACGAACGATCGCGACAACATGCGTGAAGAACTCGGCGACATGCTGCTGCAATCCGTTTTCCAAGCGCAAGTGTGCGCCGTGGATGCGCAGGATCCATTCAATATCGACGAAGTGTGCAACCGTCTCGTCGACAAGCTCATCACCCGCCATCCGCACGTCTTTCAAACGGACGATGCTGCCGACGCTTCCGCGCCAGCACCGGAAAATGCGCAAGATACGTTGAAATTGTGGGAAGCGATGAAGCAGAAGGAAAAGCATCGCAAGTCTGTGCTCGAAGGCATCTCCCATGCGCAAGGCGCATTGCCGCGTGCCACAAAAATCGTATCGAGAGTACACAAATCGCAGTATTGCGATCAGCTTGAAACAGCATTCACAACAAGCGCAAGTCAAATGGACGAACAGCATGATGGCGATCATCCTTACGCTGACGAAATCATCGCCATCATCCGCAAAGCGCAACGTGACGGCGTAGACGTGGAATCCGACCTGCGTTGCCGCCTGCGCGACATAGAATCCGAAATCGAACATATCGAAAGGACCATGAACCATGAGTGACGTCAAAGCACTCGACACTGCGCTGCTCAAACAGTATTCCACAGACTTCAACGCTGACCGCGCCAATCTGGTGGCAGCCAACGCGGCAGTATCATCCGGTGTGCTCGCCGCAGCCACCGACTATAAGGGCGAGCGCGTGCTGCAGAATGATTTCTCCATCGAGCTGAAGCAGGGGAGTATCACCAATCAGCGTAGTTCGGGGCGTTGTTGGATGTTTGCGGCGCTTAATACGTTGCGTTATGAGTTGATGCATCGTTGGAATTTGGAGGATTTCGAGTTTTCGGAAACCTACCTGTTTTTCTGGGATGCGATGGAGAAGTCGAACACGTATTTGGAGAATGTGCTTGCCACGTTGGATGAGCCGCTGGATAGTCGTGTGTTCGAGGCGATTAATTATGGTCCGGCCGATGATGGTGGTTGGTGGCAGATGTTCGCTGATTTGGTGAACAAGTATGGTTTGGTGCCGAAGAGTGCTTATCCGGAGTCGGCTAATTCGAAGAGTTCGGATGCGTTCAAGCAGTATTTGAATACGAAGCTACGTGAGTTCGCGTCCGATTTGCGTGACCGTCATGCGGCTGGAACGTCGTTGGATGAGTTGCGTGCGTTGAAGAATGCGGATATGGCTACGGTGTATCGCATGTGTGCGATTGCATTGGGTGAGCCTCCGGAGCGTTTTGATTTTCTTGCGCGTACGAGCGATGACAAGGATGACGGCAAGAAGAAAACCACGGGGGAGGGGCCGTCTGAAAAGGCTGCGAAAACCGGTAAGGATGAGCGTCCGCAGATTCGTGAATTCGGTATCACTCCGATGGAGTTTTATAAGAAGTACGTGCCGGTGGATGTGAACGATCTGGTCACGTTATGCAATGTGCCGATGGAGAGTCGTCCGTTTGGCAAGCGGTATCGTATTCGTTTTTCCGCCAATGTGGCGGAAGCGGGTGATATGGAGTTTGCGAACGTGCCTCTTGACGTGTTCAAGAAGGCTGCTGTGGACCAGATCAGTGACGGTCATCCGATTTGGTTCGCTTGTGATTGCATGCAGTTCTCGTTGCGTGGCGATGGCTATTTTGATTGCGATACCGTGCGCGTTGACCAGCTTTTCGGTACGAAATTCACGTTCGACAAGGCCAAGGGATTGGAGTATGGCGATTGCCCAAGCAATCATGCCATGACGTTGACTGGCGTGAATTTGGATGCTGACGGGCGTCCGAACCGTTGGAAGGTGGAGAACAGTTGGGGCAAGGATAATGGTCAGGATGGCTATTATGTGGCGTCCGATGCTTGGTTCGACCGTTATGTTACCGACTGATCATTCGCAAGGAGTATCTCGATGAGACCACACGCGAAATACTGGCCGATCAGCCGGTCGAGCTTGAACCTTGGGAGCCGCTCACCAAGCGAAGCCGGTGAAGGCTTGCGCATATCGCGCATGATTCGGTTTGATTGCAATAAGGAATGAGATAAACAGTGGAGGGCGTCGATTGACAGATTCGGCGCCCTCCACTTATTGCAGTATTTAGTCATTATTTAATTGCTATTCGGCAGTACCAAGGCATGCTTCGAAGGAACGGCGGGTGAGGCGTCCACGGTTGACGACGCCCACGAGCTTGCCTTGTTCAGCCACCGGCACTTTCTTGTACTGTTGATAGCCGAACATCTGGCAGACTTGCGCGATATTGGCATCCGATTGCACGGTGACGGCCGGCTTTGCGGCAATAACCATGACGTTCATATCAAGCAGTTCTGCGTGAGACAGTTCCGGGAATTCGCCACGGGCCATGCCAGTGACCAGCGTGGAAATGTCGGAAACCGGCGCGTTGTCTTGTGCGAAGCGGCACAGTACGTCGCTATCGGAGATGAAGCCGACCACGTGGCGTTCGTCATCGACGATAGGCATGCCGCTGATGTTCTTTTCCAACATCATGCGCACTGCGTCACGTACCTCGGCATCCGAGGCTACCGTGTAAACGTCATGCTGCATCACATCGGCAACGGTCTTGACATCCAAAGCGGGAACATGCTGTTGCGCGGACTTGTTCCATCCGGCGGCATCGCCGATGGCGTGAACTATCTTGCCGGACAATGGTGCGACGATCAGCATCTGAATCGGCAACGCGATGGTGAAATTGTAGGGGAACATGCGCCAGAATCCCGTGAACGCGCCGAATGTGAAACCGAATGCATGATGGCGCCGAATACGGTCATCAGCACCACCATGAGGAATTTGACCGTGATGCCTTTCCATACCGCACGGTCGGTTGCCGCGCAGAATGTATTCATAATCGCGCGGGAGCTTGGCGTGCAGATGCACAAATCGCAAATCATGCCGACCACGTAGGCCAACGGCCAGTTGAACAATGCGTAGCTCCACGCCGCCGCACCGACGTCACCGATACGTACGCCGTAATTGAGTGCCGCCATCACATAAATCATGATCGCGGACATAATGAAACTGAAGAGAATGCCCTCCTTGCCGTTACGTGGCACGGAACTTCCTTTCGCTATGCGTTCGATGTGTTGCTGCATCGGCCCCTCTGGTCTGTTCCGCACGTCATGTTCCAACAGGAGCGCGGAAGGCTAGGGGGCGCATAACGAAATCCGAAAAGGTTCGGACGATCGCAATGGCGACTTCCTGGCAAACGAATCGACTCAAGCCTCAATGGGCATGCAAGATGCGATTCATGAGTCGGGGCCGCTTGCAAATCACAGATTGTTCGCAGACCCCAAGACAAATACGGAAATACCGAACGTGCTCGAAACGCATGTGGAAAGAAAAAGCCGGACGTTTTCGCGTCCGGCATAAATACAATCCGAATAAAACTCGAATTACTCGGCTTACTCTTCGGCGACCAATTCCAAATAGGAATCATTCCACAGGTCTTCGTCGCCGTCAGGCATGAGCAGCACACGTTCAGGGTTCAATGCCTGCACCGCACCCTCATCGTGGGTGACGAGCACAATGGCACCCTCATACTTGGCGATAGCCTTGAGAATCTCATCGCGTGAGGCCGGATCAAGATTGTTGGTCGGTTCGTCAAGCAGCAGCACGTTCGCACGCTCGTCACCAATGTCGCCAACGCCAAGCGGGTCTTTTCGCCACCGGAAAGCACGCGAGCCGGCTTCAACGCATCATCCCGGAAACAGGAACGAGCCGAGAATCGAACGCGCCTGCGTATCATTCAGTTCCGGAGCCACATGAATGAGGTTTTCCAACACTGTGCATTCAGGTCAAGCGTGTCATGTTCCTGCGCGAAATAGCCGATTTTACAGCCGTGACCGTAATCCACGGAACCGGTGTCCGGCTCTTCCAAATGCGCGAGCAGACGCAGGGTGGTGGTCTTACCAGCACCGTTGTATCCCAAAATCACCACACGCGAACCCTTGTCAATAGCCAGATTCACGCCGGCGAACACAATGTTCGAACCATAGGCTTTCGAAACGTCCTTCGCCATGATCGGCGTGCGACCGCACGGAGCCGGCTCCGGGAACCGGATATCCGCCACCTTCTCCTGCTTTTGCGCTTCGGACGTGGTCTCGAGAAGTTTCTCCGCACGACGCATCATGTTCTGCGCGGCCACGGCCTTGGTCGCCTTCGCATGCAGGCGGATACCCTGCTGCATGAGGCGTTCCGCCTTCTTCTCGGCCACTTCACGTTCGCGACGGCGACGTTCCTCATCAACCACGCGCTGATGCAGGTAGGCTTTCCAACCGAGGGAATACATGTCGATCTGTCCGAGCTGCGCGTCCAAATGCCATACCTTGTTCACCACTTCATCCAACAGTTCGGTGGAGTGGGAGATGACCAGGAATCCACCCTCATATTTCTTCAGGTATCCGCGTAACCATTCGATGGAGTCGGCGTCCAAATGGTTGGTCGGCTCGTCAAGGATTAGCGTATCCGCGTCAGAGAACAGGATGCGTGCCAATTCGATACGACGGCGTTGACCACCGGAAAGCGTACCCAATTGCTGGCCCATGACCTCCTGCGGCAGGCCAAGGCTTGCCGCCATTGCGGTCGCTTCGGACTGTGCCGCATAGCCGCCGGCCTTTTCGAATCCTGCATGGCCTTGTCGTAACGGTTCATCGCTCGGGTCATGACGTCCGGATCCGGTCGGTCATCTCCTTTTCGGCCTTGCGGATACGACTGATGATGGAAGCGATGTCTCGCGCGCTCATCATGCGGTCGAGCGCGGTCTGTTCCGGATCGGCAGCATGCGTGTCCTGCGGCAGATAGCCGAGCTTGCCCGATACACGCACTTTGCCGGCGGTGGGCAGCATGTCGCCGGTGATCACGCGGGTGAGCGTGGTCTTGCCGGCGCCGTTACGTCCGACCAGACCGATCTTGTCGCCCTTGGCGACGTGGAAATTCGTGGGATGCAGCAACGTGCGCGCGCCGATCTGAATCTCAAGCTCCTGCGCTTCAATTGCCATGCCTCAACACCTCTGCACTTCGTTACTGTCGTTCCAAACTGCTGTGCCGCACATAACGGCCTGCCCATCATTCATAAGGCCAAACGCCAATCGAACATCATACCGAACGCCTGTAACCACGTGAATCCCACCGCGTGGTACGCAATCGCAAATGGAATAGATTGCGCGGAAGCGTAACAATCAGATTATTCTGGTGAGCAGGCAAATTCGGAAGGGAGCAAACATGAAGAAAGCTTTGATCATTGTGGATGTGCAGCCGACATTTTGCGAAGGCGGCGAACTGGGTGTAGCCGGTGGCAATGCCGTCGCGGAACGTATCGCGGATTACGTGAATGCGCATCGCGGCGAGTACGAATACATCGCAACCACGCAGGATTGGCATATCGAGCCCGGCTCACACTGGTCGGAGCAACCCGACTATGTGGATACGTGGCCCGTGCACGGCAAGGCCGGCACTCCCGGCGCCGAACTTCATCCAGCGATCGCCGCGCTGCATGTAGAGCATCATTTCAAGAAGGGACAGTATTCGCCGTCATATTCGGGGTTCGAAGGATACGAGGATAATACGGATTCGATTCCTTCCCGCGAACAGGTCGCCTCTGACATGGCTACAGGGCGTACGCTTGCCGTTGCATTGGAATCCACGGGTATCGAACGCGTCGACGTGGTTGGCTTGGCCGAATCGCACTGTGTCAAGGAAACCGCGCTGGACGCCCGTAAGCTTGGACTTGAAGTGCATGTCATCGAAAACCTGACCGAACCGGTCAGTGAAGAACTTGGCATCGCAGCCCGCCAGCAAATGCTCTCCGCCGGCGTCATCCTCGACTAGTTCTTGAGGAATGGGACAACGAATGGAGAAGGGATTGTTCAGCAGGCGTGTTTATGAGGTGGTGCGGCGCATTCCGAAGGGTAAAGTCGCCACCTATGGGCAGGTTGCGGCTTTGGCCGGAGCGCCACGCAACGCGCGTTTTGTCGGCTATGCCCTGCATTCGAATCCTGAGCCGGGTGTGATTCCATGTCATCGTGTGGTGTTCCGAGACGGCTCGTTGGCACCCGGATTCGCGTTCGGCGGTCCGGAAAGACAGCGGCTTCTGCTCGAAGAGGAAGGCGTTGTCTTCATCTCTCCGAAAGGTATGCCCGAACTAAGCGAGTCAGGCAAGATGAAAGACTCGAACGCGGAGCTTCCGGACTGCGAGTCGATCTCGCCCGTTGTCAGTGGGACGCCTAGTCGCTTTCAATCCGTGCCAACCGCTTACGCCCCCAACGACATTTGCTTTATCCGCCGCGGTTGGATAATGGGTGCCTGCCATAAGGCGAAGAAAGCAACGGGGACGCAAAGGTGGAACGGCAAGGCATGTGGCAACAGGACGCACCAGGTGCGATATCGGTCGGAATGCCGGTTGTATCGTTGGCACCGGCTCCGCGAACCATGGCATAACATCGGCTTAAGTCGTTGGAAAATAGCGCGACACGCCGCGATTTGCGGAGTTGGCATGCTTCATGTATATTTTCTACTCGTTGCCCACCACGGTGGAAACAACTTGCGGACATAGCTTAGTTGGTAAAGCGCAACCTTGCCAAGGTTGAGACCGCGGGTTCGAGTCCCGTTGTCCGCTCCATTCGAAAGCTTCCGGAAGGAAGCTTTTTTCATATCCGATCGCAAATCCGGGCGTCATCCTCAATTCATCCCGACCGAAATCCGAACTGGAATCCTCCTCTGTTGAGAAAACGTTTGACCACAATGTGAACGTTCTCTTGAAAAGAGATAATCCATGCGAGAGGCTAGGAGAAGTTCCGCCAAAACAGGCAACGATGCCGGGGGAGAGCGGAACGGACGGAGGTAAAACAAATGAACGAGAACAGCGACATTATTTTCGTGCCGGACGATTCCGCCAGCCACGAGTGGACGGAACGGGACAGCGAACTCGTAGAGGAGTATGCGGCCCAGCTTATGAGCATGAGCATCTAGCCGGAAATTAGATGGGGCCGGGTTCCCTCTTCCATGACAGGAAAAGACGTCGCATTCGTACTGTAACTGCGGCGTCTTTTCCTTGTTTTCGTTTAGAATGGAGACTTGCCGCCAAGGCATCGAACACATGGAAAGGCGTATTGTTGGCTGAGATCAGACGGGAGATGGAACGGCTTCGACCCGTATACGAAACCGGTGTCCTACGGTTGCTGCTGCGTAACAATTCCATGCTGTACGTCGCGTTGTTGCGTTCCACGTTCGACCGCTGACGGGGGAGCTGCCGCGCGAAATCGTCGAAGAACGGTTCGCACGCAGTCTCAACCGGCTCATCGAAACCGGCGATTACACGCTGAAAGACGGGCAGACTGCGCGCGAGGCCGCGCATTCGGTCCTGCTTGACCTCGCCCGCGAAGGGGAAGGCGACTACGCCTGGCTCGCCAATTCCATGGACGTGGCCTCGCACCGCTACCTGTACCGTCTCACAGCGCGAGCGCACCGTGCCATCGAAGCGCTCGACCGGCTTGAGGACACCACGAAAGCGCTGTCCGGCGCGCAGGCCAACAGCATCATCATGGAAATCGAGCATGCTCGCATGCAGTTGACCGCCGATCCGCGCGAACGCATCCGCCTGCTGAAGAGGGACATCGAGGAACGGCAGAAGGAAATCGACGAGCTGGAACATAGCGAGGCCTTGGAAAAGCTCACGTCCGAACAGGTCGGCGACATCATCGGCGTGATTCACAACACTCTGCGAGGAGTGCCCATCGACCTGCGCGAGCTCGCCCTTTCCGAACGGGACAACGGCGACGCGCTCCGACGGCGCATGCAGGCCGGCGCCATGAGCGTGGAAAGCATCCTCACCGCATACCATGACGAATACCGACGTGCGTTCCGCGAATCCGACAGCGGACGTCGTTTCGAAGACGCGTTCCAAGTCATCGTCACCGACGAAGGCCGGCGCGAGATCGACGACGCGGTGCGGGACATCGCCAGAAACCCCTATTTGGATGGCGAGCCGAGCGTGCTGCTCAACCAGGTGCGTTCCGAACTCAAACGCATCTATGAAGGCATCGAGGACGTGCGCCGGCAGATCCGCACGTCCGACGAGGCGGTCAGCCGTCTCGTACGCCAGCAGACCGACACGAGCTACCGGACCATGCTCGCCAAACTCAACCAGCTGTTCGCAAAGACCAGCGCCGAAGCCAAAGCCCATCCCAATGACCAAAGCCGGCCCTACCATACGGACGCCGGGCAGGCGAAATTCCCGACATTGCCATCTCTCCGGCCAGATCAATGGCGCGCGCCGCATCATCCAGCCTGAACGACGCCCCAGCGGCGACCATCGAAGCGCCGGACCTCAAGAACATGGTCGAAATATGCGGGCCGCGGCTGACGCGCATGATCAGGCTTATCCGCAGCAATCCGGTGACGACATCGGACGGCATGTTCGTGGACCTCGCGGCAAGCTTCAACCAGCTGCCGAAAGCCGAACGGAGGGAAAGCGAACTGGTCGGCTTCCTCAGTGCCCTGCGCACGCAGGACGACTCGTCATACGTGACATGGCGCTGCATATCGATCGACGGCAGCGAACGCGTATGGCGCACCAAACCCATTCTCACCACCGAAACGACGCTCGACGACATCATCGAGGAGAGATAAGCATGACGGACTATATCGAAGCCAACATCGAGGAAACGATCCTGACAGGAGGGAGCCGGTATTGGAAGAGGCCGGCAGCCAGCAGGCCTCGACCGCGCTGTTCAACGGCGACACCGGCGACATGCCCGTCGAAGCGCGCATGGCCGCGATCGCGCTCAAACGCGAACGCTACATCGACGGCAGCCTGTATGACCTCGCCTGCGAGAACCGTGAGGTCGTGGAACGTTCGCTCAACAACGACATGCTCAGACTGGTCGACAACACGAAATACCGGATCATGTACGCGTCGCCGGTCACCGACTCGGAGACATGCATCCGTTCGTTGAAAACACGTATGAGCCTCACCCGCGAGGAGGCCGCCACGCTTGCCGCGCTACGCATCAAAGCGTTGGAATACGAAAACCAGAACGCCGAACCATGCGACTGGCTTATCAGCTTCGACGACATCCGCGCATTGCTCGCCACCGGCGCGGGATTCCTCACCGCCAGCAACGACGAGGAAGGCACTGCGAAGAAAATCACGTCCATCATCTCACGCATGCGCACCTACGGGTATCTCGCGCCGATCGAAGACGACGACATGTACGTCCTCACGCCACTGGTGCCCATGGTGCTCGACCGCGGCCTCGCCGACCAGTGGCTCGGATCCGAAACCACGGACGAGAACGCATCCGCCGACGGCCGCACCAACGCCGGCCCGGACGACAGGCCCATGGAAGACATAGAACAAGACGCATTCGATTTCAACACCGACGACAACCGTTTCGACGAGGAGGAACACTGATGGCAGACGACATGAAGATCGTTTCCGACAAGTGGATGCTACAAAGCCGACAAATCGTCAACTGGGGCTCATACGGCGGCTGGCACGAATTCCGCCCATCCATGGACGAAACCATGCCGGTGACCCTGCTCGCCGGCGCCAGCGAATCAGGCAAATCCACACTCGTCGACGCGCAAATCTCACTCCTCTACCATCCGGAACCCCCTACAACAAGGCGTCGAACTCCGGACGTCGGAACGCAACGACTACACCTACCTGCGTGGCATGATCGGCGTAAGCGATAGCGAAAACGGCGAAACGCCGATCTTCCTGCGCGGCAAAGACGCCGACGGCACCCCACAGAACATCTGGGGCGCAATCGTCGACACCTACGTGAACAAAACCGACGGAGGACTGCTCTCCTGCGGCAAATTCCTCTACCTGAACGCCGGAGACGGACAAGACGGACTACGCCGCCGCTACATCACCTGGAACCGAACCATCGACCCACGACTCATGGACCAGTACCGCAACACACCATTCACCCGGTCCATGTTCGAAAAAACTATCCGGAATGCACCACGCACACCAACGCCGCGGCATTCCACGCCTCCATCTGGCAGGACATGGGCCTAAGCGCCGACGCCTGCCGCCTCCTGCACAAAATACAATCGGCGGACGCCCCCTCAAAACTCGACGACATCTTCAAGCAAGGCGTGCTCGACATACCCGAATCCATCCGCCTCGCCCACGAAACCGTCGACGACTACAACCGGTTCAACGAAAACTTCCACAGCATGGAAGACAAAATGGCCCGCGTCGCCATCCTGCAAACATCCAGACACGCTACGGCGAATACGCAAAGCAAACCAGCGAACGACGCGAATACGAACCCATCAACCCCGACAGCGAACATGGCAACGCAACACTGTCCGCATGGGCGCGCTCGCGCATGGCCAGCGAAGTGCGCGCTGGTCTGCCGGCCGCGCAGCGCAAGGTCAAGGAGTCGCAGGAGGCCATCGATCGGGCGATGCAGCGCGTCGGCGAGCTCAACACGCGAATCGACGCGTCAAGGAACGTATCCAAGGTATCGACGGCGGCAGTCTGCAGCAGCTCGGCAAGGATCTTCACGCGTGCGCCAGGACATCGACGAGGCGAGCAGGCAACGTCATGCCATAGCCGAACGATTCGAACAGGTCGAAGGCAGGCTTCCCGACAGCGAGCAGACATGGGACGCCAACGCGCCATGCTCGCCGAAACGCTCGACACATACGAGGAACGGTTGAAGGACGCGAACGCCAGATTCCAGCAGCTGGTAGGGGAGCGTCACGACCGCCAGCGCGACCGTGACAGCCTACGACGGGACTATCAGCGCAAACTCACGCACAGGACGCGCATCAGCGATGACATGGACGACGCGCGCACGCTTATCATGCGGGCGACCGGATTGGACGCGTCCGAACTGCCGTATGTGGCCGAACTGATGGACGTGAACGAACAGAACGAACAGTGCGTCTGGCAATGAACGTCACCTACGCGCCCATCGCGCAGACCATCCTCGTCGACAAACGCCACGAGCAAGGATTCGCGGCGAAAATCAGCGCCATCGACCCGAAACTCATGACACGACGCACGTGGCGGTTCATCGACACCGGCATGCAATACGAATCCTCCGCCAGCGAAGGCTGGATGTCGTCGAAACTGCAATACCGGGAGGACTCTCCGTTCGCCGGATGGCTGAAAAACCAGACGACGTCGCCACGGTTCGACGCGCGTTGCGTGCACGCCATCGACGACATGAACCATGACGAACGACAAGTGCAGGCCGACGGACAAATCAAATCCGGCGACCGTGGATTCCACGGCAGCAAAGGACTACACCAGGTCATCGGCTTCATGAACGAACAATACCTGGCCGAACTGAAAAACCAACTCGACAAGGCGGAGCAGGCGTTGCAGAACGCCGACCGTCGAAGCGAACAAATGTCCAACGCCATCAGCCTGCTGCAAGACGAGCACGAGCTCGCACGAATCGTAGCCGACATGCCATGGAGCAAAATCGACGTGAACGGACTACGGGAACAGGAAACGCGAATCCGCAGGCAGATCGAACGCATCGAAAACGACCCGGAACTCGGCCAACTGCAAACCGAACTGAAACAGCTCAACCAACAGGCCATCGCCGAAAACAGAAACCAGTACCAAGCCGAAGACGACCTCGACAAGCCCAACACGCCGTCCAAGCCGAACAAGCATGGCTCGACGCCTACGGCAACGACGACTTCGACGACGCCACACTATCCAGCATGGTATCGAACCTACTCGCCGACGCATACGAGAACTGCTTCGGCGCATCCGTACGCGCGCAAGACCGGCCAAAACTCATCGCAGGCCTCTTCGACCATGAAAGCGAAACACCATTCCACACGCGCGCGCTACGCAACATCGTACGCATCGCACGCACACGAATCCAAGAAATCGACGCCAGATCCAACCAACTGCGCGCCGACACGGAACGCATCATGGACGACTACCTCAACAACCACTCCACAGACGACAACACCGTCATGGCAAGCGTGGAAGACTACCGATACTTCCTCGACGAACTCGACGAACTCAACATGCTCGTCACCCGCGCCGCAACCGACGAAGAATACGCCAACAGCGTCAAAAAACTCTACATGAGCTTCCAACAGCTCAACCGTGCGCTACGCACCGACGAAGAAAACATCAAAGAACAACTCAACCGCATCAACAGCATGCTCAAAGGACAACAATTCGGCCCACAAGGCGGCAGACTATCACTCGACGTGACCTTCAGCCCAATCGACCGACAATTCGAAACAACCCTCAGCCGCATCCTGTCAAAACTGGAAGACTGGACGCGCAACGCAAGCGACAATCCCACGGAAACACGCAACGCATTCAACAACTGCGAAACATTCGTGAACAGACTGCACAACGAACTCGACAAAATACACGACACCAACGGCATCAAAGCATACGGCGCACGCAACCTCGACCCACGCGTACGCAGCTCATTCTACGCAATCGTGCACCACGACAACGCCCCCGACGAACGCATCAGCTCCACCGGCGGAAAATCCGGCGGAGCCCTCCAAGAACTCACCTCATTCGTCTACGGCGCAGCCCTCATCTACCTCCTCGGCGGCGACCTCACCGCACGCCCCACCTACACCACGCTCTTCCTCGACGAAGCACTCATCAAAGCCGACGGCCGCTACACCAAACGCGCGCTCGCCGTACTACCCCGACTCGGCTTCCAAATCATCGTCTCCGCCCCGGAAAGCAAAACCGCGGAAATCCTCAACGTCGCCAACAGAGCATACGTCGCATACAAAGACCCATCCACCGGCAACTCATACCTACAGGAACTCGACAGCGAAACCATCACACAGGACGAAACACAGCCCACCACCGCACCCGCGAAACCAACAACGGAGGCATAACCCATGGCAACGGCCAGAAGCACCACCAACAGCGACATCCACAGCCAACTCAACGGATACGTCACCGACTATCTCACCAAGCACATGTATGACGCCAACACCTCCTGGCCATTGCGCAAAACCATCCGACTACCCAAACAAGCCGAACTCGAAGCCCATTACACGCACATCCGCGCCCAAGACGAAGCCATCCGCAACTGGCACAACAACACCACTGCGAAACCAGCGAAAAAACCAAAATCATCTCCAACGGAATCGTCCGACAAACCAGCCAACTCATCGACTCGGTAACCATACCCGACCTCAACACGGCCCTCAACATCACCACACCACAAACACGCAAACTCTACCAACGCGCACACACCATCACCAACCAATTCAACCTCGACTCCAACACCTCCATAAACATCGCCAAAATCCTCAAAAACCACGACGATACCGACTTCAACCTCGTCATACAAGCCGCACACTACTTCGCCAACCACAACACCGAAAACATGACCCCACGCATGGTCCCCATCCCCGGATTCAGCGCAAAATGGCTAGGCAAAACAACATCAAACCGCTGCAAAGCAATCTGCAAACTCCTCAAACGAGAACAACTAGCCCTCAACGACCGCCACGGAGAAATCCGACTCCGACTCCTCGACACACAACACCACAACCAACCAGACCTCATCGTGACACAACCATGGACAGACGGCGCGCCACACGACATCACCCACATCATCATCGTGGAAAACAAAGACACCTACCAAGCCATACCCACAACAGAACACGCCATCTGCATATTCGGCAGCGGACACGCGGTAACCCGAATCAAAACACTACTACCTTGGATCACAACCACACCCCACATCATCTACTGGGGAGACATAGACGCAGACGGCCTCGAAATACTCTCCGAACTACGACAAACCGGCATCACCTGCGACTCCATACTCATGGACAGCACAGCATACAAAACATACGAACCATACGGCACCAAACTCGACACCAAAAAACAACCCCTCAAAACACGCGACCCCAAACCAACACCAGGACTCACGCAACACGAAAGAAACTTATACGAACAACTCTGCACCGGGAAAAACACAACCTACCTACGAATCGAACAAGAACGCATCCCCATCAACGACGCAATGACAATACTCCACAACCAACACCAATGGAACACAACACACCACAAATAGAACACCTGTTCGAAATCATAACGAAAATGAGGTATCCTAAACAACTAGAACAAAGAACAACCACCAGCGGAGGCAAGCCGTGGCAACCAAACGCAACAACGCAGCAAACGGCGACGTCATAGTCGAACGCGTTCTCACCAGCGACGCATTCCTCGCAAGAGAAATCAAAAAAGCCCCTCTCAAAACGAAAAACGGTTCACTTACAGCCGACCTCAAGCACCTGCCCAACGACCTCAAAATCACCATCCAAGGCGCTCGCGAGCATAATCTGAAGAACGTGGATCTTGAGTTTCCGCGCAATCGCATGGTGGTGTTCACCGGACTGTCGGGTTCTGGCAAATCCTCGCTCGCCTTCGATACGTTATTCGCCGAAGGCAACGCAGATATGTGGAGTCGCTGTCGGCGTACGCAAGGCAGTTCCTGGGGCAAATGGACAAGCCCGACGTCGATTTCATCGAAGGTTTGAGCCCTGCGGTGTCGATCGATCAGAAGACCACGAACCGCAATCCACGTTCGACTGTCGGCACGATTACCGAGATTTACGATTATCTGAGATTGCTGTTTGCCCGCACTGGCATTCCGCATTGCCCGGAATGCGGCGCGTTGGTCAGCGCACAGACGCCGCAACAGATGGTGGACGCGTTGCTGCAGTATCCGGAGCGCACACGATTCCAGATTCTCGCGCCGGTCGTCCGTGGGCGTAAGGGCGAGTTCGAGGATCTGCTTGAACTCTTGCGGGGCGACGGCTACGCACGAGCGCTGATTGACGGCGAAATGAAGCAGCTGTCCGACGACATCAAACTCACCAAGCAGAAAAAGCACACCATCGAAGTGGTGGTGGATCGACTGGTGGTCAAGGACGGCATCCGTCAGCGTCTGACCGATTCCATTGAAACCGCATTGAAGCTCGCCAAGGGTATCGTGGTGGCCGATTTTGTGGATTTGGATGAGAAGGATCCTGACCGCCGTAAGCCTTTTTCCGAAAAACGCGCATGCCCGAACGGGCATCAGCTTGAACTTGATGAGATTGAGCCGCGCACGTTCTCGTTCAACGCCCCGTACGGTGCCTGCCCGGTATGCACGGGCATCGGATACAAGCTGGAGATTGATCCGGAACTGGTGATTCCCGATCCCAGCAAGACACTGAATGAGAACGCCATCGAACCGTGGGGCATGACCAAAGGCACCGGCGAATATTATCGCCATGTGCTTGAGGGGCTCGGCGATGAGATGGGTTTCGATCTCGACACCCCTTGGAAGGATCTTCCGGAAGAGGCCCGTCAAGCCATTATGTATGGGCGTGATTTCAAGGTGCAGGTCTCGTATCGTAACCGTTGGGGTCGTATGCGCGAATATTCCACCGGTTTCGAAGGCGTGGTGCGTACGCTGATGCGTAGGCATGACGAGACCGACTCCGATCAGATGAAGCAGTATTACGAATCGTATATGCGTGAAGTACCTTGTCAGGCATGCCAAGGCCGTAGGCTTCGTCCGGAAGTGCTGGCGGTGACCGTTGGCGGGGAATCCATTGCCGATGTGTGCGACATGTCCGCTGAGACAAGCCTCGCATGGATGGACGGCTTGCAGCTTGAAGGGTCGGCCGCGCAGATCGCCGGCGAGGTGTTGAAGGAGATTCGTGCCCGTCTTGGATTCCTCAACGACGTCGGACTGAACTATCTGACACTGTCTCGTGCCGCCAAAACCTTGTCTGGCGGCGAGGCGCAACGTATTCGTTTGGCGACCCAGATCGGTTCCGGTTTGGTGGGCGTGATGTATGTGCTCGACGAACCATCCATCGGCTTGCACCAGCGTGACAATGAGCGGCTGATCACCACTCTGCATCATCTGCGCGATCTTGGCAACACGCTGATCGTTGTGGAGCATGACGAAGACACTATCAAGAACGCTGATTGGGTTATTGACATCGGACCTGGAGCTGGCGAGCATGGCGGCGAAGTGATCTATTCCGGTCCCGCGAAAAAGCTCGTTGACGCTCCGCGTTCGGTTACGGGCGACTACATTGCCGGCCGCCGAACGATCGAGGTCCCGCAGTCCCGTCGCAAAGTACGTAAGACCAAGCAGTTGCGCGTGGTTGGAGCCCGCGAAAACAATCTGAAGGATTTGACGGTCAACTTCCCACTGGGAGTTTTCACTTGCGTGACGGGTGTTTCGGGTTCCGGTAAATCCACTTTGGTCAATCAGATTCTGTACCCGGTGCTTGCCGACAAACTCAACGGTGCGCGCATCGTGCCCGGCAAGCATACCCGTGTGGAAGGTGTGGGCCAGTGCGACAAAGTGATCCACGTTGACCAGAATCCGATCGGACGCACTCCGCGTTCCAATCCGGCCACCTATACCGGAGTATGGGATAAGATCCGCACGCTGTTCGCCAAAACCCCTGAAGCGCAAGTCCGTGGATACGGTCCGGGGCGGTTCTCGTTCAATGTCAAGGGTGGCCGGTGCGAAGCATGCCATGGCGACGGCACTTTGAAGATCGAAATGAACTTCCTGCCGGACGTGTATGTGGACTGTGAGGAATGCCATGGCAAACGCTACAACCGCGAAACGTTGGAGGTGAAATACAATGGCAAATCCGTTGCCGACGTGCTTGGCATGCCGATCGAAGAGGCTGCCCAGTTCTTCAAAGCGTATCCCTCCATCTCCGCTATCTCGACACGCTTGTGCAGGTCGGACTTGGGTATATCCGACTCGGACAGCCTGCTCCAACGCTTTCCGGCGGCGAATCGCAGCGTGTGAAGCTTGCGACCGAGTTGCAGCGAAGGTCTACGGGCAAAACCGTGTATATTCTTGACGAACCTACCACGGGTTTGCATTTTGAAGATGTGCGCAAACTGCTGCTTGTCTTGCAGGGATTGGTGGATAAGGGCAATACCGTTATTGTCATTGAACACAATCTCGATGTGGTCAAGTCGGCCGATTGGATCATCGACCTTGGGCCGGAAGGCGGTGACGGAGGCGGCACCATCGTTACCGAAGGTACGCCGGAACAGGTGGCTCAATGCGAACAGTCTTGGACCGGCAAGTTCCTTAAGGGCATGCTGTGAGCGCACCCATCGAGCGGCACAGCCAGGAGGTTTGGCGCAAAACCGCCGAACAGTTGAACGGCGACGGTTTCAGTGTCGGTGGTGATGATTCTCCCGGCAAAGACGTAAACAAGAACGGCGCGCCTCTGCTGGGGGATTCACGTGACCTGTTTCGTCCGAAAACATCCGACATTCCGGCGCAGCCGGGCGTATACAAGTGGCGAGATGGTGAAGGCAGGGTCATTTACGTAGGCAAGGCGAAAAACCTGCGCAACCGTTTGACCAATTATTTCCAACCGTTGTATCAGCTGCATCCCCGCACTCAAACCATGGTATTGACGGCCCGCAACCTGGAATGGACGGTCGTTGGTACCGAACTTGAGTCATTGACGTTGGAATACACGTGGATCAAAGAGTTTGACCCACGATTCAACGTTGTGTTCCGCGACGACAAAACTATCCGTATCTGGCGATCTCATCCGGTGAACGCGTGCCGCGGGTGTGGGTGACCAGAAGCCGCAAACGCCGCGATACAAGATATTTCGGCCCGTACGCCAAAGTATGGGATCTGCGTCACAGTCTCGACCGTCTCCTCAAGACTTTTCCTGTGCGCACCTGTTCGCAGAACGTTTATCATAAGGCGGAAATCACTCATCGTCCATGTTTGCTTGCGTCCATCGGCAAATGTTCGGCCCCTTGCATTGGACGTATCAGCGTCGAGGAACACCGGAAGATGTGCGAACAGCTTATTGGCGTATTAACCGGTCGCATCGGCAAATCGTATATCGCACAGCTCACGCGTGAAATGAAGGAGGCCAGCGACGAGTTGGAGTTCGAGAAAGCGGCTCGGTTGCGCGATCAGATCCAGATGCTATCCACAGTGGTTGAGCAGAATGCCGTGGTGTTCGATTCCGATGTCGATGCGGATTTCTTCGGCGTCGATTCGGACGAGCTGGAAGCTTCCGTGCACGCGTTTTACGTGCGTGCCGGTTCCATCCGAGGTGAACGCAATTGGAGTGTGGAACGGGTTGAGGATGTGACGGATGAGGAGCTGATTGCCGACCTTATTGTGCAGGTGTATTCGGAAACCGCAGGGGAGACGATTAGGGCTTCGCAGTCGACTGTTGTCACCGAACAACGCAATGCCATCGGATCGACGCAAATCGTGACGGCGACCGATGCGGTGGCACGCGCGCAAGCTACCAGGGAACGTAACGAGCGGCAGGATCAGACCGGTCGTGCGGATTTGTTGGCTCCTATCTCTCCGGTGCCGCGCGAGGTGATTGTTCCCATCGAGCCGGCCCGGCGTGAAGAGCTTGAATCATGGCTTAGCGGATTGCGCGGTGGTGCGTGAGCATTCGCGTGGCCAGCAGAGGGGATAAGAGACAGCTTCTGGACCGTGCCAACGATAATGCCAAGCAGGCAATGCAGCGCAGCAAGATGAGTCGCATCAGCGATATGGGCGCCCGCAGCACAGCCATGAATGATGTTGCCAAGGCTTTGGGACTTGAACAGGCTCCATTGCGCATCGAATGCTACGACATTTCCAATACCGTCGGCGGAGCGTTCCAGGTCGCTTCCATGGTGGTATTCGAGGACGCGATTGCCAAAAAGTCCGAATATCGTCGTTTCGCCATTCGCGGAGCGGACGGACAGGGTGCACTCGACGATTTGAGCGCATTGTACGAGACGCTGACGCGACGATTCCAACATGGCAATATCGCCGGTGACTCCGGCGAAAGCATGGATAATGACGTCGGGCATCCGAGCATGGTGACCAGACTCATGAACCGACTGTCCAGCAGAACACCAATCGGCATCATTTCGCATACAAGCCTAATCTGGTGGTGGTCGATGGCGGCAAACCGCAGGTCATGGCGGCCGCGAAGGCGCTTGAGGATTGCGGTGTGGATGACGTGGCCGTGTGCGGATTGGCAAAACGTTTGGAAGAGGTGTGGGTGCCGGATGACGACTATCCGATCATTCTCAAACGTCAATCCGAAGGCATGTATCTACTGCAACGCGTCCGCGACGAATCGCATCGTTTTGCCATCACCTATCATCGTCAGACCAGAAGGAAAGGCGCGTTGCGTTCCGCCTTGGACGATATTCCAGGCGTCGGCGAGGCATACCAGAAGCGCCTACTGAGCCATTTCGGCTCGGTTCGTGCCATGCGTGAGGCGGATGTCGAGGATTTCGAGCAGGTCAAAGGCGTCGGAAAAGCCAAAGCCGCAGCCATTTACCAAGCGTTGCACGCCCACGACGGGCAACCGTCGACGGAAAATGCCATTTCGTCGAATAGTCCGAAAGATGAAATGGAATAAGATTGGGTAGCGAAAAAAGACAATCGGATTGCTAGCATGATGACGGTGAATATATAGGGAGGGAATATGACCGAGGTCAACCACCGGTGCGCGGTTCTGGGCAAGCCCATCGCACATTCATTGTCTCCGGTGCTGCACAATGCCGCTTATCACGCGTTGCATCTTGACGACTGGTCGTACGACAAGCATGAGGTGGGCGAGCCTGATCTTGAGGGCTTTCTTGAATCGCTTGATCCGACCTGGTCGGGACTCAGCCTGACCATGCCATTGAAGAAAACGATCCAGCCATACGGAACACCGTGCAATACATGGGCCAAAGAGCTTATGGTTGCCAATACCGCGGTGTTTGATTGGACCAAAACCTGCGTCAATGGCAATTCGAACATCCCCTTCATCAGGCTATATAACACGGATGTACGCGGCATCGAACTCGCTTTCGAACACTCGTATCAGACACGTGCGATAACGCCGAAGACGGACCGTTCGGGAACGGCCGTGATCATCGGCAACGGCAACACCGCAACGTCGGCGTTAGCGGCATGCGTGGAGATGTCTGCGATCGGACATGTCATCGTTGTGGCTCGCCATCCTGAGAAGAACGCCGATCTCAAGCCACTTGCCGAACGGTATATGCCATCGGAACAGCCGATCAGCATTGTCGGCATGGACCACGCCATCGAAGCGTTGCGCCAGGCTGATGTGGCGATAAACACCATTCCCGGATTGGCTGCGGACGGTATTGCCGAATCATTGAGAATGCCATGTGTGCGCATGCATGGAACATTGCTCGACGTCGTATATGACCCACGCCCTACCAAGCTGATGCAGGCATGGCGCCAACAGAGGAATCGCCATTGGCGGCGAGCAGATGCTGTTGTATCAGGCCATGGTGCAGGTCTGGTTGATGACGGGAATCTGGGATGACGATCCGCCGAGCGGTATGGTTGATCAGGATTGCACCGCGCGTTTGGAACAAGCCATGCGCATCGCGCTTGAGGAGGCTCTGTGATGGCACAGAAAGACATCGACGTACAGGCGAATGGCACGCATGCCAGCGCCCCTTCGCCGGCTGAAGGTTTTGAAGTATTGCTGATCACCGGCATGAGCGGTGCGGGCCGTTCGCATGCTGCCGACAGCATTGAAGACATGGGTTGGTATGTGGTTGACAACATGCCTCCAAAACTGCTGGTGCCTTGGTGGACATGATGACCACGGGATCCAATATTCACAAACTCGCCGCTGTTGTCGACGTGCGTTCCCGCGACTATTTCGATGACCTGTCCGCGGTGCTCAGCCATCTGGACGATCTTGGTGTGAAAACGCGTATCCTGTTCCTTGATGCCAGCAACGAGGTGCTGATCAAACGATATGAATCCGTACGCAGGCCTCATCCGTTGCAGCAGGGCAATCGACTGATTGACGGCATTCTCGAGGAACGAGATCTGCTTGAGAATCTCAAAGAACGTGCGGACATCGTTATCGACACGTCATCATTGAGTATCCATCAGCTGTCCACGAAATTATATGAGGCCATGCTCGGATCCGGTCCGACCACGGTTTCCGTGCACATCTTCAGTTTCGGTTTCAAATACGGTATTCCCATCGACGCCGACTTTGTGGCCGACGTGAGATTCCTGCCGAATCCATTTTGGGTTCCCAGGCTTCGCTCGCTGACCGGACGCGACAAAGAGGTGAGTGATTACGTACTTTCCAGCGAAGGGGCCGCGGACTTCCTCGACTCGTATGAAAAGGCGCTTTCGATTGCGATTGAAGGATATGCGCAGGAAGATAAGCATTATGTGACTATTGCGATTGGTTGCACCGGAGGCCAGCATCGTTCTGTCGCGATGAGTGAGGCTTTGGCTAAGCGACTGCGTGCGAGGGGGTTGTCGGTTTCCGTTTCCGCACGCGAGTTGATAAGCGGTCAGCGGAAAAATGACCGCATTATGAGAGAATAGTGTCCATATGTAAAGAAACCTGGCTGTGATTGTCCAAGATATTCGGTATCACAGTAAGCCGTGGCAGTGCGGAATGATTCCGCGACTCGCCTGAAATTTAGGGAAGAACAGCAAGGTAGGAGGTTGGCTCTTGGCTCTTCTGGATGACGTCAAAAGCGAGCTGGCCGCAATCGATAACGAACTGCCGATCGCCAAAAAGGCGCAGGCGACAGCGATGATTCGATTCGGCAATGGTTTGCACTCGGTGGATCACCACATTCTCGTGCAGGTGCAGCTCGACTCCCAAGATGCGGCTGCTTGGCTGCAGGACACCATCAAGAACCTGTATGGTCATGAAGCCACGCTTACTCCTGTCTCTAGGCAGACGCCAACCGGCACCGTGCAGCGTTATGTGATTCGCGTGCCGAAGGCAGTACGGCGCTCGTGCTGCAGACCGGCCTGTACAGCCGTTACACCAAGAACATGGTGCTTGGTCTTCCAAGCGATATCATCAACGGCAAAATCGCGCAGATCAAGTCCGCATGGCGCGGCGCGTTCCTCGCCAACGGACGTCTGTCCGATCCAGCAAGGCCAGCTATCTTGAAATCGTGTGCCCGAACCATGAGCCGCTCTGGCACTGGTCTCCACCGCACGCGTCTGGGCATCACCGCCAAGCCGCGTAAGCTACGCAGCTCCGAACGCGTCACCCTGCGCGATCCCGACGCCATCGAACGTATGCTCATTCTTATGGGTGCGCCGCGCTCCGCACGCGAGTGGACCGGAAAGCGTTCCGACGGCGAAGCTCGGGGCAAAGCCAACCGTCTGGCCAACTTCGACGACGCCAACATGCGTCGCAGCGCCAAGGCGGCTGCGGAAGCATGCGACAAGGTTCGTCAGGCGTTGAGATTCTTGGAGATGACATTCCAGACAACCTCAAATCGGCCGGCCAGCTTCGTCTCGACCATGCTGATGCGTCGCTGGAACAGCTGGGACGTTGGCCGATCCACCAATCACCAAGGATGCCATCGCGGGCCGCATCCGTCGACTTCTGCAGCTCGCCGAGAAAACCGAAAAGGCGCGCCGCCAGTCGGCTTGATTGAATCTTTTATGCAAAACACCATGCCTGTTTTCGAACAGCATGGTGTTTTTGTTCGTTTGGGCTTGTATTATTCGTAAATGGCAATATGGCCATTCCAGCTTACAAGCGGCTAGGAAAGGATATACATGAAGACACTCAAGGATCTTGGAGATCTCAAGGGCAAGCGCGTTCTCGTTCGCGCCGATTTCAACGTTCCGCTGGACGGCACCACGATCACTGATGACGGTCGTATCAAGGCCGCTCTGCCGACCATTAAGGCCCTGCGCGAAGAAGGCGCGAAGGTCATTCTGATGGCTCACCTCGGCCGTCCGAAGGGCAAGGTCGTTCCGGAACTGTCCCTTGCCCCGGTCGCTGCTCGTCTCGGCGAGCTGCTCGGCATCGAGTCCCGCTGGCTGAAGACACCTATGGTGAGGATGCCCAGGCCAAGGTCGCCGCAATGGGCGACGGCGATGTCGTTCTGCTGCAGAACGTGCGTTACAACCCGGAAGAAACCAGCAAGGATCCGGAGGAGCGCGCCGCTTATGCCAAGAAGATTGCTGCGCTCGGCGAAGCGTTCGTATCCGATGGCTTCGGCGTCGTGCACCGCGCACAGGGCTCCAATTACGACGTTGCTGCCGATCTTCCGGCTGCTGCCGGCCTGCTGGTCGAGAAGGAAGTCAAGGCTCTGTCCCGCGCCACCGTTGAGCCGGAACGCCCGCTGACCGTCGTGCTCGGCGGTTCCAAGGTCTCCGACAAGCTCGGTGTGATCGAAAACCTGCTCGACAAGGCCAACCGTCTGGTCATCGGCGGCGGCATGGTTTACACCTTCCTCAAGGCCAAGGGCCTCGAGGTCGGCACCTCCCTGCTGGAAGAGGATCAGGTCGAGACCGTCAAGGGCTACATCGAGCGCGCTGAGCAGAACGGCGTCGAACTCGTGTTGCCGACCGATATCGTGGTGAACCCGGTCTTCCCGAAGTCCGATGAGGACATCGCTCCGGAAGTCGTGGCTGCCGACGCCATTCCGGCTGACAAGATGGGTCTGGACATCGGTCCGGATTCCCAGAAGCTCTTCCACGACAAGATCGTGGATTCCAAGACCGTCGTTTGGAACGGCCCGATGGGCGTGTTCGAGGTTCCGGCTTTCGCTGCCGGCACCGAGGCCGTGGCCCAGGGTCTGGTCGACGCTACCGCAGCTGGTGCGTTCACCATCGTCGGCGGCGGTGATTCCGCTTCCGCAGTGCGTAACCTCGGCTTCCCGGAGGATGGCTTCTCGCACATCTCCACCGGTGGCGGTGCCTCCCTCGAGTTCCTCGAGGGTAAGGAACTGCCGGGCCTGAAGGTGCTCGACTGATGCTTAACGCATAACCGGAGGTGCTCCCTTATCAACAAAAAAGGTGGGGGAGCACCTCTTGTTTTCACTAACCCGAAACCACGGCGTACGAACACTGAATGAAATAAGAACGGAGGCAGGCAAACACATGGCATCGCAACGAATTCCACTGGTCGCCGGCAATTGGAAGATGAACTTCGACCATCTTGAAGCCACCTATTTCGTTCAGCAGCTCGCATGGAAACTTCGTGACATCCATTTCGACTACCGCCATTGTGAAATCGCATTGATGCCGTCCTTCACATCGTTACGCAGCGTGCAGGTGTTGGTCGAATCCGACAATTTGAAGATTCACTACGGCGCACAGGCTGTTTCCGTAACATCGCAGGGCGCGTTCACTGGAGATGTGTCTGCCGATATGATCGCCCACCTCGGCTGTTCGTATGTGATTGTCGGACATTCCGAACGACGAAAGTACCATCCGGAAGATGATGCGAACATCGTGGATCAGGTACGCGCTGTTTTGGCGGCCGGAATGCAGCCGATTCTTTGCGTCGCGAAAGCTACGAGGAACGTCGCAAAGGCATTGAGCTTGATTTCGCCGTGGGGCAGGTGCATGACGTCACACGCGATCTTTCCGACGAGGAAGCGTCGCGTCTGATTGTGGCGTATGAGCCGATATGGGCCATCGGCTCCGGAATGGTGGCCACTCCACAATCCGCTCAGGACGCGGCCAAGGCGATTCGGGATGATTTGGCTGAAACTTTCGGCACGCATGTAGGAGAGTCCGTGCGCATTCTGTATGGTGGCTCCGTCTCCTCAAAGAACGCCGAAGAATTGATTGGCGAGCCCGATGTGGATGGATTCCTTATCGGCGGCGCCGCGCTGAACGTGGATGAGCTCACCAGAATCTGCCAGCTCACCATGAATGCGACAGTATGATGCTCGCGGAGTAATGTTTTTATCGAGTTGGCCTTTCAAGGTGTGGTCATTATTCGATTTTCTCAATACCTTGCGCTATTGTTAACAGCAGTGTTTACGAACTGGAGGTTCACTCGTGTCCGCTATGGCCATCGTCAAGCTTGTGCTGCAGATTATTCTTGTTATTTTCAGCCTCTTGCTCACCCTGTTGATTCTGATGCACAAGGGTAAGGGCGGCGGTCTGTCCGATATGTTCGGCGGCGGTCTCACCCAGAATGCGGGTTCTTCCGGTGTCGCGGAAAAGAACCTGAATCGTTGGACCGTCATCATCGCGGTGCTGTGGGTTGCCATCATCATTGCCCTCGGTCTGATGACGAAGTTCGATCTCATCTGATTGGCTTTTTGCTTCGGCCCATGACTGGATTACAGTCATGCCGAAGTGTTTTTTATCGTAGTATTGTCTACAACATACGAGCTAAGGATTGATTTGACGTCTTTGAAAATCGAGAAAACCCAAGAAACCACGATGGTCGTCGCGGATTTGGACGGTACTTTGCTGCATGATGGCGAAACGTTCGAGGAACGTTTTCTTACACAACGTTCCATCGATGTGATTAACCGCATGCACGATAATGGCGTGACCTTCGTTGTGGAAACGGCACGTCCGGTCAGCACAGGCTTTTCGTTCGTGGAAAAACTGCCGGTTGATGCCGTTGCCTATCTCAATGGAGCATTGATCGATTTCAATCCAGCCTCATCAAATTATGAAATGCTCACTTCGCCGATGCTGCCGGAAGACGGCCATCTCAAGAAAATCGGATTCTCCTCACAGCGAGCATGCGAAGTCTGCAAGAATCTGTTGAATGAACTGCCCGGTATGGAAGTCGGCATTGTCATGGATGATGTGAGATACACCAATTTCGATGTTACGAAATATTGGAAAACACAGACCTGGCGATACACTGACTTCGACGATGTTCCTGAAGGCATCGCCGATAAGCTCATTATCTTCCCTAACGATGAGCAGCGGAATCAGGTCGGTTCTCTTGTGCCCAACGATTTTGACGTACATATCTCTGAGGGATCGCTGTGGATGTTGATGAATCCTCAAGCAACAAGGAGCATGCGTTGGATTTGCTGGCAGAACATTTTGAGACGCCGATGAGCAATACCGTCTCATTCGGTGACGATTTGGTCGACATTGCCATGCTACGTAAATCCGGCAGGGGAGTGGCGGTGGCGAACGCCAATCCGGATGTGTTGAACATCGCAGATGAAATCTGTCCATCTAATAATGATGACGGTGTGGCGCAGTGGATTGAAGATAATCTGCTGTGATGTCTCGTGATATTCAAGAGTTACATGAGTTGAACTTCGTGAATTGAACTTTTGTCGCAAAAGGATGCGAAATAGTTACATTTGATATTGAACTTCCGCAATTTCGTTAGTTGGTTTGTGTTAGGATTTGAACTAGCGCTTGATGAAAATTGAACCGAAAGGACTAGTATGGCGGAATCGTTCTCCAACCGGTTGAACGTCGCTATGGCGTTCCGCAATGTCAAACAAATTGACTTTGTGCATGCTGCTGAGAAGTTCAATATCAAACTTGGCAAAAGTCATATGAGTCAGTACGTGAGCGGCAAAACCGTGCCGCGTGCCGATATCGCCCATTTTCTTGCGGCTTTTCTACAGGTCAATGAGGACTGGTTGATGGGAAAGGACGTTCCCATGGAGCAGAACGTCGCCACCTTGCCCGCAATCAAGTCTGATGAAGCCCAACATGATAGCAATCCTGCATCAGCGCAATCAACAGAAGGAAAGACTATGCGCACCTTTACGAAATCTCATAAGCTCGACAATGTGCTCTACGACGTTCGTGGTCCGGTGGCGGACGAGGCAGCACGCATGGAAGCCGCGGGAACGCATATTCTGAAACTCAATATCGGCAATCCTGCGCCATTCGGATTCCGGACTCCGGATGAAGTCGTGTATGATATGGCGCAACAGCTCCCTGAAACCGAAGGATATTCACCGTCCAAGGGTCTGTTCTCGCACGCAAAGCCATCATGCAGTATGCACAGCTCAAGAATATTCCGAACGTCTCCATCGATGATATCTTCACCGGCAATGGCGTCAGCGAGCTCATCAACCTGTCGCTGTCCGCGTTGCTGGATGATGGCGACGAGGTGCTGGTGCCTTCGCCGGACTATCCTCTGTGGACCGCCTGCGTGAATTTGGCTGGCGGTACCGCCGTGCATTACATCTGTGATGAGGGATCCGAATGGTATCCCGATATCGACGATATCCGCTCTAAAATCACGGATAAGACCAAGGCAATTGTCATCATCAATCCAAATAATCCGACCGGAGCGCTTTATCCAAAGGAACTGCTGCAACAAATCGTCGACATTGCCCGAGAACATCAGCTCATTATTTTCTCCGATGAGATTTACGATCGTTTGGTCATGGATGGACTGGAGCATATTTCTATCGCATCGCTGGCTCCGGACCTGTTCTGTGTAACGTTCTCCGGTCTGTCGAAGTCGCATATGATTGCCGGATATCGCATTGGATGGATGATACTTTCCGGCAACAAGCGTATTGCGAAGGATTACATCGAGGGCTTGAACATGCTGGCGAACATGCGTATGTGCTCGAATGTCCCAGCTCAGTCGGTGGTACAGACCGCTTTGGGCGGGCATCAGAGCGTCAAGGATTACATCAAGCCAGGTGGCCGTGTGTACGAGCAGCGCGAACTGGTCTATCAGATGCTCAATGAAATTCCCGGCGTTACCGCAGTTAAGCCGAAAGCGGCGTTCTATATCTTCCCGAAGCTGAACGTCAAGAAGTTCAATATTCACTCCGACGAGCAGTTTGCGTTGGATCTGCTGCATGACAAGCATATTCTGATCAGTCATGGCGGTGCATTCAACTGGCAGAATCCGGATCATTTCAGGGTGGTATATCTGCCACGTATCACGATGTTAAAGGAAACCGTAAGTGAGATCGGTGATTTCTTGAGCACATATCATCAGGCATGATGACCTTGATTGCTTGAAGGGCTTTCATGGTGTGAAGTACGCGCAGCATCGCGACACTCCGTCCCCAAATACTTATAGTTATGCTGACCATAAGTAGGGTTACGATGGCTCCGGCCTTAGGCCGAGCCATCGTTTCATTGTGAAAGGGGATATTGTGAACGATTTGCTCAAAGGAATCGGCAACGTCGTCAATCCGAAGCGTGTGTTCCGCGAGCTGACTGACTTCAAGCCGGGGGAGTTTGTCCTGATCACGGTCATGCTGTTGGCGCAGTTGGTGTCATTCTTCGTGTCCAAAGATTTTCCGCGGCAGGTTGAATTGGTCTGATTTCCGGCCTATGCATCGTGTTCAATCTCATTCTCTCGACCGTGGGCGACTGACCAACTATCTGTGGGGCTTCATCGGTTGCGCCACTTGGCTGATCGTTGTCATCATGAACCATCTCTCGGAGACATCTTCGCTCAGATCTTCTACGTCACCATGCAGTTCGTCGGCGTATGGGTGTGGCAGCGCCAGCTTGATCGTCAGGAAAAAACGAGTATGAGGAAGTCAATGCCGCATGTTCACATGGTGGCAAGGCATTCTCGCCGTCATCGCAACCATCGTGATCTATCTGATTGTGGTATTCGTGTCGACCATACTGGCGGTGTACAGGTTTGGCTTGACGGCACGCTGCTGCCGCTTGGTATCGTCGGACAGATTCTCATGACATACGGCTACCGCAGCCAGTGGGTCGCATGGATTATTCTTGACGTGATCAAGGTGGTTATCTGGTTCAACCAGCTTTCCGCCGGAGGTCCTGGCGCCATGTCGATGTTCGTTCTTCAGGTGGTCATGTTGGCCAACGGTTTTACGGCGCATGGGTCTGGTTCCACAAGAGCAGCACTATGGCCGTATCGGATGATCTGCAATCAAGTATTTGCACGGAAAGCATAATCGCAAATGGTGGCCGCTGATCAATCAATCGTTCCGTCGCGAGTTCACAACGATCATATTGGTTGTTGGGCCGGCTTCCGTCGGCAAAACCACATTGGTGACACGCTTGTCGAAATTGTATGACGCTCCGATCGCGGTCGAGTATGCCCGTGAATTTGAGGAAGCCTGCAATGTTGACGATGATGAACTTACCGCTTTCGATTACGAGCGGCTGATTCTTTCCAAGTTCTCTCAGAACGAGCATGCAATAGCATCGCATGCCAATCATGCATCGTTTTTCTTGATACTGATGCCATGGTTACGCGTGTCTATGCGGAACGCTATCTGCCGGCCGATGAGAACGCCAAGCTGCAAGCCGACATTCGATATGGTGATTGAACAGGAGAAGCCTGATCTGGTGTTGCTGATTCCTCCGATCACCGAATATGTGGATGATGGGTTCCGTGCAATGCGGTGGGCTTCGGATCGGTATCGGTTCCATGAGACTTTGGTACGCGTCATTCAGGAGTCACCGTATGCCGACCGTGTGGTGACGCTTGACAATCCAACTTTTGAAGGGCGCAAAACGCAGGCGATTCAAGCGATCCGCCAGGCCACTGGTTTTACGCCTCGTACCGGAATAAGCTGAAAACATGTAGAGCAATAGTAGAAACCCCCTGCAGAATTCTGGCAGGGGGGTCCTTAGCTTAGATCGCTAACACTTAAGCAAGAAGCTCAGCCGTTGACGCGGTCGATGCCAGCCTGGACGTCAGTAAGGACGGAATCCCAGGACTTGATGAAGGAAGCGACGCCGTCGGCTTCCAGCTTGTCGGTGACAGCCTTGAAGTCGATGCCCAGCTCAGCGAGCTTGGCCATGATGGCGTGGGACTCTTCGTAGGTACTTGATGGTCGGAGCGCCGTTGCGTGATCGGCGAGAGCGTTCAGGGTCTTCTCCGGCATGGTGTTCACGATGAGCGGGGCAACGAGCTCGTCAACGTAGACGCAATCGGAATAGGCCGGGTTCTTAGTGCCGGTGGAGGCCCACAGCGGACGCTGCTTCTTGGCGCCCTTGGCTTCGAGAGCAGCCCAACGCGGATCGTTGGCGAACTTGTTCTCGAACAGCTCGTAAGCGAGGCGAGCGTTGGCGATAGCGGCCTTGCCCTCGAGAGCCTTGGCCTCATCGGAGCCGATCTCCTCAAGCTTGTTGTCGACGGCGGTGTCCACGCGGGACACGAAGAAGGAAGCGACGGAACCGATGTGCTTCAGGTCATGGCCGTTGGCGTCAGCCTGAGCGACGCCTTCGATGAAGGCATCGATGACCTGCTCGTACGCTCGAGCGAGAAGATCAGGGTGACGTTGACGGAGATGCCCTTGGCCAGGGTTGCAGTGATTGCCGGCAGGCCTTCGAGGGTTGCCGGGATCTTGATCATGGCGTTCGGACGGTTGACCTTCTCCCAGAGCTCGACAGCCTGCTGCTCGGTGGCTTCGGTCTCGTGGGCCAGACGCGGATCAACTTCGATGGAAACGCGGCCATCGACGAAATCGGTGGCTTCGGCGATCTCACGGAAGATGTCGGTGGCGTTGCGCACGTCGGTGGTGGTGAGCTCGCGGATAGCGGTCTCAACGTCAACCTTGCCGAGCTCCTTGAGCTGTGCATCGTACGGGCCGACCTGGCTCAGAGCCTTCTGGAAGATGGACGGGTTGGTGGTGACGCCAACGACGTTCTTGTCCTTGATGAGTTCCTGCAGGTTGCCGGATTCGATACGGGTGCGGGACAGATCGTCCAGCCAGATCGAGACACCGGAGTCAGAGGTGCGCTGAGTTGCTTCAGTCATTGTTTTTCTCCTTGATACCTTTTTGGATCAAATCTTTATTTATTGTGCGGTAAAAGGGGAGAGCACATGCATCATGCCCCTCCCCGTCGAATCACTTGGCGGCTTCGACTTCCGCAATGGAGGCCTTGGCGGCTTCGACAACATGCTCGGCGGTGATGCCCAGGTCGATCATGTTCTGAGCACCGTCGCCCTGCAGGCCGAACTGCTCGATGGAAACCGGCTTGCCGTAGGAGCGAGGTACTTGTACCACGGCATGGCAACGCCAGCCTCGACGGAGACACGAGCCTTGACGGAGGCCGGAAGCACAGCTTCCTTGTACTCGGCGTCCTGCTCCTCGAACCATTCGAGGGACGGAGCGGACACAACGCGAGCCTTAATGCCTTCACCAGCCAGGGTCTTGGCTGCGGAGACGGCCCACTGCACTTCGGAACCGGTGGCCATGATAATGACGTCAGGGGTGCCTCGGTGTCGACAAGCACGTAAGCGCTTCTTGACGCCGTCCTTGGCCTTCTCAGCGGTTTCGGCAAGAACCGGAACGCTGGCGGGTCAGCACCATGGCTGCAGGCAGAGTGTTCTTCTTCTCGAAGAAGTAACGGTAGGCTTCAGCGGTCTCGTAAGCGTCGGCCGGGCGGACGACCTCAAGCTGCGGGATGGCACGGAAGGAAGCCAGGTGCTCCACCGGCTGGTGAGTCGGACCATCTTCGCCGACGGCGACGGAGTCGTGGGACCACACATACAGGTTCGGAATCTGCATGAGGGCGGCCAGACGCACAGCGGAACGCTCGTAGTCGGAGAACATGAAGAAGGTGCCACCGAACGGACGGGTATGGGAGCCCAGCAGGATGCCGTTGGTGATGGTACCCATGGTGAACTCGCGCACGCCGAAGTGCAGCTGACGGCCGTACGGGCTGCAGACCGGCCACTGCTTGGTGGCGCACTCGGCAGGAGCAAGGTGGCAGCGCCTTAAGATCGGTCTTGTTGGAGCCACCGAGGTCGGCGGAGCGCCCCAGAGTTCCGGCATGACAGCGGCGATGGCGTTCAGCACGGAACCGGAAGCGCCACGGGTTGCAACGCCCTTGCCGACTTCGAAGGTAGCCTCGAGGTCATCGATGGCCTTGTCGAAGCCTTCCGGCAGTTCGCCGGCCTTGAGGCGGTCATACAGGGCAGCGTTGTCCGGGTTGGCCTTGCGCCATGCGTTGTACTTCTCGTCCCATTCCTTGTGGGCTTCGAGGCCGCGCTCGGCAACCTTGCGTGCGTGAGCCAGAGCCTCTTCGTCGACATGGAAGGACTCTTCCGGATCGTAGCCAAGCAGTTCCTTGAGGCCTGCGACGTTCGGCGCCCAGCTTGGAGCGTGAGAGGACGGATCATTGGTCTTGCCCGGGGTCGGCCATGCGATCAGGGTATCGACCTTGATGAGCTTCGGCTGGTTCGGAGCGGCCTCGCGAGCCTTGGCGATGGTGTCGGCCAGACCCTCGACGTCCTCCTTGTAGGAGCCGTCAGGTGGATGAAGCTGAACTCGTCGGTGTACCAGCCGTAGGCTGGAAGCGCTTGAGCACGTCCTCAGCCAGAACCAGATTGGTGTCGCCTTCGATCTGGATGCGGTTGGCATCGAAGATGACGGTCAGGTTGCCCAGCTGCTGGTTGGCAGCGAGGGAGGCAGCTTCGCCAGAGATACCTTCTTCGATATCGCCTTCGCCGCAGATGACCCAGATGTTGTGGTCGAACGGGGATTCGCCTGCCGGAGCTTCCGGATCAAGCAGACCACGCTGGAAACGCTGGCCATAGGCGAAACCAATGGCGGAAGCGAAGCCCTGGCCCAGCGGACCGGTGGTCATTTCGATGCCCGGGGTCAGACCATATTCCGGGTGACCGGGGTACGGGTGTCAGCACCGCCGCGGAAGTTCTTCAGGTCATCCAGAGTCAGGCCGTAGCCGGAGAAGTACAGCTGGACGTACTGGGTGAGGGAAGCATGACCGCCAGAAGGATGAAGCGGTCGCGACCTTCCCAATTGGGATCGTTCGGATCATGCTTGATGAAATGCTGGTACAGAGTGTAGGCGATAGCGCCAGGGAGACGGGGGAACCCGGGTGGCCGTGTCCCGCACGCTCAACCGCGTCGGCCGACAGGACCTTGGCCAT
>ENA-OQAS01000176-OQAS01000176.1-human-gut-metagenome-genome-assembly--contig:-NODE-176-length-33668-cov-4.385767_pt1 | contig 33668 bp, 44 predicted proteins | sample MGYA00242733_ERZ504523 | MGnify/ENA primary metagenome ERZ504523 (study PRJEB26092, sample SAMD00036239) | human gut metagenome | host: Homo sapiens | study: EMG produced TPA metagenomics assembly of...
GATTGGTGCATGCGTGGCCTTCATCGTGCTCACCGTTCCGGCCTTCATGGCGCTGAACACCGCACAGTTCTGGCCGGTGCTGATCGTTGAGCTCGCCATGTGCGCCACCCTGACCGCCAACGACGGTACGCTTTCGAGCTACCTGACTGAAACCTTCCCGACATCGGTTCGTTTCACCGGCTTCGCATTCAGCTTCAACCTTGCCAACGCCATCTTCGGTGGAACCGCGCCGTTCATCGCAACCTGGCTGATCTACACCACCGGTTCGAGCATCGCTCCGGCCTGGTACATGGTGGCGGTGGCCGCCGTGGCACTGGTCGCCATGATCCTCTCTCACGAAAACACGGATAAGGATCTGAGCCGCATCTGAGAAGAAACGGTTTTTACGAAACAATTCCTCGAAACAATAAACGCCGTCCCTGAAACATTGATTGCAACATCGATTCGCGGGGACGGCATCATCGCAATCATTATCAATTGTTGAAACGCAAACCAACAACAGCACATAAAGGAGCAATCATGAGCAGCAGCCGTCGGATGGACCATATGACCTGGCCGGAAATCGAAGCATCGAAATCAAAGCCGGTTATTGTGCCAATCGGCTCCACTGAACAGCATAGCCAGCATCTTCCCCTTGGTGTGGACGCCATGATCGCCAGCCATGTGTCTGAAGACCTCGCCGAACGCATCGACGGCATCGTGGCACCGACCATGAACTACGGGTACAAGTCGAAGCCGCTTTCCGGAGGCGGCCCATTGTTCCCCGGCACCATCGACATGAACGGTGTGACGGTGATCAATCAAATGCATGATGTGCTTGGCGAGCTGATCGCGGACGGTTTCACCAAAATCGTGGTGATGAACGCGCATTTCGAAAACGAGGCATTCATTATCGAGGCAATCGATCTGATCACCCGCGAAACCAAGGGAGTGGCCACCATCGTCGAAACCACTGGTGGGATCCGCTGCCGGAGAACGTGGTCGAGCAGGTGTTCGACGGACTCGTGTTCCCCGGTTGGGCGTTGGAACATGCCGCAGTGACGGAAACCTCATTGATGATGCATTACGAGCCGGAATTGGTGCATATGGACCGTGTGATTGACGAAGGCAATGTCACACCGAAGGCTTACGTGCGCTACCCGGTGCGCAAGGGCGACGTTCCGGATTACGGAGGACTGGCCACTCCTGCAGGTTCCAGCGCCGAACGAGGTAAGCGCATCGTCGATGCCTGCATTGATGCGGTGGCCGATATTTGTGCTACCGAATTCGGCGAATGATAGTTGAATATTCTGTATGGTGATTGCGCATGTGAGAACACGTGCGATTATACGAAGAAGGCTGGTATGTGACGGATGTCGTTACGTACCAGCTTCTTGATTATGCCTGAGTGAAGTCCAGCTGATATTTGACCGCATCTCTGTGGTGCAACCAAATATCAGGATGTGCGACTTACTTGATGGCGTTCAGCCACTGTTCCTTGGTGGCCTTCTCGGATTCGAGCTTGGCTTCTTCTTCGGATCGGATTCCGCGGCGATCTTCTGATCAAGCTCAGCGAGCTGAGCGTTGAGCTGTTCTTCGAAGGAGGACTTGCGGGCGTCGGCTTCCGGATCGGACTGCTTCCAAGCGGCATCCTCAATGGCCTTGATCTGCTTGTCTACAGCATCGAGACGGCCTTCGATGCGGCGCACTTCGTCACGCGGCACGTAACCGATCTGGTCCCACTCCTCCTGAATGGCGGCGAGAGCCTGACGGGCCTGCTTGGCCTCTTCTTCGCTCTTGACGGGAACCAGCGCCTCGGCCTTGACCAGCAGCTCTTCCTTCTTGGCAAGATTTTCCTTCTCGGAGGAGCTGATCTGATCACGATCGGCCTGACGTGCGTTGAAGAAGGTGTCTGCGGCGGCGCGGAAACGCTCCCACATGGCATCATCGTCACGACGACCGGCACGACCGGCCTTCTTCCAACGATCCATCAGCTCGGTGAACTTGTGGGAGGTTTCAACCCAAGCGGTGGAATCCTGCAGCGCCTCGGCCTCGGCGATGATGGCTTCTTGGTGGACTTGGCGGAATTACGCTCTTCGTCACGGTTCTGCACCCACTTGCGGCGGGCGAAATTGAACTTGGTGCGGGCCGCGGAGAAACGAGCCACAGCGTCCGCATCTTCCTTGTCGATGCGGACGTTGTTGCGCTGATGCTCCTGCCACTGCTGGAAGAGCGAACGGAACTTGTCTGCGGTGGAACGCCAGTTGGTGTTCTCGTCGAGGGAATCAGCCAGCGCCTCGGCCTTCTCCACAATGGCGGTGCGCTCCTCGACGGCCTTGGCGATAGCGGCCTTGCGTGCCTCGGTCAACGCGGTTTTCTTGGCTGCGCTTCCTCCTTCAGCGCCTCGAACTGGGCCTTGAGAGCGGCCAGATCACCCACCACTGCCGGCTGTTCGGTTTCCGCGGACAGCGTCTTGATGGTCTCGTCGATTTCGCGGGACTTCACATTGTTGGACTTGAGCTTGTTCGCGAACAGGTCCAACTTGGCCTTCAAATCAAGGTAACGGCGGGCATACAGAGCCAGCGCCTCTTCCTTGGAGGCATCAGGGAACTGACCGACCTCACGTTCTCCTTCGCCGTCCTTGACGAACACAGTACCATCGTCGGCGACACGGCCGAATGCTTCGGCGGTCTTCACATCGGCATCGGAGAAGCCGGTGGATGCGGCAGCCGGAGCGGTGTGCTGTGGAGCTTTCTTGGCGAAGCCGCGGGGCTCGGAGCATGGGGCTTCATCGAAGCCGGGCTCGGAACGGCCGGTTTGCTGGCCTTGACTGCGGGCGTCGTTGCCTGCTCGGTGGTTTCATTGGTGTTCTCGGACGCGGTGACATTCTCGTCGGCCATGGCCAGCTCCTTTAAGTAAGCTTCATGTAGTGCAGGGGATGCGGATCGTGCGAACGTGCTTTCAAAGCCTGAAAAACGCGCTGCATTTTCCGCAACCTCATTTATTATAGGGAATCGTGGCAAAAGGCGCATCTATTTCAGGATTTCCAGAGTGGCTCCCCTCTGAACGTGTTGTGGAGCAGCGTGTTATCGACACGCTCCGTGAAGTTTTCGAGCTCAATGGCTTCATTGGCATTGAAACTCGTGCTGTTGAGCAGGGTTCGAGTCTGCTCAAGAAGGGCGAAACCAGCAAGGAAATTTACCTGCTGAGCCGCCTTCAGGAGGTCGGTCATGAGTCCGACACTCCGATTGAGGACCGCCTTGGTCTGCACTTCGATTTGACTGTTCCGCTGAGCCGTTATGTGGTCGAACATTCCGGCGATTTGGCATTCCCTTTCAAGCGTTGGCAGATTCAGAAGGTCTGGCGTGGCGACGCCCGCAGGAAGGTCGTTTCCGCGAGTTCGTGCAGGCCGATATCGATGTGATCGGCAACGGTGATCTGCCCGATCATTACGAGGTCGAGCTGCCGCTGGTCATGGTATCGGCATTGGAACGTCTGCGTGAGTTCGGTTTGCCGAAGGCCACCGTGCATGCGAACAACCGTAAGCTTTCTGAAGGTTTCTACCGTGGTCTTGGCTTGACCGATGTCGAGGGCGTGCTCCGTGAGATCGATAAGCTCGACAAGATCGGTGCCGACGAAGTGGCCAAGTTGCTGGTCGAAGGCTGTGGAGCCGACGAGAATCAGGCACGTGCGTGCCTTGAGCTGGCTGAACTGACCGCAGCTGACGGCGCTGAACTGTCCGGCAAGTTCGACACGCTGTGCGAGAAGCATGGCATTGCCAATGATTCCGAGGCGTACGTGCTCGCACGTCAGGGTCTTGACACGTTGGCGATGATTGTTGACGAGGCCGCTCGTATTCGCCCGGGCTCCGTGATCGCTGATTTGAAGATCGCGCGTGGTCTGGATTACTACACCGGTTCCGTGTATGAGACGTTCCTTGACGGTGCTGCGGCTCTTGGTTCCATCTGTTCCGGCGGTCGTTACGACAATCTCGCATCGCAGGGCAACAGGAAGTATCCGGGCGTGGGCCTGTCCATTGGCCTGTCCCGCTTGGTTTCGTACATGCTGCACACCGCCGGTGCCCACGCGAATCGCGTGTCCCCGGCTTCCGTGCTCGTGGCCGTGTGGAACGAGGAGGACCGTTCCGCTTCCAACCAAATCGCCAACCAGCTGCGCGCCCGTGGCATCGCGGCAGATGTGGCTCCGACCGCAGCCAAGCTTGGCAAGCAGATCAAGTACGCAGACAAGCTCGGCATCCCATACGTGTGGTTCCCCGCGGACAAGTCCGCGCAGGACGCTTCGGACGAAGTCAAGAACATCATCACGGGCGACCAGCAGCCGGCCAACGCACAGTCTTGGGAGCCGGATACTGTGTATGCCCAGCAAACCGTTACCGTAGAAGCCTGAAATCGCAAGACTTCAATCATTAGAGAACAAGGAATAGGGGAAGCATGAGCCAGACGGCTTATAGAACACATCATGCAACCGAAGTGACCGAGGAACTCGTCGGTCAGAAGGTGACGCTCTCCGGTTGGGTCGATCGTCGTCGTGACCACGGTGGCGTGGCCTTCATCGATCTTCGTGACAACACCGGTCTTGTGCAGGTAGTTATCTACGACGAAGACATGGCACGTCCGCTGCGCTCCGAGTTTGTGATTCAGGTGGTGGGCGAGGTCCGCCTGCGTCCGGACGGTAACGAGAATGATCATCTGGCCACCGGCAAGATCGAGGTTGTGGCGGAAAACATCGAGGTGCTCGCCAAGTCTGACGCGCTGCCGTTCCAGGTGTCCACCGCGTTGGAAAACGAGTCCGAGAACAAGCTGCCGGGCGAGGAAGTTCGCCTCAAGTACCGTTATCTCGACCTGCGCCGCCCGTCCATGCAGCGCAATCTGAAGCTGCGTTCCCAGATGTCGAAGGTGCTCGCCACGCTCTGGAAGAGATGGGCTTCGAAGAGGTCGAAACCCCGACCATGATCAAGTCCACTCCGGAAGGCGCTCGCGATTTTGTGGTGCCGGCCCGCTTGGTGCCAGGTTCTTGGTACGCGTTGCCGCAGTCCCCGCAGCTTCTCAAGCAGCTGCTGATGGTTTCCGGCGTGGAACGCTACTACCAGCTGGCCCGCTGCTACCGTGACGAGGATTTCCGTGCAGATCGTCAGCCGGAGTTCACCCAGCTCGATATGGAAATGGCGTTCGTGGATCAGGAAGACGTGATGGCCATGGCCGAAAAGGTCATCGCCGCCATCTGGAAGTCCGCAGGCTATGAGATCCAGCTGCCGATTCAGCGCATCACTTGGCAGGAAGCCATGGATAAGTACGGTTCCGACAAGCCGGATCTGCGTTTCGGCAACCCGCTGATCGAGCTGACCGACTACTTCAAGAACACTCCGTTCCGCGTGTTCCAGGCTCCGTACGTTGGTGCGGTGCTCTTCAAGGGTGGCGCGGCCACGCCTCGTCGCCAGTTCGACGCTTGGCAGGATTGGGCCAAGCAGCGCGGCGCCAAGGGCCTCGCCTACGTGGTGTTCGCTGAGAACGGCGAGCTCAAGGGACCTGTTGCCAAGAACCTGTCTGAAGAGGAGCGCACTGGCCTGAAGGAAGCCGTTGGCGCAGAAGACGGCGATGCCGTGTTCTTCGCAGCAGGCCGTCGCACCTCCGCTCAGGAGCTGCTGGGTGCCGTGCGTGTGGAACTGGCCGATCGCGCCGGTCTGCTCAAGCCGGACGACTTCGCTTTCACTTGGGTTGTGGACTTCCCGCTGTTCAAGCCCACCGACGATCCGGATGACGACGATGTGGCAGTCGGCCACTCCAAGTGGACCTCCATGCACCATCCGTTCACCATGCCGTCCAAGGATTGGATCGACACCTTCGACAAGGATCCGGAACACGCCATGTCTGATTCCTACGACATCGTGTGCAACGGTAACGAAATGGGCGGCGGTTCCGTGCGTATCCACCGTGATGACATTCAGGATCGTGTGCTCGATGTGCTCGGCATCACTCCTGAAGAGGCTGCCGACAAGTTCGGCTTCCTGCTTGAAGCCTTTAAGTACGGCGCTCCGCCGCACGCTGGCATCGCTCTCGGTTGGGATCGTACCGCCGCCATCCTGGCTGGCGCCGACTCCATCCGCGACGTCATCGCTTCCCGAAGGCTGGCGGCGGTCGTGATCCGCTGACCGGCGCCCCGGCTCCGATTTCCGACGAACAGCGTGCGGAAACCGGCGTTGATTATGATCCGGAAGAAGACGAAGACTGATAGTGTTTTCGCTTTGAGATAACAGGCTGTCTTTGCATGAGAGACCGTGCAAGGACAGCCTGTTTTTATTGTTTACGCTGTCTATTTTCTCTTGCTGCCGGTATGGTGGAGCAAAGATGAGTATCTGAAATATTATGAGAAAGAACTGAATCTGTAGTATGAATTTGAAGCAATCGTTGGAAAAACATGATTTTCATGGTGTCTGGATGCGACTTCTCGCGTTGGCGATGATACTGATTGTGGCAGTGAGTGCACTCATCGCATCCCCGGTTAGTGCTAACGCCGCCGAAGTCGGAGATCCCTCCGCAGTCAAGGGCAAAACCTACGCGGTCGGCACCGATACCACATTCGCACCGTTCGAATATCGCGAGAACGGCAAGATGACCGGTATCGATATGGAACTGATCCGTGCCATCGCCCAAGAAGAAGGATTCGAAGTCACCATCCAATCATTGGGTTTCAATGCAGCATTGCAGGCTTTGAGCTCCAATCAGGTGGATGTGGTGATCGCAGGCATGTCAATCACCGACGAACGCAAGGCGACCTACGATTTTTCCAATCCTTACTTCCAGTCCGGTATCCAGATGGCCATCGCTGAAAACAACGATAGTATTACCAGCTACAAGGATCTTGACGGTAAGACCGTTGTCGCGAAAACCGGATCGGAAGGCGAATCCTACGCCAAACAGCATGCAAGCGAATACGGCTATACCGTGACTTCCGTGGACCAGTCATCAACCATGTACGAGATGGTCAAATCCGGCAATGCGGATGCCGTGTTCGACGACTATCCGGTGCTTGCCTACGGTGTTTCCCAAAACAACGGTTTGAAGATCGTGACTCCGAAGGTGCCGCATGGTGAATACGGCATGGCCGTGAACAAAGGCAAGAACGCCGATCTGCTGGCCGCCATCGACGATGGTCTGAACAAGCTCATCGCTTCGGGCGAGTATGAGACGATTGTCGCACAGTATTTGGGTGCCGATGGCGCGAAGGAACAGGTCGAGGCGATTTCCGGCAAGGTCACCGACAACGGTGCCGACGGTGAGGCGCAGAAGAAGGTCGGTTTCTTTGGTCTGGTCAAACAGTCGATGCCGGCTTTGCTGACTGGTCTGAAGAACACGCTGTTGATCACGTTGCTGTCGTTTGTGATCGCACTGGCGTTGGGTGTTGCTTTCGGTTGATGAAGTATCGGAGAACAAGATTCTGAGAGGCGTGTCCAAGGTTTATATCGCAGTGTTCCGCGGCACTCCGATTCTGGTGTGGGCGTTCTTCTTCTATTTCGGTGTGCCGCAGCTTATCGGACACAGTGTGAACATTTGGGTTGCAGGTGCGTTGACGTTGTCGCTCAATTCCGGCGCATATCTGGCGGAGATCGTGCGTGGCGCCGTGCAGTCCGTTGACTCTGGTCAGATGGAGGGAGCACGCTCGCTTGGCCTCAACCATCATCAGCCATGGCGCGCGTGATCATGCCTCAGGCCACTGCAATCGCCATGCCGTCGATCATCAACAGCTGGTCATTATGATCAAGGATTCCTCGCTGCTGCTGGCCATCGGCTTTGGTGAATTGCTGTATCAGGCGCAGCAATTGTATGCGGCGAACTTCCGCGTCACCGAAACGTTGCTGATCGTCGGTGTGATGTACTTCGTGGCCATCACCATCCTCACATGGCTGGCCAATATCGTTGACAGGAAGGTGAATCGATGAGCGAGAACTGCAATCACGGCAACAATGATGGCGAAGTGATCATCGACGTCAAGAATCTGCATAAAAACTATGGTCATATGGAAGTCATCAAAGGCGTCGATCTTACGGTACGCAAGGGCGAGGTGATCTGTATCATCGGACCGTCTGGTGCCGGCAAATCCACCATATTGCGTTGCCTGAACGGACTTGAACAGGCATCCAGCGGCCAGATCGTGGTCAACGGTCATGATCTGGGTGATCCGCATGTGAACATCGACCAGGTTCGAGAGCAGGTTGGCATGGTGTTCCAGCATTTCAACCTGTTCAACAACATGAGCGTGATTGACAACATCACGCTTGCGCCGAAACTGGTGCACAAGGAAACCGACGAGCAGGCGCGTGAACATGCGATGGCATTGCTGAAAACCGTGGGATTGGCCGAAAAGGCCGATGTCATGCCTCGCTCGTTGTCTGGCGGTCAAAAGCAGCGTGTTGCCATCGCACGATCTTGGCCATGCGTCCGAAGGTCATGCTGTTCGACGAGGCCACGTCGGCGCTTGACCCGGAGATGGTCGGTGATGTGCTCGAAGTCATTCGTGAGCTGGCCGAAGACGGCATGACCATGGTGCTGGTGACCCACGAGATGGGTTTCGCCCGCGAAGTGGCCACCCGCGTGATCTTCACCGACGCGGCGTGATCGAGGAGGAAGGCACTCCGGACGAGATCTTCAACCATCCAAAGAGCGAACGATTGAAGACGTTCCTTTCCAAAGTGCTCTGAGTGCTCTCTTGGCCCCGGCGATTGCTTAATGCTGATCGCGGATGAAATGCTGCGATCGTGTGACGGATGGTCATACGAATCTGCATGTAAAAGACAGGCGAATGTAGGGTGAAATTCATCTTGCGTTCGCCTGTTCGGCTCTTTCTCGTTGCTTGGCGTTCCTACGTTGGTATGCATGAGCATTGGTGATACGTGGCGTCGCGTTGTGGATGGTTTCAAATCCAAGGTGCCCGAACGAGTGGTGTTCGGTGCGGTGGTTGTATTGTTCGTAATAGCGGTGCTGGCTATCGAATTGCCACGATGGTGGTAGCTGCCACGTACGGCGCTCAAGATATCGGTATTGCGGTCGATAACGCGCTATGATGCATTTTGAGACAACGTCGTCTCACATTTCGAGCACGTCAGGGGGTGGTGACGGCCGCGGAAACATGGCTTTCATATACTATCCGTATGACAGATATCAAAGAAACGCAAGAGACGCGCCCGATCATGCCGGGTACGGAAGACAGCGACCGCCCGCTGGTCGAATTGACCCACGTTGAAAAGCACTACGGTGACTTGCATGTGCTCAAGGACATCAACCTCACCGTCAAGAAGGGCGAGGTGCTGGTCATCGTCGGTCCATCCGGTTCCGGCAAATCCACCATGTGCCGCACCATCAACCGTTTGGAAACCATCGATTCCGGCGACATTCGCATCGACGGCAAGCCGTTGCCTCAGGAAGGCAAGGAGCTCGCCAGCCTGCGCGCCGAGGTTGGCATGGTGTTCCAGTCGTTCAACCTGTTCGCCAACAAGACCATTCTTGAAAACGTGACGCTTGCTCCGATCAAGGTGCGCCATATGGATAAGAAGGCGGCCGAGGATCTCGCCATGGATTTGCTTGCCCGCGTGGGCGTGGCTTCCCAAGCCTCCAAGATGCCGTCACAGCTTTCCGGCGGTCAGCAGCAGCGTGTCGCCATCGCCCGAGCGCTCGCCATGCAGCCGAAGGTCATGCTGTTCGACGAACCGACGTCCGCACTTGATCCGGAAATGGTCAACGAAGTGCTTGACGTCATGGTGGAGCTGGCTCACGAAGCATGACCATGCTGTGCGTGACCCACGAAATGGGCTTCGCACGCAAGGTGGCCGACAAGGTCGTGTTCATGTCCGACGGCCAGATTCTTGAGCAGAGCACGCCGGAGGACTTCTTTGAAAATCCGAAGACCGATCGTGCCAAGGACTTCCTGTCGAAGATTCTCACCACTGAAATGACTGACGGGAATAAGACAGAAGAAGGATTTTCGATATGAAACTTCTATGAGGGCGAAGCGTATGCTACGCAGGGTTATAGCGACTTCTGCGCATGCGCATGCGTGTTCGCAGTGTCCGCCTGTGGCGCGGACGACGCCGATGGCAAGATTCGCGTCGGTATCAAATTCGACCAGCCTGGTCTGGGCTTCAAAAAGTCCGGCACGTATGTCGGCTTCGACGTTGACGTAGCCAAGTACATCGCCAAGAAACTCGGCTATTCCGAAGACCAGATCGTGTGGAAGGAAGCACCGTCGAAGCAGCGTGAAGCCATGCTGCAGAACGGTGACGTCGATTACATCGTCGCCACGTACTCCATCACCGACGAACGCAAGAAGGTCGTCTCCTTCGCCGGACCGTATTTCGTGGCGGGTCAGGATCTGCTCGTTCGTAAAGACGAAACCTCCATCAAGGGACCTGAGGATCTGAACGGCAAGCGTTTGTGCTCCGTGACCGGTTCCACTTCCGCGGTCACCGTCAAGGAGAAGTTCGCCAACGAAGTGCAGCTCATGGAGCAGCCTGGTTACGCGGAGTGCGCTACCGCACTGTTCTCTGGCATTGTTGATGCGGTGACCACCGACGACATTATTTTGGCTGGTCTTGCCTCCGCGTCCCGCGGCCGTCTGCGCGTGGTCGGCAAGCCGTTCACCCAGGAGTATTACGGCGTCGGCATCAAGAAGGGCGATACGAAGCTGGCCACCCAGATCAACAACGCCATCGCCGATATGATCCAGGATGGTTCTTGGCAGCGTGCCATTTCCGACAACACGAAGGGCACCGCATACACGCCGAACGCGAAGTACAATCCGCCGGAGCCGACTGAGGGGGAGAGATAATGGAAGCGTTCATCTCATTGTTCAGCCAGTACAATGTGCCGGCTGCGTTCTTGGTGAACATTGAACTGACCCTGTGGTCGGCGTTGTTCTCCACGATTCTTGCGTCATCCTCGTGATGATGCGCATCTCGCCGGTCGCGTCGCTGCGTATGGTCTCGGGTGCTTACGTCGAGCTGTTCAAGAACCTGCCGTTGACCATCATCATGGTGTTCATGGTGCTGGGTGCCTACGCGCAGCTGAAGCTCAGCTTCTCCGACACGTTCGCCACCAACTTCTTCTGGCTTGCCGTCACCGGTTTGAGCCTGTATACGGCGGCCTTCGTGTGCGAATCGCTGCGATCCGGCATCAACACCGTGCCGCTTGGCCAGGCTGAAGCCTGCCGTGCGCTGGGATTGAACTTCATGCAGTCCGCCACCCAGATCATTCTGCCTCAGGCGTTCCGTGGCTCCGTGGCACCGCTGGGCAACACGTTGATCGCATTGCTGAAGAATTCCACGGTTGCGGCCGCGGCTTCCGTCGCCACCGAAACCTCGTCGTTGATGAGCGAAATGATCGAATACCGTTCCGACGTGATTGTTCCGATCTTCCTGATCTTCGCATTCGGTTATGTGATTCTGATCATTCCGATCGGCATGCTGACCACGTATCTGTCCAACAAGCTCGCGGTGAGGAGGTGACGCACCATGGCAAGCGATGAAAGCGCGGTGCTGTTCGACCAGCCCGGTCCTAAGACCCGTAAAACCATTCGTATCGTCAACTGGATTGCCGGCATTGTCTTCGCAATCGTAGTTGTGCTCATTCTCATGAGGCTTCACAATCCGCCGGATGGCGAGAACCAGCTGAGCTGGGAGTTGTGGAAGCCGGCGCTTGACGCTGAAGCATGGACCGATTTCTATCTGCCCGGATTGTGGGCCACGATTCGAGCTTCCGTGTTGGCAGTGATCGGCGCAGTGCTGTTCGGTCTGATTTTCGGTATCGGCCGTCTGCTGCCGAATATCGTGATTCGTGCGATTTCCGGCGCCATCGTTGAGTTCGCACGTGCGGTCCCTGTGCTGCTGCTGATGATCTTCTTCTGGCGTTGGTTCGCTTTCGCAGGCATGTCAAGCCCCGCATACTGGGCTGTGGTGCTCGCATTGGTGATCTACAACGGTTCCGTGGTGGCCGAGCTGGTTCGTTCCGGTGTCGGCAACCTGCCGAACGGCCAGCGTGAGGCGTCGCTCGCCTTGGGCTTGACCCGCACGCAGTCGCTGATGGAAATCGAAGTGCCACAGGCCATCTACGCCATGCTTCCTGCCGCCGTGACGCAGTTGGTGGTGGTACTGAAGGATACCGCTCTCGGCTCGATCATCATGTACACCGATTTGCTGCAGGAATCGCGTCGACTTGGTTCGATGTACTTCAATATTCTGCAGACATTGGTTGTGGCTGCCGTCATCTACTTCATCGCATGCTGCTGCTGAGCCGTCTTGCGGAATGGCTGCCGGAACGCATGCAGAAGCACACTGCGCACCTGCCGAACCGGAACCGGTCGCTCCGATCGCCATTATGGATCCGTCGAACGTGAACCAGATCGCCGTGGCTAGGAAGGTGTGCCGCTTGGCGGTGCCCAGCGCCTGTACCATGTGCACCATCGTGGTTCCAACGCGTCGATTCGCCATTGGCGTCAGACCCGCTATGTTCAGGGATTCGATGAGACGCATCCGGAAAGCCAAGTCGAGTTCGATAAGAACGGCAGGCCGATCAAAGATACGTCCAAGCAGGACAAGCTGAGATTCGACAAGCCGAAGTCAGACAAATCAAAGGGTGATAAGCCCAAGCAGTGACGTCATTTGATCTGAGAAGACCGATAGGGCGCTGGTTTCTTGCAAAGAGCGAGGAATCAGCGCCCTATTGCGTGAAAGAAGTCAGACAAAACGTCAGAAAGCGGGATGCGGCGATTGGGTGCGGCGATGCCACGGTTCAATCGCCGCATCGTCTATCATAGGGGACAAGCGAGGAGGCTTGACATGTCAGACAAAGACAAGGATGCGAAGACGTCGTCCATTGCGAAGACGTTGAACAAGGTTGAGGACAGGCTTGAGAAGGGGGAGAACTGCAGTTCCGTTGCCGAAGGGCTTGCGAATGTTGCCAAGGCCAGCGAGTTGCTCAGTTCCGTGTGGACACTTCCGCCCAGTCAGTTATTGCGATTCCATCATGATACGAGGGTCGCTGCAATCGATGGCGATTCCACGCCGGGTTTCGACGGCAACAAAGATGATGCGGAACGATTCATTGCGATCAGTTCTTCTGAAATCGCACGATATCAGCGGCTTATGTACGCCAATGGAGTGAAAGGTTCCCGCCGTCGTCTGTTGATTATTCTGCAGGGCATGGATGCTTCCGGCAAAGGCGGCATCGTGCGTCACGTATTCAGCCAGGGCGATCCGATGGGCATGCATTATCACGGTTTCGGTGCTCCCAAAGGCGAGGAAAAGGACCACGATTATTTGTGGCGCATCAAACGGGAACTGCCGCAGAATGGTTGGATCTCCATTTTCGATAGATCGCACTATGAAGATATCGTCATGCCGCGCATTTACAAAACCTATCCGGAAGAGGTATGGCAGGCGCGATATGACGAAATCAACCGATTCGAATCGCAATTGGTCGCGGACGGATGCTCCATCATCAAAATATTCCTTGTGGTGAGCAAAGAGGAGCAGAAGGAGCATTTCCTCGGCAGACTGGAGGATCCGACCAAATATTGGAAGTTCGACCCCAGCGACCTTGAAGCGCGTGCCCGTTGGAACGACTACATGGCCGCATGGCAGGACGTGTTCGCGCGTACGAGCACCGAGCAGGCGCCCTGGTACCTGGTGCCTGCCGACAATCGTTGGTATTCAAGGGCGGTTGTGTCTGAACTGCTCCGTAACGTATTGAAGAACATGAACATGATCTGGCCGCCTCTGGAAGTCGACGCCGACGAGATGCGACGTCAGTTGGAAACGCTGTAGTCGAAGAACACGACTTCGCCGCTCGACTGTGTGGTGTCCAAATCGACGGTTCCGGTGATGGCCCAATCATGGTCGCCATCGGAATCGTCGATGATCTGACGCACCTTCCAACTGTGCTCGCTGTTCTCCTTGGAATCGTCGAGGATGAACAGTTCGCTGCTACGGGCCTTCGCATCCGTGTTGACGTATTCGTGCTCATCGTAGAAGTCGTCGAGCGCATCCTCCATTCGTGCACGCATAACCCCAGTCTTTGTCAAGCGCGCGAGCTCGTCGGGTTTGTCGAGATCCATGAGCTGCACGCGGCGGAACATGGCGTTGCGCACGAGCACGGTGAGGCCTCGACGATCCTCCACCACGGCCTGCTTCGCGCCGGGTGCGGCCAGGTTCGCGGCGGCTTCGGAAGCGTCGGTGCCGGCTCCCGCGTTCTCCCATTCGTCGACCAGCGAGGAGTCGATGGAACGAACCACAACGCGCAGCCAGGAGATGATGTCCCGTAACTGTTCGTTGCGCTTCTCCAAAGGAACGGTACGCGCCAGCGCGCGATATGCGTCAGACAGATAGCGCAGCAGCGTGCCTTCGGAGCGGGCGATATTGTAGCGCGCGATGTAACCGGTGAAATCGGAGGCCGTTTCGACCATGTCCCGGATCACCGATTTCGGGCTCAACCAATAATCATTGGCCCAAGGCACATCGTGACGGTATTCGTCGAACGCAGCCTGAAGCATGTCTTCCAATGGTTTCGGATACGTGATCTCCTGCAAGCGGTCCATACGTTCGTCATAGTCAAGACCGTCTTCCTTCATGCGGATCATCGCCGCGTCGCGGGCTTGACGTTCCTGCGCGCGCAACACCTGCTTCGGATCCTCCAACGTGGCTTCCACCATGGAAATCACGTCAAGCGCGTAACTTTCCGATTCCGGATCAAGCAGTTCCAACGCAGCCAGCAGGAACGGGCTCAACGGCTGGTCAAGCGCGAAATCATCCGGCATGTCGACGGTCATGAAATAGTCCTTGCCACCATCATCGCGGTCTTCCGTTTCGATCACATTCGTGTCGAACAAGGTCTGGAAGATCTCGTCGGCACGATCATGAAGACGCTCCTTCTGTTCCGGAGTCTGCGCTGAATCATCGATCAGGCGATCGATGCGGTAGCGTGCGTCGCCGCCCTGCGCCACTTCGTTCAACACCATGGAATGCGTGACCTTCATATGCGGCACCAAAGTTTCAGGGTCCGCGTCGATCAGCTTATCGAACGTGTTCTCATTCCACGTGACGAAGCCCTCAGGCGCCTTCTTGCGCTTGACTTTCTTGAGCTTTTTCGGGTCGTTGCCCGCTTTGGCGAGGGCTTGGCGTTCTCGATTTCGAATTCCGGACCCTCGGCGATGACCAAGCCCTCCGTGTCGAAGCCCATACGTCCCGCACGCCCCGCGATCTGATGGAATTCGCGGGCACGCAGCTTGCGCATCTTCGTGCCATCGAACTTGGTCAATGCGGTCAACACCACGGAATGAATGGGCACGTTGATGCCGACACCCAACGTGTCAGTGCCGCAGATCACCGGAAGAAGACCCTGCTGGGCGAGTTGCTCGACCAGACGGCGATAGCGGGGAAGCATGCCCGCATGGTGGATACCCACGCCGGTACGCAGCAGACGCTGCAGAATCTTACCGAACGCGTGGTGAACTTCGTGCCCTTGATCGCCTCCGCAATGGCCGCACGTTGCTCCTTGCTGGACACTCCCGTGCTCGCCAGAGCGTTCGCCGTCTCCAATGCGGCATCCTGAGAGAAATGCACCACATAGATCGGCGTTTCCCCTCTGCCGAAGGCCAGTTCGACGGTTTTCTCCAACGGGTCAAGCGTGTACTCGTACGTCAACGGTACCGGACGCGGCGCATCGGCGATGATGTCGACGTCCGTGTCCGTCATGTCCTCCAATTTGTCGGCAATCGCATCGACGTTGCCCAATGTGGCGCTCATCAGCAAAAACTGCGTGTTCGGCAATGTCAGCAGCGGAACCTGCCAAGCCCAACCACGCTCCGAATCGCCATAATAATGGAATTCGTCCATCGCCACACAGCCGACATCGGCATGACGGCCCTCACGCAATGCCTGGTTCGCAAGAATCTCCGCAGTGCAGCAGATGATCGGCGCATCGGCGTTGATGTGCGTGTCTCCGGTGATCATGCCGACGTTCTCACGACCGAACACCTCCACCAAATCAAAGAATTTCTCAGACACCAACGCCTTGATCGGAGCCGTGTAATACGAGCGACGGCCCGTGCACAACGCAGCGAAATGCATACCCAACGCCACCAGTGATTTGCCGGAGCCGGTGGGCGTGTTCAAAATGACATGATCGCCCGCGAGCAGGTCCATGATGGCCTCTTCCTGATGGGGCCACGGCTCAACACCTTTGACGTCCGCCACCCACTCGAAAAAGCGTTCGTAGATCTCGTCCGTGTCGATGTTGCGCTCGCCATCGCTCCAATTCGGCGCCAAGCGCCCAAAGAACCGTAATTCGTATCGTCAGCCATGATTGCCAGTCTAGCGGCTGGCATGAACTCAAATGTCGAACGTGTGTTCGAATTATTGCGTATGTTGCGGTACAGTAGAAATTATGACTGAGGATTTGTTTGGTGCGATGGACGCTCCCGAAGATATGACACGCCCGCTGGCCGTGCGCATGCGTCCGTCGAGCGTGGACGAAGTGGTGGGCCAATCGCGGGTGCTGGGACAGGGCTCTCCTCTGCGCAGACTCGCCAATCCGGCGTCCAAAGGCTCGCTGACCGCGCCGAGCTCCATTATTCTGTTTGGACCTCCCGGCGTCGGCAAGACTACGCTTGCCTATATTGTGGCCAAACAGTCCGGTCGAGTCTTCGAAGAGCTTTCCGCAGTCACCTCCGGCGTCAAGGACGTGCGAGATGTACTCAGACGCGCCCATGATCGTCTTGTCGCGGAGGGCAAGGAAACGGTACTGTTCATCGACGAAGTGCACCGATTCTCCAAATCGCAGCAGGATGCATTGCTGCCAAGCGTGGAAAACCGTGACGTCACTTTCATTGCGGCCACCACGGAAAATCCGAGCTTTTCCATCATCAAACCGTTGTTAAGCCGATCCGTGGTCGTCAAACTCGAATCGCTGGAACCCGACGACCTGAAAACGCTCATCAACAGGGCCATCGAAAGCGAGCGTGGACTTAAAAACGAAGTCAAAATCAACGACGAAGCCGTTGACGAAATCGTGCGTATGGCCGGAGGCGACGCGCGAAAAACACTGACGATCCTTGAAGCCGCCGCGGGGGCGCTTACCGGAGACCAAGCACGCAAAAAAGTACGAAACGGCCAATCATCACTCCCGACGTGGTATCGCAGGTCATGGACGTGGCCACCGTGCGCTATGACAAAGACGGCGACGACCATTACGATGTGATTTCCGCATTCATCAATCCATGCGTGGATCCGACCCGGACGCACCATGCACTACTTGGCACGGATGTTGCGCGCCGGCGAGGATCCGCGATTCATGCACGGCGCATTATGATCGCAGCTTCCGAGGAAGTCGGTATGGCGGCTCCGCAGATACTGCAGGTCACCGTCGCGGCGGCACAAGCCGTGTCCATGATCGGCATGCCCGAGGCGCGCATCATTCTCGCGGAAGCCGCGCTCGCCGTTGCCACCGCGCCAAAATCGAACGCCGCTACAACGCCATCAACAGCGCGCTCGCCGATGTGGACGCGGGATTGATCGGTCAGGTACCTTGCACCTAAGGAATGCGCCGACCGCCCTGATGAAAAGTTGGGGCAATCATGAGGGGTATCGGTACGCTCATGATTGGCCGGGAGCCGTGGCTCCGCAGCAATACATGCCGGACGAGCTGGCAGGGCGGGAATACTACCATCCGAACGATCGCGGCTACGAGCATGAGATCAAACCGAGACTGGAGAAAATTCGCAAAATCCTGCATGAGAAGAACGGTGATAGGGCTGATCGTTTCTTCCCGCCGCTGACGAGTTCACCCATATCCGTGTACAATGCTGACCTAGTGAACGTTAACATACGTTCGTGCTCAACCTGGAGGGCGAGTCTGGGCAAACTTGGACGCAGTGTTGAAGGGAATGACGAAGCAATGCGAAATATGCAGGATGAGTCTAATCAACGATTGATCATGATCGTCGACGACGATCAGGCTTTGGGCGAGATGCTATCCATCGTATTGGAGAGCGAAGGATTTAAAACCGTGACCTGCTTGGATGGGTGGCGTGCGGTGGAAATGTTCCCGACATTGCAGCCGGATTTGATGTTGCTTGATGTGATGCTCCCCGGTTTGGATGGCGTCCAGGTGGCGCAACGCATACGGCAGAACTCGAATACGCCGATCATCATGCTTACCGCCAAATCCGACACCACCGATGTGGTGAAAGGCCTGGAAGCGGGGGCGGATGATTATGTGTCCAAACCGTTCGAGGTGGTGGAGCTTATGGCCAGAATCAGGCTCGGCTGCGCATGCCCAAGGTAAACGCGCCTGCAGGCAAGGATGAGGCGACCTGGACTGAACGATTGCAATGCGGCACGCTCGTAATGGATAGGCTGAGCATACCGCCACCAAAGATGGTGTGGATCTGCAGCTGACGCCGACGGAGTTTGAATTGCTGTACGTGCTGGCGGCTCACGCGGGTGAAGCCCTGAGCCGTGCGAACTTGCTGAAACGTGTTTGGGGATACGAAAGTGGCGGAGATACCAGATTGGTCAACGTGCATGTGCAACGGCTGCGCATGAAGGTGGAGACCGATCCGGAGAATCCGCGGATCGTGCAGACCGTGCGCGGGATCGGATACAAGTTCGTAGCCCCGACGGTATAAGCGAACCATGCTGATGAGAACCCATCGAGTGTGGTGTATCTGGCATCGTGACAGACAGCAGGTGCGCCGATCATTGCAGGCGAGAACGGTGGCCGTGTCGATGCTGGTGGTGTTGCTGACGGCCGCGTTGCTGTCTTTGTTTTCCATGTACGTCATCAGGGGATCCGTGCTGAAGCAGGCGACGGATGACTCGCGCAGCATTTCTCATCGCAGATGTGCGCGTCCAGAAGCATCTGAATGCCTCGAATCTAACTGGAACGGACCAATACCAGCAGTTAGTGAGCAATCTGGCGTCCGAATTGCAAAGCAATGGTTCGAGCAATCTGGTCGGCGTGTACCTGATGGAACGTGATGCAGCGGATTCTGCGGAGCGTGGATTCGTGCCGGTATCGACGGAGCCGGAATATTCAAATCTGGTGTCGTCATCTATGCGCAACCGCATGCGTGCCGATACGTCCGGATTGATCTACTATCAGCCGGTACGTATTCCGAGAACTTCCGGAGGTACGCCCGGCGCGGTTTTGGGATCGGTGATTTCGTCGAATAACATGGTCTCATTGGAAGTGTTCGCACTGTACTCCTACCAATCGCAGCAGCAGGCGCTGAGTCAGATCCAGATCAACATGCTGATGGTGTGCGTGGCGTTGAGCGTGTTGATCGGGATGATCATTTTTCTGGTCATGCGTTCGGTTATCACTCCGGTACGGCGGGTCGCCTTGGCTACGGAAATCATGGCATCGGGAACTTTCGCGCCCGCGTGGCGGTGGACAGGCCGATGAGATAGGCGTGCTGCAGAAATCGTTCAATGAAATGGCCGAATCGTTGGAGAATCAGATCGAAGAGCTGGAAAAAGCCGGGGATATGCAACGCAGCTTCGTTTCGGACGTCAGCCATGAATTGAGAACACCGGTGACGACCATGCGTATGGCCTCCGACATGCTGTCGATGCACAAAGACGAATACGATGCCACCACAAAGAGAACGGTGGAATTGCTGGATGGCCAGATCCGCAGATTTCAGGAAATGCTCGCCGATTTGTTGGAGATTTCGCGTTTCGACGCCGGGTATGCGGCGCTTGATTTGGTGGAGGCCGATATACGCGAGCCCATCGAACAGTCGGTTGAAGCGATTTCCGCCATCGCCCAGACCAAACATGTGCCACTGGATGTGCATATGCCCAACGTGGAAGTGCTTGTGAGAATCGATACGCGTCGTATAAGCCGTGTCGTACGCAATCTTCTCGCTAATGCCATCGATTTCGCGGAGGGCAAGCCGGTTGAGGTCCGTCTTGCCGCCAATCAGCGAATGGTAGTAATCAGCGTGCGCGATTACGGCGTTGGCATGACCTCGGAACAGTGTTCCAGAATGTTCGACCGGTTCTGGAGGGCGGATCCTTCCAGAGCGCGCACTACCGGAGGAACCGGTTTGGGCATGTCCATCGTACTGGCTGACACGAAACTGCATCATGGTGATGTTGCGGTGCGATCGCGGCTGGGTGAAGGAACATGGCTTTTGGTGACGTTGCCTCGCAATCCGGACGATGTCGATTGCGGTATGAACAACGCTCCGATTCGATTCGCGACCGATGGCGACGATATGCGGGTGGTCGGAGGCTTTGGCGTTGCCGATAACGGATTCGTGGACTATCTGACCAATAAACCCATGGTGGAGGGGCTGTGATGACTGCGAAAAACACTCGTCGTGTGATTGCCGCGGTCTCATTAGTGGTATTGCTGGGATGCTCCATGATGCATCTGGCCGGATGCTCGAGCATATTGGGACTTCCTGAAGATGGTCCGGTGCAGACCATGACCCCGGAGGAACAAAGCACAAGAAGAGTGTTCACGTCTCCCGACGGGCCGGCCGATGACGCGCAGCCGGAAGCCATCGTCAAAGGATTTTTCGACGTCATGCCTGCGGGAGTGCAGAGTGACGGGTTCGCCACGGGCAAGCAGTTCCTTACCGATGGCGCCGCATCAAGGTGGAATGCCGATAACCGGACTACGGTATATGCCGACGTGCCGAAATTCGTGCGTAAGGCCAGCACGGTGGAGTCAGGGCAAGGCGGGCAGAAAACCGTGGTGAGCGTCAGCCTCCAGATACAAGGGGAACTGGATGCGCATGGCGTGTATACGGCGGTGGCGAGCGGAGGGGCAAAAACCTACGATTTCTCCCTCTCCAAAGTGCGTGCCAATGGCGGATCAGCAAACTGCCGACAGGCGTGATGATCAGCTCCTACGATTCGAGCAGGTGTACCGTCAGGTTTCGCTATATCAGTTGGGCTCTTCCGAAAAAGAACTGATCCCCGATGTTCGTTGGCTTTGCTGGAGGGATTGGCGGACGCGCGCCGTGCAGGAACTGCTTGCCGGAAATGCGGCATGGCTGGAAGGCGCGGTAAGCGACACCAATACCAAGCGGATCGTGTTGCAGCCCGACGGTGTGCAGATGCGCGATTCGGTGATGGAAATGAGTCTCTCATCGGCGATGGAACGAATGACGGATGCCGAACGTGGCATTTTGGTCAGGCAGATTCGCCTATCGTTGGGGGACGGCAGCGCCGAGACGGAAATCAAGGTGATGTCTGGAAACCATGACTATTCGCATGCCGATGATTCGTCGTCTCTTGATGCGCAGACTCCGCTGAATCCCATGTATACGTTGAGCGTCGGCAATATCGTGTCGTTGAAATCCTACAGCGCCATTCGTGTGGCGCAAACGGATCTTTCGGACGTGCGAAGCTTCGTTTTCTCAGAACAGGGCGGAGCCGTGCTTGGTCGTGACGGATATGTGAAAAGGCTCGCAGAGGACGGTTCCACCATGCATTGATGTTTTCAGGACGCATGATGAAAACCATCTGCAAAGGAAACGACTCCGAGATTGGGGCATCGACACATCTGGCAAGCACATCATGGTCGATGATGCCGGCACGGTTCTCACCCTTGACGTTCCCGGCCTCGTATCAGCACAAACGCTCCATTCCATGAGGCTTTCCCCTGAGGGGGACCGTATCGCATTCTCCATCGAATCGGATGGGGGAGCGCAGTCGGGTGTGGCCATCATCGGGATATGCCGGGACCATGATGGCTCCGTGGCTGGGCTGTCCCAAGCGTTCGCTTTGGTTTCCACACAGTCCAATGTGTCGATGATGACGTTCTATAACGACGTCACTTTTCTCTATGCCACGCAATACGAGCGGGGGCGTGCGCAGATCGGACGACGTCAGATGGTGCCTGGTCCTGAAACGAGTCAGGCGCTACCCGACAATGGTGCGGTCGATATGGCCACAGGAGAAGTCGGCACATATCGCAGGCTTGTCGTACTCGACCATCTCGGAGTGGCGAGAACGGTCGACGGATCGTTGGATGGTGCATGGACGATTGCTGATTCCCAAGTTACGTCGTTATCTGTGCAATAGTGAAAAAGTTGTAATTCCGCCATTGTTATCGTTTCGTTATTGACTTGTTATCGAAACGTTATTGCTATGGATTGAGACCTTGGATTGTTCGAACGATACTGAAAACACTGATGCAAGGAAGCCCATCAATAGAAATACTCGAGGAGGAGTTTTCATGAAGAATTGGAAGAAAGCTATTGCGATTTGTGCTTCGGCGGCAGCTATGGCCAGCATGGCGGCCTGCGGTGGCGGCAGCTCCGATGGCGATTCCAGCTCCAGCAAGAGCGATAAGAAGACCATCGGTTTCGTGGCAGTCGGTCCGGAAGGCGGCTTCGTACGGCCAACGAGAACGATCTGAAGAAGGCATTCGAGGATGCCGGATTCGATCTGGTGTACTCCCCGACGCAGAACAACGATCAGCAGAAGCAGATTCAGGCATTCAACAAGTTCGTCAACGACGAAGTCGACGCGATCGTGCTATCCGCAACCAACGATTCCGGTTGGGATGACTGCTTGGAGAACGCGGCGGAAGCTGAAATCCCGGTCTTCACCGTCGACCGCAACATCGATATCAAGAGCGATGCGGCAAAGAAGGCAGTCGTCTCGCACATCGGCCCGTCCAATGTCTGGGCCGGCGAGCAGGCCGCTGAATTCGTCAACAAGAGCTTCCCAGATGGCGCCAACGGCTTCATTCTGGAAGGACCGGCAGGCCTGTCCGTGGTGACCGATCGTGGCACCGGTTGGGATAACAAGGCAGCAAGCAATATCAAGGTGCTTGAGTCCCAGTCCGCCAACTGGTCCACCGATGAGGCAAAGACCGTGACAGCAGGTCTGCTCGACAAGTACAAGTCCGACAATCCGCAGTTCATCTTCGCCCAGAACGATGAGATGGGTCTCGGCGCGGCACAGGCCGTTGATGCCGCTGGTCTGAAGGGCAAGGTCAAGATCATCACCATCGATGGCACCAAGGCCGCTCTGCAGTCTCTGGTCGACGGCGATCTTTCCTACGTCATCGAGTACAACCCGATCTTCGGTAAGGAAACCGCCAACGCCGTCAAGGATTATCTGGATGGCAAGTCTGTTGAATCCGATATCGAGATCGAATCCAAGACCTTCGATGCAGATAGCGCAAGGAAGCCTTGGATGCCGGTACCCGTGCGTACTGATCCAATCAGATAACTTTCCGAATAGCATCTCTCCTTTTCACATAGCCCAAGAACGGTGCACCGCATAGCGCGATGCACCGTTCGTTCCATCTTGGGCAAATATCACAAAACGATAACAATTTTCGTAAGGCGAAGACATGGTAGATAAGCAACCAATCGTCGTGATGAAAGGTATCACGATCGAGTTCCCGGGCGTCAAGGCCCTGGACGGCGTCGACCTGCGTCTGTATCCAGGTGAAGTCCACGCTCTCATGGGCGAGAACGGCGCTGGAAAATCGACGATGATCAAAGCGCTTACCGGCGTGTACAGGATCAACGCGGGTTCCATTGAAGTGGAAGCAAGCCGCAAACCTTCACCGGTACCGGTGATGCGCAGAACGCGGGCATCGCCACCGTGTATCAGGAAGTTAACCTGTGCACCAATCTCAGCATCGGCGAAAACGTCATGCTTGGTCATGAGGTGCGAGGGACGCTGGGCATCAACTGGAAGAAAACCTATGAGGAATCGAAGAAATTCCTCGCCCAGATGGGTCTGGATCATCTTGATCCGAGAGCACCGTTGAGCTCCATTTCCATCGCCATGCAGCAGCTGGTCGCCATCGCCCGAGCCATGGTGATCGATGCCAAGGTGCTGATTCTTGACGAACCGACGTCATCGCTTGACGCTAACGAAGTGCAGGATCTGTTCAAGATCATGCGCAAGATTCGTGATTCGGGTGTGGCGATCCTGTTCGTGTCCCACTTCCTTGACCAGATTTACGAGATCACCGATCGCCTGACCGTGCTCCGCAACGGTAAGTTCATCAAAGAAGTCATGACCAAGGACACTCCGCGTGACGAGCTCATCGGATGATGATCGGCAAGAGCGCGGACGAGCTGAGCCAGATCGGCGCCAAGAAGGCGCATCGTGACGTGACTGAAGGTGAACAGCCCATCGTCTCCGTCAAGCAGCTTGGTCTGAAAGGCACCATCAATCCTACGGACCTAGATATCTACCCAGGCCAGGTTGTCGGCTTCGCAGGCCTGTTGGGATCCGGACGAACCGAACTCGGCCGACTGCTGTACGGTGCGGACAAGCCGGATTCCGGTACGTACGAGCTCAAAGGCAAGAAGACAGTATCTCCGATCCGTACACGGCATTGCGCAACAAGATCGCATACTCCACGGAGAACCGTCGAGACGAAGGCATTATTGGCGATCTGACGGTCCGCGAGAACATTCTGATCGCCTTGCAGGCGACGAGAGGCATGTTCAAGCCGATTCCGAAGAAGGAAGCCGACGAGATCGTCGACAAGTACATGAAGGAGCTGAACGTTCGTCCGAACGATCCGAACAAGCTCATCAAGAACCTGTCCGGCGGCAACCAGCAGAAGGTGCTGATCGCACGTTGGCTGGCCACGCATCCCGACCTGCTCATTCTGGACGAGCCGACGCGAGGCATCGATATCGGCGCCAAGGCGGAAATCCAGCAGGTGGTGCTTGATCTTGCCGCTCAGGGCATGGGTGTGGTGTTCATCTCGTCCGAAATGGAAGAGGTGGTCAGGCTTTCTGACGACATCGAAGTGCTGAAGGATCGCCACAAGATCGCCGAACTCGTCAATGACAACACGGTTTCCCAGGAAACCATCGTCCAAACCATCGCGAACACGAACGTCAATACAGGAAAGGAGGCATGATGAGCGACAAGAAAACAAAGCAGGACGGCGATTCCCTCGTCAAGAAGCTGCTGTCGTCAAACCTCACATGGTCTGTGGTCGCACTGATTGTGCTGATCGTCATCTGCACCATCTCCGATCACCAATTCCTCTCGTTGAGCTGGAATAAGAACACCGGAGGTCTTTCGGGACCGCTGATCACCATGCTGCAGGAATCGGCGCGTTATCTCATGATCGCCACCGGCATGACATTGGTGATCTCCACTGCAGGCATCGACCTTTCCGTAGGTTCCGTTATGGCGGTTGCCGGTGCGGCGGCCATGCAGATGCTGACTTCCGGCGTTAACGTGTGGCTGGCGATTTTCCTCGCACTGCTCATCGGCCTCGGTGTCGGCTGCATCAACGGCGCATTGGTTTCCATTCTGGGACTGCAGCCGTTCATCACCACGCTGATCATGATGCTCGCAGGTCGAGGATTGGCCAAGGTCATCACTTCCGGCCAGAACACTGATGCCAGCTCCGTTGCAGGCGGCGCGCCGCTGAAATGGATGGCCAACGGCTTCATTCTGGGCATTCCCGCCAATTTCGTCATCGCATTGGTCATTGTCGCGCTGATTGGCCTGCTGTGCCGCAAAACGGCCATGGGCATGATGGTCGAATCCGTCGGCATCAATCCGGAAGCCTCTCGCATGACCGGCATCAAGCCGAAGAAGATCCTCTTCCTCGTATACGCGATTTCCGGTCTTCTGGCAGCCGTGGCAGGCCTGTTCGCCACCGCATCCGTGATGCGCGTCGACGTGGTCAAGACCGGGCAGGATCTTGAAATGTATGCCATCCTCGCAGTCGTTATCGGCGGAACCTCGCTGCTTGGCGGCAAGTTCTCCCTGGCTGGCAGCGCGCTTGGCGCGGTGATCATCGCCATGATCCGCAAGACCATCATCACCCTCGGTATCGATTCCGCCGCAACACCGGCATTCTTCGCCGTCGTGGTGATCGTGATCTGCGTGATGCAGGCTCCGAAGATTCATAACCTTGGCGCGGAAATAAAACGTAAGTGCGCGCTGAAGACGCAAACTAAGGCGGTGGCAGCATGACTTCTGCAACAGCTACTCAGGTCAAGAAGACCGTGAAACCGACTCGGCGTCGTCTTGACGCTCAGATGATTCCAACCATCGCAGCAGTGGTGATCTTCATTCTGATGATCATCATGGGTCAGGCGCTGTTCGGCACCTACCTGCGTCTTGGATTCGTGTCGTCCCTGTTCATCGACCATGCTACCTGATTATTCTGGCCGTGGCTATGACGCTTCCGGTATTGACCGGCGGCATCGATCTGTCGGTTGGCGCCATCGTCGCCATCACCGCGGTCGTCGGTGTGAAACTCACCAACGCAGCGTCGCGGCTCCGCTCGCCATGGTCGTCATGATTCTCATCGGCGTGGCGTTCGGCCTATTGACCGGCACCCTGATCGAAGAATTCAACATGCAGCCGTTCATCGCGTCGCTGGCTTCGATGTTCCTGGCGCGAGGCATCGCATCCATCATTTCGACCAAGGCGCAGACCTTCCCCGAAAATAACAACTTCGATTTCATTTCGCAGAAGATCACCATCATCGACAATCCGAAGATCTCCCAAGATCTGTACATCAATGTCGGTGTGATCATTGCGGCGCTCGTGGTTATCTTCGGGTACATCCTGCTGCACCATACACGCACCGGACGCACCATCTACGCCATCGGCGGCTCGCGCTCCTCCGCGGAACTCATGGGCTTGCCGGTCAAGCGCACGCAGTACGTCATCTACCTGACCTCCGCCACACTGGCCTCCATCGCCTCCATCGTGTACACGGCCAACATCCGCTCTTCCATCAACACGGTCGCGTCGGCTGGGAACTTGATGCTGTGGCCTCCGTGGTCATCGGCGGCACCATCGTCACCGGCGGCTTCGGCTACGTGCTCGGTTCCGTCATCGGCGCTCTGGTCCGTTCCACCATCGACCCGCTGACCTCCGACTTCGGCGTGCCGGCCGAATGGACCACCATCGTGGTCGGCCTGATGATCCTGATCTTCGTGGTGCTGCAGCGTGCGGTCACCGCCTTCAACAAGAAAGAATAGGAGGAACGGCTCCAGTTCATACCATTTGTTTCTGATTCCCTTTGCGTAAGGCTGGACGTGCGAAATGGTACGTCAGCCTTACGATGCCGTTCCCATCTAGGTCAGGGCTTCCATTACACTACACAGTGGTTTTCATACGAATGAATCATAGACGGCATCGCACAGGGCCGTAGGAAAAAGTGCGCGGATAAGGAATTATGGAAGAACGGAACATTACTACAACAACTGCAGCCACTGAATCGCAGGCGATTACGACAAACGCCGGAACTCAGGAAGCGGCGATTTCAGACGAACGCATCCCCGGCAAACTCATCGGAGCGATTGTGGCGGTCGGCTCCCTCGCCTTCATCGGCATTCTCACCGAAACCGTGATGACGGTGCTTTTCCCGCAACTCATGCGGGAATTCAACGTCGACACCGCAACCGTGCAGTGGATCACCACCATCTACCTGCTGGTGGTCGCCGCAACCATGCCGTTGTCGTCGTACCTCAACCGTCGGTTCAAGCATCGCACGCTGTTCCTTGCCGCGGTGTCGCTCGCGGTGCTTGGCTCGTTGATCATGATCGTCGGTCATGCGTTCCCGGTCATTCTCATTGCCCGTGTGATTCAAGGCATGGGTTCCGGTGTGGCCACGCCGTTGATGATCAACATCATTCTTGAACAGTCGCCAAAGAGCAAAGTCGGTCGTTTGATGGGCGTCGGTTCGCTGGTCATTACCGTCGCTCCGGCAATTGGTCCGACCGTTGGTGGCGCGGTGTCGAGCATTCTGCCATGGCGTGCGATTTTCGTGATTGTCATTCCGATCATTCTGCTGGTCTCGTTGCCGGTCGGTTTAAAATGCGTCGAACAGCATCGCCCGACGGAAGAGGCGCGTCTCAATTCGTTGCAGTTCGTGTCGATTGTGCTTGCATTGTGCGGATTGGTGATGTTCCTGAACCAAGCTGGAGTGGCCGTCAGCGCCGCGGTTTCCGGCGGCAGCGCACGGTGTCGGCAGTGTTCGCCGTGGTGAGTCTGATCGTTGGATTGGGGGCATTGCTGTTTTTCGGCTGGTCGTCGAAGCGTTCGTTCTCGCCGCTGATCCGTTTGGGCTGGCTGCGTGACCCGATGGTGTTGTTGCATTTGATCGCCTACATGCTGCTGCCGATCGTCGCATCGGTTTCGGTTATGTGATCACCAATGTGGCGCAGCTTTCGTTGGGAACCAGCGCGTTCCTGTCCGGCGCGTTGGTGCTGCCGGGTGCGCTGATCGGCGCGTTTTTCGCACCGGTGGGAGGTATGCTGTACGACCGTTTCGGACCGGTGCGTCCGATTCTCGGCGCGTTTTTCGCCGCGATTTGTGGGCCGATTCTGCTGCTGGTATTTTCCATGCGACTGACACCCGTCACGCTTGCCGGTTTCTACTTCATTTTCGGACTTGGTTATTCGCTTGGTTTTTCCAATATCATGACCAATGCGTTGCGTAACATCGCACCTCAGTTCATGCCGGACGCAATGCCGTGTTCAACACCTGCCTGCAGTTCGGCGGCGCGACAGGCACCGCGCTGTTCTCCACGATTCTGTCGGTGGCTCAGGCTGGCGCAGGCGAAGAGGGGGGTGCCACGTTCCGTCACGCTACGGCTGTCGGTGGCAGCTGGACGTTCGCTACCATGATTGGTATCGTGGCCATTGCCATCTGTTGCTTGATTGCGGCGTTCCGTATTGGTGCGAAACGTAATAGCAGGCTATAGAAAAAGCCTGTAGCGTAAAGTGAGGAAAGCGTTCCGTCAAGGAATATCGGCTTGCTATGCTGTCTCTACCGTGTTATTGAGAGGACAGCAATGAGACTACAGCACCCGTATAGCGGCATCACTACCGGTCTGCTCAAGCCGATTACGGCGGCGCTTTCCATAGTTGCGCTGCTTGCGGGCTGTGGATCCGTGGATGCGAAGGATTCCCAGCAGGAAGTCACCAGTGCCGATAAGGTGGTCAGCGTCAATATCACGGAACCATCGAATGGCTTGCTGCCAAGTGACACCAGCGATATGGCCGGTTGGAAAATCGTCAGCCAGCTGTATGACGGCCTGGTCACTTTCGATGCGGAAGGTAATGAGACGTTGGTCGAGGCCGAATCGATCACGCCGAATGACGACGCTTCCGAATACACCATCGCACTTAAACCGAATCTGGCGTTCTCCAATGGTGAGAAGATCACCGCCGACACGTACGCGAAAAGCTGGTCGTTCGCGGCCAATGCTGCCAATGGACAGGTCGGAGCCTCCATTTTCGAAGATATTCAGGGCTATGATGAGCTGCAGGATGCAAGTGGTTCCAAAACCGCGCAATTGTCAGGCCTTACCGTGGTCGCCGACACTACGCTGAAGGTCAAGCTCAAAGCGTCGAATTCGGCGTTCCTGTACAAAATCGGAGATATCGCGTTTCTGCCGATGCCATCCGAAGTCATCAAGAATCCCAAGGAATACGGGCAAAAGCCGATTGGCAACGGTCCGTACAAGCTGAAGGCGTACAAAAGCGGCGAAGAAATCATTCTTGAAAAAGACGACTCCTACAAGGGGCCGCGCGAAGTCAAGAACGCAGGCATCGATTTCAAGGTGTATCAAAGTCTTGACGCGGCCTATTCGGATCTGCTGGCAGACAATCTTGACGTGCTTGATGCCATTCCGACTTCCGCGTTGAAAACCTATCAGAACGAAAAGAACATCACCGCCGTCAGCAAGCCCGGTCCGTCGTTCTCAGCATTTACGATTTCGCAGAATCTCAAGCATTTCCAAGGTGAGGAAGGCAAGTATCGGCGTCAAGCCATCGCGCATGCCATTGACCGTGAGAATATCGCCAATGCGATTTTCGGTGGCACGGTAACGCCCGCCACCGATTTCCTTGCGCCGGTGATCAAGGGATATGACACCGATCTCGACACGGATGGCGTGCTCGCATATGATGAGACGAAAGCCGAGGAATTGTGGGCGAAGGCGGATGCGATTTCGCCATGGAGCGGCACGTTCCGCATCGCATACAGCGCCGATGGCACCGATAAGGAGTGGGTGGAGGCTGCGGCCAATTCCATTCGCAACGCGCTTGGCATCGATGCGGAAAGCTATCCGTTCGCCACGTCCAAGGAACTGCGCAGCGCCATTCAGGAGCGCACCATCGACGCGGCATTCAAATCGGGCATGCAATCCGATTATCCGCATCCGGAAGGCTATCTGGTGCAGGCATACGACTCATCGGCAGCGGACGGCAAGGGTTTGAACAACGGTGATTACAAGAGCGACGAATTTGATGCGCTGATTGACCAGGCTGCTGCGGAGACCGATTTGGACAAGGCCGTGAGCCTGTATCGGCAGAGCGAACGTGTGTTGCTGAAGGATTTGCCGGTGATTCCTTTGTGGTATACCAACGTGACCGCGGCATCGGCCAAAAACGTGGAAGTGAGCTACAACTATATGGGCGTTCCCGAATACAACACCATCGTCAAGTAAGGTTTGTTCTAGCGTGAAGACTCCACTGTGAGCGCAATTTCACCACCCGTCGCTTCGAAGCGGTAGGCTGTGAAACTATAGAGAACATAGGAAAAGGAGACAAGGTGAGCAACCTCAGTGCACCCCTGCCCGTCATGGCCGGCGAAGATATGCCGGCCGGACCCGCCGATCCGATTTTCAACCGTCTGCTGAAAGACCGCATCATTTGGATGGGTGAGGAAGTCAAGGACGAAATGGCCAATCGCATCTGCGCACAGATGCTGATGCTGGCAGCTGAAGATCCGAAGAAGGATATTTGGCTGTACATCAATTCCCCGGGTGGTTCCATCACCGCAGGCATGGCCATTTACGACACCATGCAGCTTATCGAGCCTGACGTGCGACCGTCGGCCTGGGCATGTGCGCATCCATGGGCCAGTTCCTGCTGAGCTCCGGCACCAAGGGCAAGCGATTCCTGACCTCGCATGCCCGTGTGCTGATGCACCAGCCGTCCGGCGGCATCGGCGGCACCGCCACCGACGTGCGCATCAACGCTGAACTGATCATGGACATGAAGAAGACCATGAGCGAGCTGACTGCCGAACAGACCGGCCATACCGTTGAGGAAATCTACCGCGACAACGAGTACGACCACTGGTTCACCGCGCAGGAAGCGCTGGAATACGGTTTTGTGGATAAGCTCGTTTCCACGCACGACACGATGAACGCCACCAAGGGAGAGTGAACATGGCAAGCGAAGAATCCCGATTCGTAGCCCGCGCAGAGCGTCTCGCAGGACCGACCGGAGTGGTTGGTTTCCAGGCTGCAGCAGCCCGCGAAGCCGCTTTCGCGCCGCAGAACCGTTATGTTCTGCCGCAGTTCGAAGAGAAGACCCCGTACGGTTTCAAAAGGCAGGATCCGTACACCCGCTTGTTCGAAGACCGCATCATCTTCATGGGCGTGCAGGTCGACGACACTTCCGCCGACGACATTATGGCTCAGCTCCTGGTGCTCGAAAGCCAGGATCCGAACCGTGATGTGATGATGTACATCAACTCTCCGGGCGGTTCCATGACGCTATGACCGCCATCTACGACACCATGCAGTACATCAAGCCGGATGTGCAGACCGTATGCCTTGGACAGGCCGCTTCCGCAGCCGCCATTCTGCTGGCCGCCGGAGCCAAGGGCAAGCGTCTGATGCTGCCGAACGCGCGCGTGCTCATCCATCAGCCGGCCATCGATCAGGGCTTCGGCAAGGCGACGGAAATCGAAATCCAAGCCAAGGAAATGCTGCGTATGCGTGAATGGCTTGAGAACACGCTGGCCAAGCATACCGGTCGCGATGTGGAGAAGATTCGCAAAGACATCGAGGTCGACACCTTCCTGACCGCACCTGAGGCCAAGGAATACGGCATTGTCGACGAAGTGCTGGAACACCGTAGCTGAACGGCGCATATGCGAGGTTCCATCTGAAGTCGCATCTTCACAAATCAATACCCCTGCCGGGCGTTGGCAGGGGTATGCTGTTCTTCAATGATGATTGCATGATGGCGATTGCTCAATGGCAGGTACGGCAAACAAAGGGGTGCGAATGGGACGAGTGGTCAGCTACAACGATGAAGTGTCACGATGCACGTTCTGCGGCAAAACCGAAAATCAGGTACGTAAGCTCGTTACCGGATCAGGTGCGGCCATTTGCGACGAATGCATCGAACTGTGCGTCGACATCATTTCCGAAGAACGTGTCAAAGACGCCCAGCTGAACACATTGCAGCTGCCGAAACCCGCACAGATCAGCGCCTATCTCGACAACTACGTGGTCGGGCAGGAATCCGCTAAAAGAACGCTTTCCGTGGCCGTATACAACCATTACAAGCGCGTCAATATGGAAATGCGCGAATCCGCGGCATTGCGCGATCGTGCGGCGCATGCGAGCGACGATCCACTGGCCGGCGTGCAGGTGTCCAAATCGAATATCCTGCTGCTGGGGCCGACCGGCGTGGGCAAAACGTATCTTGCGCAGACGCTGGCGAAGGTCATGAATGTGCCGTTCGTCATCGCCGACGCCACCACACTCACTGAAGCGGGGTATGTGGGCGACGATGTGGAAACCGTACTGCAACGGCTTATACAGGCCGCTGACGGCGATGTGGCGCGAGCGCAGCAGGGCATCGTCTATATTGACGAAATCGACAAGATAGCGCGTAAGAGCGGCGAGAACACGTCTATTACGCGAGATGTGTCCGGTGAGGGCGTGCAGCAGGCTCTGCTGAAGATTTTGGAAGGTACTGTGGCATCCGTGCCGGTGGAGGGTTCGCGTAAGCATCGTGAGATGGAGACGGTGCAGATCGACACTCGTGACATTCTGTTTATCTGCGGCGGCGCGTTTGTCGGGCTTGCCGATATTGTGGCGCAGCGTTTGGGCGCTCGTGAAAGCGGATTTGGTGCCGCGTGGCATGATCATGAGGTGCCGAATCGTGAGCTGCTTGCCCAGGCTTCGGCCGACGATCTTGCCGATTTCGGTTTATTGCCTGAATTCATCGGTAGATTGCCGGTGGTGAGCGTGCTTGAGGAGCTTACGGAGGATGATTTGGCGCGCATTCTGGTCGCACCGGAGAACGCACTGGTCAAGCAGTATCAGAAGTTGTTTGCGATTGACGGGGTGACGTTGACGTTCACTGAGGGGGCGGTGCGGCAGATCGCGGCCACTTCGATTCGCAGGGGCACGGGCGCCCGAGGCCTTCGATCGATTATCGAAAAAACCTTGGAGGACACGATGTTCCAGCTACCAAGCGTGACTGGCGTATCGGAGGTGGTGGTGGATGAGGCGTCCGTCAATGGTTCCGGCACTCCGAAACTATTGAAGGTTTCCACGGAGGAGATTCCTCGCAGACGTGCCGCGTAGTGCATTCGGCGTGTTGCGCGTCGTATGTGCGAGAGTTCAGATTTCGTAGGGTTGAAGCAAGTATGGATGCCGGTGCGAAATCCACGAAAACAGGCGCGACACGCCGAGATTTTGTTGCGCGGCCATTTGGGTGTATCTTATTCGAGTTGCCGAAAACAAGCAACGTTGCGCGAGTAGCCCAGCGGATTAGAGCAGCTGACTACGGATCAGCAGGTCGCAGGTTCGAATCCTGTCTCGCGCACCGGCCACCGGTCATCAGGTGGCGTAAATAAATGAGATGGCGTTGCGCGAGTAGCCAGCGGATTAGAG
>ENA-OQAS01000177-OQAS01000177.1-human-gut-metagenome-genome-assembly--contig:-NODE-177-length-33658-cov-8.188781_pt1 | contig 33658 bp, 43 predicted proteins | sample MGYA00242733_ERZ504523 | MGnify/ENA primary metagenome ERZ504523 (study PRJEB26092, sample SAMD00036239) | human gut metagenome | host: Homo sapiens | study: EMG produced TPA metagenomics assembly of...
GTTGCGGCGCGTCCTGCGACGGCAGCTGCGAAACGGCTGCGGCATCGGCCTGGTCCAGACCCTCGTCCACCAGCTTGCCCAGCACCAGCGGCGAATGCCGTGCGGGTCGCGGAATGCGTAGAGCGCCTGCTCGTTGATGAGCGTCATGGCGTAGCCGCCGCGCACGAGCTCCATGGTCTTGCGAATGCCCTCGCGCAGGTGGCCCGTACGCTGGGTAAAGTAGCCGATGAGTTTGGTCGCTACCTCAGAATCCGAATTGGAGAGAAACGGCACGCCCAGCTCGATCAGCTGGCGACGCAGCTCGTCGGTGTTGACGAGGGTGCCGTTGTGCGCGAGCGCGATAATGACGCTATTGATGGTAGAGAGGTGCGGCTGAGAGGCTTCCCAGCTCTTGGCGCCGGCGGTGCCGTAGCGCACATGACCCACGGCCAGCTGACCGGAGAGCGTCGACAAGTCGGCGTTGGAGAACACGCGATCGAGCAGCCCCAGATCCTTGCGGACCATAACCGTGCCGCCGTCACCCACGGCGATTCCAGCCGATTCCTGGCCACGGTGCTGCAGCGCACGCAGGCCAAAGTACGTCAGTCGAGCCACGTCGCGATCGGGCGCCCATACGCCGAAAATGCCACATTCCTCATGCAGCTGGTCGGAGTCCGGATCATACGTCGACATGGTGTTCACCTGTCCCGCGGCACGCTCGGCCGCGCGGATGGTTTCTTGAGACATGGTATCCCCTCAGAGCCTCGTTTTTTGGCGTTACCCGCCTTATTATACGCACGGCGCGACGTGCTCCCCAGCGCATGAGCAGCGCTTTTTAAAAGCCCACCGAGCTTATAATCCGTTTTGCAGCCAAACATTTTATTGGGCAATCGCCTCGGGACCGACGATCCCGCATGCTTCCGTTGCGGCGCGTCTCGCCCGCCGTTAGGGCTTACATTGTTGCAATTGGGACGTTCGTCCTGTCTTTTGGCAGGTCGGCGGCGTATCCTTATAACCTACAACAAAGCGAGAAAGGTTCTGTATGGATCGAAACGAACTCGACCCCAGCGTCCCCAGCGCCACGGAGGTCAAGAAGATCCCCCTCATCATTAAGGTGTACGCCGTCCTGTGCATCCTTTCCGGCGTGGGCACGCTCCCGTCGGTCGCTGCCTTTATGTGGCAGGTCATTACGGCACTTGTTAACGGCAACGCCACCGAAAAGCTCGGCGACAACACGCTCGTCGCAGTCGGCCTTATCGTCGCCGGCATCATGCTCTCTGCGGCAAGTGCCGTCATCCTAATCATCTTTGGCCTGGACCTTATCAAAAACCAGCGCCGCAACGCCGCCCGCCTGTCCTACATCCTTATTGCATTCACCGTCGTCGAGCTTTTGGTCGACGTGATGCTCCAGGCATCGGGCCCTTCCTGCTGCGTCCCGCGATCCAGCTCGGCATCCTCGTCGCACTTTCGGCAACCGTCGACCCCACGCTTCGTCAGGAGCGCGAACTGCAGCGCCGCCTGCAGGAGATGCTCGACCGCGACGCCGCCGCCGAGGGCATGCTCGGCCGCGATGAAACCGGCGAGGGCTACATCAAGCTCAACTACTTCAACCTGTTCTGGGTGTTCTTTGTCTGCTGCATACTCGGCTGATCGCGAGGACATCTGGCACATGACGGTCGACGACCCGGGCGTCTATCAGAACCGCGCCGGCATGCTGTTTGGCCCCTTCAGCCCCATCTACGGATTTGGCGCCGTGCTCATGACCATGGTGCTTAACCGCTTCTACAAAAAGAACCCCATCATCATTTTCCTGGTGAGCGCCCTGCTCGGCGCCAGCTTTGAGGTGTTCGTGGGCTGGTTTATGCAGACCGCGTTTGGCGTGGTCTCGTGGAGCTACTCGCACATAACGCTGTTCGGTTTGCCCGATCCGCTCGTGGTCCTCACGGGCGGACGCACCTGCACGGCTTCGCCTGCCTGTGGGGCCTGGGCGGCCTCATCTGGATCAAGCTGCTGCTGCCGAGGCTGCTTAAGCTTATCAACAAGATCCCCTGGAAGAGCCGCTACTCGGCCACCGTCATCTTTACCGTTATCATGCTGGTCGACGGCGTCATGACGCTGCAGTCGCTCGACTACTGGTACCAGCGCGTTAACGGCACGGAGCCGGACATTCCCGTCGCACAGTTCTACGGAGAGCACTTCGATAACGAGTACATGGAAAACCGCTTCCAGAGCATGACCATGAGCCCCAAGGATGCGACGCGCGTGTAGCGCTCACCGCGCCCAAAACGCAAAATGCCCGCCGGTATCACACGTACCGGTGGCATTTTATAAACAATCCTTCTATCGACGCAATCCTCTATGCCTCGCGCTCGACCTCACTCACGCATTCGTTCTTGATGGTGCCAACGAGCGCCTGCAGCGCATCGACCACGTGCGGGCGAATGTCCCCGCCGATAAGCACGAGCATGATGTCGTCACCTACGGCAAGCTCGCCGCTTGCCAGCCACACGCGCACATAGCCGATACCCGGCATCGCGCGCGTGGCCTCGATAGCAGACCGTACCTTTTCGCGTCGTAGTCAAAGACCATGCCGCCCACCCTGTGGCCTGGTGCCACGCCATCGGTCTCGACTCCGCGCACCTCGGCCTTGGGCGTCGCACGCACCACACCGTTATGCGTCAGATACATCCCGCAGCCTGCCGCCGAAGCATCGGCCTTGGCCTCACACAGCCAAGCATCAATCGAAGGCATCAATTTGCCACTCTCGAGCATCATTTCTCCCTTACCGTCGTCGAGTAGCTAATTTGGGACGGGGCTTTTTAGCTACTCTCGAACAACTTATTCCTCGACCGGCGTGAGCACCATGACGGCGCGTGTGTTGCTCAGCGACAGCGAACGACAGGTCACAAGCGTTACAACCTTAGTTGCCGAAGCGGCACGATCGGTGGCATCACTCGCCACGGCAGAAGCGCCGTCGAGCATCTCGGACAGGTAGTTCTTGAGTCCGTCGTCGCCCTCAAAATTGGTCGTGCGCGCTTGGCATACGTGTCCTCGACCACCTTGGTCGCCAGTGGTCGCAGCTTATACGTAGCATCCCGTGTGATGTAATACACAAACTCGATGCTATCGAACGTTGCCTGGTCAGTCGTATCCGAAATCACGTTGAACATCGACCCATCGTTCATATGGTGGCCGTAGATCGTAGTCTGCTGGTCGACCATTCCCGGCGCGGTGTCATCGCTATCCAGGAAAATGGCACCGGACGCGTTAGCCGTACCGTCAAACAGCGTGTTGAGGTATTTGGAGTTGTTGTTGGTCTGCACCACGGGATAGTTGATATTGGTTCCCGGCACGTAAATCCAACCCACAATCTCGGGGTTCGTCTGAGCAAGCGCATCAAAGTCGATAATCGGCACGCCGCTGGCATCCTTATCGCTTACATATTGCTTCTCGATTTTCTGATACGAATCGCTCGCCTGCTTATAGCCAATCTGGGCATTAATAAAGATAGCGGCGGCGGCGACAATCAGGCCGATACCGATGATGATGAGCAGAATGGGAATAATGGAGCGGCGCTTTTTGCGCGGCGGCTCGGTGCAATCCGACGGCGCGGCATGCGATGAGGACCGGGGCGGCTTCTTAGCGGAGCTATAAGACGAAGGACGATATGCGGCCGGCGCGTCCTGTCGACGATGCGTCGCCGGTGTCACGGGGCGCGGCGCGCGCGGCTGCTGAGGAGAGGATGTCCGACCCTGCTGCGCCGCACGGGCGGCACCCGGCTTCGACGGATCGGGAATCTGAGAAGCCTTGAATCGTTTTCCCTGATAATCGGACATGGCTCTCCTTATACTGCGGTGAAACGGCGGAACGCCTAGCGTCAGCCATCTCCTGCTTCATCTTCTCGATAACCTTGCGGTACTCGGGGTCGCAAGCACCCAGAATCTGCGTGGCATAGATGGCGGCGTTCTTGGCGCCGTTGATGGCAACGCAGGCCACGGGCACGCCCGAAGGCATCTGCACCATCGATAGCAGCGAATCCATGCCGCCCAGGTCACTCGTCTTCATAGGCACGCCGATAACCGGCAGCGGCGTAAAGGCAGCCACGACACCACCCAAGTGAGCGGCCTTGCCGGCGGCGGCGATAATCACTTTGATACCGCGATCGGCGGCAGTCGAAGCCCACTCGTGGACCTTCGCCGGCGTGCGGTGCGCGCTCGCAATGACGAGCTCATAGGGCACACCCAGTGCCTCGAGCTCGGCGGTGCAGCCTTCCATACGCCCAGATCGGACTTGGAGCCCATAATGATCCCGACAACCGGCTTCTGATCTGCCATAAACAAAGACCTCCTGTTGAGAGCGGTGACGCGGCCAATCCGCGACCCTTAACTGCAAATAATTCAAGTATAGCCGCCGATGCTGATGTGTTCGGCGGGAGACGGAAGCTTTGCGAGATTAAGGCCGAAGGGTCGGAGCTTTCTGCCTACATTCAAAAAGCGTGCCCACCGTCCTTGGGTGGGACGGCGGGCACGCTTGCTTAGCTGTTGCTGGGGCTACTTAGCCTTGCTGCGACGATGGAAGAAAGCGCCGATCGCGGCGATGATGGCGCCAAGACCACCGACGGTCGCGACGGTCGCCGCCGTCTGGTCTCCGGTATTGGGAATCGCCGAACCGTTCTTCTTGCTGCCTTGGGCCTTGTCGCCTGCGGGCTTGCCCGCCTGGTTGCCGCCGTTCGAGCCATTGCCGGAACCCTGGTTGCCCGAGCCGCCCTGGTTGCCGGAATCGGCATCCTTGAGGCTCTCAATGGCCAGCTTGAGCTGGCTATAGGCCGCCTGGATCTGGGTGTCGGAAGCATTCTCATCACCCAAGACGTCCTCGGCGTAGGTAATGGCATCCGTCAGGGCCTTGACAGACTCGGCCGTCTTGCCCCTGGTGTCAGTCTCCTTCGCCTGCTTGACCAGGGCCTTGAGCTGCTTCTTAGTCGGATTCTCGACCGGGACCACCGGGGTCTTCTCGAGCGCGTCGCGGGCGCTCTCGACGCCCTGAGCGCCTGGTCGACCTCGTCCTGCGTGGCATCCTCGTCGCTCAAGATGGCGCGGGCGCTCGCCAGGGCGTTCTCGAGCGCCGTCCAGGAGCCTCGGTGTAGTCGCCGGCCTTGAGGTCGCCGGCGGCAAGCTCGGCATCAACCTTTTCGATCGCGGCAGTGAGATCATCCTTCGCCACCGGATCGGGGACGGCCGTACCGTAGAACTTGAGCTCCGCCATGCTGCAGTAGGCATCAACGTCGCCCCCGCCGGCGTGAATCACCTTGACGGTCACGTAGCGACCGCGCGCGGCGCCAAAGCTCATCTGTTTCCAGTCGCCACGGTCGGTGAGCACGCGGCCATCGTTGTCGAAGGCGAACGTACCATCGACGCGGCGGTGCCCTTCTCATAACCGTCGGCAGTGTCGGAGACCAGTATCTCGGCCTCGAAGATATCGCCGTTAGTGCCGCCGTCCTGGCGCGGCAGGAATGTAACGTCGGTGAGATCGTAGTCGCGGCCCAGGTCGACACTCAGATACTGGGGCATACCGGTCCCATGGCCCAGTCGCTGTGCCAAAGCGTCCGCTCGTCGCCGTCGAGAGCGTTGACGGCGTTGCTGCCTCGTAGTCGGCCTCACTCGAGAAGCCGGCCACCTTGACGTTCTTGCGGTTCTCGGGCGTGTTGATGAGAATCTTCTCATCAACAGGGCGCATCTTGAGGCCGTCGATTGCCTTCTCGATCTTGGCTGTGGCGTCTGCGACATCCTTCTTGCTATAGCTGCCCTGGCCGCTGTCGAGGAGCTTCTGAGCCGCCTCGACCGCAGTGGTGAGAGCTGCATAGGAATCCTTGGTGTAGACGGACTCGCTGTAGCCCGCGGCCTTGGAAAGCGCTGCTACGAGCGCAGAGGTATCGACACCAGCCTTGACCTCGACCTCATAGGATGCGGTCTTGGAGGGGTCGAGTACCGACGCCACCGTGATCTTTGCCTTGCCGGCCTTGTTGGCACGCAGGTAGTAGCTCACGCTATCGCCAGCCTGAACAGCGGAGACGCTTACCACAGAGGGGTCGGAGCTCTCGACCGTCACATAGGGGTAGCCAGCGCTCTCAGGCGTAGCCTTGGCGTCGACGGGCGTAATGTCGCCTTCAAAGAGCTCGGTCTGGTTCTTGCCTAGCTCGACACCCTCGATGGCCTCGACACCCTGCGTGTAGTTGAAGTTGACCTCACGCAGTGTGAGCATCTGGTCACCCGATGCCTCAAGCGGCGTGACCTCGACCTTGGTCGCCTTCTTGCCCTTGTTCTCGGCAGAGAGGTCAAAGGCGTAGCGAGCCAGGAAGGAATCGTACTCCCCGCCCGCGAACTCTTGGGTCGAGCCATCCTCGAACGTCACGACAGACTTGATCTTCTGCACGGTTCCGTTGCCACCGTTGCGGTTAACGACCTCGACACTATCGAGTTTCGACGGCGTCTTAAATGCGAATGTCATCGTGGTGGGAAGCTTCACGTAACTCGGAAGCTTACCCTCGCTGCCCCAGTTGCCGCTCCAGTTCCATAGGAACTCAAAGCCGTTGTCGCCCTCGTTATTATCGAACAGCGCGTTATAGCTCTTCTGCTGGATAAGTTTCTCGACGTTGGTCCCGTCGTCGGTCGTGAGCTCATCGTTGGTCATCGTGATGTTGAAGGCGTCCTGACCGTACTCGGCGACCGTTGGCTGAGGAACATCCGGCATCGTCACCGTGCCGTCGCTCGCAAACTCAAGTGCGTCGCATGCCGGACCGATGAGCCAAGATGTCGAGGGCAGTTCGACCTTGCCGGCGGTCTTGGCCCTGAGCTTGAAACTCGCCACCGCGCCGGTACCGTTGTAGAGCTTGCCATCGCCGCGGTTGGCAAAGGCGAGATTGATAGTCTGCGTTCTGTCCGCGAACTGGACCTTCTCGCGAGACAGGTTCTCCATGCCGGCAGTCGAGCCGTCCTGCGCGATGCTCTCGGACACAAACTCGAACTGGTCGCTCTTGAAGTTGACGAGAGCGCCCAGGGCGTTGACGTTCTTGGCGTCGGCCGCATAGACATCAACGGTGATCTCATCACCGGCCTCGACCTCGGTCTTGCTCGGAATCACCGCGAGCGAACCTGCGACCTTTCCCTTTTGTTTAGTGCCGCCGTCAAGACCCGCCATGGTGAACGAGTAATCGTAGACGTCGTAAACGCCGTTATCGTTGAGGTCGGCGAAGTGGTCGCGGATCTGCGAACCGAACGTCGGGGTATCGGGCTCGCGATTCTCGAGGCCCAGATAGTTCTTCATGTTGGAGTAGTCTCCGTCGGAGATCGTGGCCTTGTTGAGGTTGGAGCCCACGGCGAAGCCATCCGTGCCGTCGGTCTTGTAGATGGCAATCTCGGACGCGGAGAAGAAATTGCCGACCGAGGCGAGCGGTGTCATGCGCACGTAACGGGCGGCCACGGTGCCGTCAAACGCTACCGTCTTACAATCAGCGGAACGTGCCCAATCGACCTCCTGGCTCGTCCAGTGGACGCCATCGAGACTCGTCTCAACACGCATCTTGGTCACAGTGCCGTTGCCGGCGTCATCGCGCGGATAGTACTCGAGCTTATCGAGCTTGTAAGCGCGTCCATAGTCAACGGTAAGCGCCTTGCCCAGATCGTTGCCACCGGAGTGGAAACCGCCGTCGCCCGACTGGAACTCATGGTCGAAGGCGAGCTCGGCCTTATGGCTGCCGTAAAGTGAGCCCTCCCAGGTGATTTGCTCGGCGTCGGGGACGTTCCGCCACGGATCGAGTGCGGAGTTCGCCTCGAGCACATCGCTCCAGGCGGAGTAGCCCTCGGCGTTGCGCGAACGAATCTGGTAGGTGTGCTTGCTATTGTAGGCGAGGTCGGTGTGCGTGAACTCGGCCGCATCACCCACGGCGAACACGGTGCCGTCGACCTTAAGGTCGTAGGAGGTAGCACCATCGACCTTTCCCCAGGTGAGCTTGATGCTCGTTGGGGTCGTGACGTCCTCGGGGGCAGCAAGGTTCGTGGGTGCGGAGAGGCTCTCGTTGAGGCGATCGGCTGTGAGCGTGGCGTCGGCGTCACGAAACCGCCCAGCTCGAGCGTCTGCGCCGCCGCAGCAACATCGGTCTTCGCGAACTTGACGTAGACCTTGGGGTTCGTGGTGATCTTGGTGTTGTTAAAGCTCTCGCCCCGCTCGGCCTCGGTGCCGTCCACATCGCTGCCGTAGTGGTTGAGGTTAGGGGTCTCGCTGTAGAAGTAGACCGCCTGGCCGGCCTCGGGGGTCGCGGTGTCAAAGGTCTCCTGCGAGTCGACCTCAACCACGTTGAGCGCGGATCCGCCGTTCTTGGCGACGACGCTCATGGGCTTGGCGGACACGTTGGCCACGAAGGTCGTGGTGCGATTGGAGTCGTAGCCGTTGTAGCCACCCTGCGAGGCTTCGGCGGTAAAGGTCGCGGTGCCGCCTGCGGCCTTGGATCTGTAGACGGTGCTCACATGCTCACCGTAGGAGATATTGTCGATCGTACCGTAGGAATCGTCCTCAGTCGTGTTGTTCTCGATGGAGGAGCCGTCGTCCTCGTACTGCGTAAAGGTGCCGTCGCCCTCGGTGGCGAAGAACTCGACGATACGCTGGCTGCGGTCGGTACCCTTGGTGTTGGTGTCGCTCACGGCCTCGGGGTTGTTGTTCTCGGCGTACATCGGCACGATAGCGTTGGCCTTCACAAACAGCGGCAGCTTCCAAAGCGGAGCCTCGTAGTTGTTGAGAACCTGGCCGCCGCGATACTGCTTACCCGAGAAGTAATCGATCCAGATGGTGGGATTCTCGTCGGTGCCGTAGTTGGGGAGGTAAATCCCATTGCGAATGTCGTTGCCGTTCTCGTCTGCCTGGGTATCCTGATACACCGGTGCCACTAGGAAGTTCTCACCGAACATATACTGGTACTGCGTCGAGGTGCTTGCGGCGTACTCGGAGTTATCGGAAAGCAGCATGGCGCGGATCATGGGCAGGCCGGCATCGCCGTTACCCGTGTCGATGTTGCGCCGAGGCCGCGCTCGTGTAGATATAGGGCATGAGCTGCGCCTTGAGCTTGAGGTAGAAGCGCGAGATGCTGTGTAGGGATCGCCGTGCGTCATGGGCGATTTACGGTAGGTGCCCCAACCGTCCATGTCGAGCATAGAGGGCGTGAACGTCTTCCACTGGTAGTCACGCGCAGAGATGATGGGGTCGCCGCCAAAAATGCCATCCATGTCGGAGCCGATGTTGGGGTTGCCCGAAAGACTCTGACCGATATACGTGGGGATATGGAAGCGAATGTACTCCCAGTTACCGCCATACTGGTCGCCGGTCCAAATGCCACCAAAGCGCTGCGTGCCGGCCCAACCATCGAGCGTGATGATGTTGGGGCGCTTGTTAGCGCCGGTCGTCACCGTGTCATAAGCTGTCTTGATGCCATTAAGACCAAAGGAGTAGCCAGATCCAACCCAGGCAACGTCGGTCTTAAGGGTAGTGATGCCTCCCGTCTTGACCTCGGCGTCGAAGTCGCGAAGCAGATGCCACGGGGTCTCAGGGTTGCTGTCGGGCTCAAGGTTGGACTGGGTCCACAAGCCCGTGCTCACACCCTTTGAGTTGGCATACTCGGTGAACTTCTTAAGGTTGTCGACGTTGGCACGCACAGCGTTAAGACGGTCGGCCGAGCTCGCTCCGTCGGAGTTGACGCCGCCGGTCTTGTAGTAACCGTTCTGGCCATAGCCGGCGCCGTAGCCGTCGTTCGGCAGGAACCAGCCGAGCGGCATGTCGCTGTCCTCGTAGTCATCGATAACCTGCCGAGCAGAGAACTGGCGGTCGAAATCGGTCGCTTTCATGTTCTCGGTATCAACCGTAGGGCCTCACCGTTGAGCGTCTCGGCGCAAGTGTGCCGTCGAGCTTGTAGCCCGTCGACATGCCAGATTCGTACTTAACGTCGCCCTTCTCGCTCGAGGGCTTGCTGCCCTTGGTCTCCCACTTCTTTTGACCCGAGGTCGTTGACCAGCCATCACGATTATAGGCATTAAGATGACCCAAGTAGAAACCGTACTCGGGCAACAGCACCGGGTTACCGGTCACCTTGTAGTAGTCCTGCAGCATCTCGGTTGCCACGTTCGAAGCGCCCTCGCTGGTCGCCACGAAGTAATAGGCATCAAACTCATTCTCGCTGTGCAAAGTCGTGACCGTCGATGAGTCCGTGGAACCGAAGTCGTAGGAACCTCTGCAAACGTGTTTCGGAGCACGCCGTAGCCGTTGCTCGTCCAATAGAACGGGTTGGGCGAGGCAACGCCGCCATCGGTCCAGTTGTTAGTGTTGGAGATGGCGATGGTCTGGTTGGTGTGCAGGAAGCGGCCGTTCTGGGTGCCGCCGCCGAAGAAGTTCTCGGACTTCTCCTTGGCGAGCGTCTGGACGGCACCCTTCTTATCAAGGTCGAGGGGCGCGGACTCAGAAACCACGCCACGGTCGCCTGACTTGATACTCATCTTGCCAGTTGCCTTGTCCAGGATCACGGTCGCCTTTCCGCCGGTGATCTCGATAGCGTCGCCCTTGTCGGCAACCGTCGCACTCGGCTTGCTGTAGGTGTCCGAGGTATCGGGCTGAGCCTGGATCTTAGCCGTGTGGGACTTACTGCGCGGCGTGGCGTACTCGGAAAACTCACCCTTGGGGTCGACGTTATAACGGAAAATACCGTCCTCGAGGAACGTAATACGGCCCTTGATGCCGTCAGCGAAATCGATGTCGACGACGTTCGAGGCAGACTGAGACACGGTCGCTGAGTCGACGCCCTTGAGTGGCGTGGCAATCGCCTGCTGGGGATTGGCAAACACGAGCGTCGCTGCAGTGGCAACGAGGACCGCGCTTCCCTTCACCCACCGTTTCGTAAAAATGGAATTCCTACACACCTGGACTCCTTTCCTCCGACATGCGGAAGCGTCGCGGACGCACGCCCTGCAGCATGGGCGAACGCATCAAACGGGGGGGTGTTCGGTACATTCCGTGCAGTGGGCCCACCCGTTACCAAGGGGTCAACTGGTAGTAACCAGATATCCACCTATTAGGTCGAATCAGTATACGGGAGCAGTTGCGCAACCAAGTTCGGAATTCTCCCAGTGGTATTAAAATGAGCGTCAATGGCAGGGTGGGCTAAATAAGCCATACCAATTGGTTCTTCAGTCAAATACCAATTAAGCAAAAATGTACTGTTTATCTGGTATTACACAGACCGTACCTCTCCCTCGGGAGCTGGGCTTCGCGAGGTTTCCCGAGAGAGAGGCTCAGCCGCCACCCTGCGACCTACCGGATATTGCCATGACGTACGTTGACTGATTTGGTTTGGATAAAAAGGTTGACGGAGAGTGATGGGCGGTTAGTTCAGATACGTATAATTTGGCCGTGGCCTTGGGCACGAAATTGCCGCTTGGAAGCCGACGCGGACCCAGTATTGGGCCGTTCCCGGCTTGGCTGAGCATCTTGATCGATTCAGATTGCCAAAAGTAGGCCGAATGAGTCCAAATCGATCTTCTCCTACTCTCTAATAAATACGAATTTGAACTAACTGTCCAGAGGCGTCCTCGACTAACAGCAAAAAGGCCTCCATACAAAGAGTGGGCCCTGCCGCTCGAACGAACGGCAGGGCCCACTCTCATTTTCTATTTAGCCTTAGTCATCGCACAAAGCCCCTTCGGCAGCACACGGTGCACCCAAGTCACCGAAGGCCGGGGCGGAGGGGGCCGAGCTTCCCACTGAGCGACTCTGCTTGCAGCCGGAGCGAAGGGGGAACTCGGCCCCTCGCCCCGGCCGGACAGGTCACATTACACCGTGTGCTGCGGCAGGTCCTGCAGGGCGATGACGTCCATGCCCATGTCGTTGGCGCTGCCGTGACCCTGCTGGTCCTCGCGCACCGCCTCGATGGCACTCACGTAGGTGTTGGCGGCAGACATCGCGGTCACGCAGGTCACGCCGCGGCGCACCGCCTCGGTGCGCAACAAATAGCCGTCGCCACGCGAGCCCGGGCCGTACGGCGTGTTGATGATCACTGCGATCTTGCCATCGGCGATGAGGTCGCCGATGTTGGGGCACTCGCCGTCATGCGGGCCGCTGATCTTTTCCACGACCTCGCACGTCACGTTGCCTCCGCGCAGCACGCGCGCGTACCCTCGGTAGAGCAGATGTCAAAGCCCAGATAGCGCAGGATACGGGCAACCGAAAGGATATGGCGCTTGTCGCGGTCGCACACGCTAATGAATACCTTGCCGCAGCTCGGATCGGGCAGCTTGTAGTCAATCGCCAGCTGCGTCTTGGCGTATGCCTCGGGATAGCTCTTGGCGATACCCATGACCTCGCCCGTCGACTTCATCTCGGGCCCCAGGATAACGTCGGCTCCCGGGAAACGGCCCCAGGGCATGACAGCTTCCTTCATGCAGAACCAGTCCAGCTGACGCTCGTCGCTCGGCAGGCCCAGGCTCGCGATGGAATCGCCCGCATGATACGCGCCGCGCACTTGGCCAGCGGCACGCCGGTGGCCTTGGAGATGAACGGCACGGTACGGCTGGCACGCGGGTTGGCCTCGATCACGTAGACGGTCTCGCCCTTGATGGCATACTGCACGTTTACCAGGCCGCGGACTCCCAGCGCCATCGCGATGCGGCGCGTGGTCTCGCGGAGCTTCGCCTGCAGGCTCTCGCTAAAGCTGAACGGCGGAATGCAGGTCGCGGAGTCACCGGAATGAATACCGGCCTCTTCGATATGCTCCAGGATGCCGCCGATGTAGACCTCCTCGCCGTCGCACAGGGCGTCGACGTCGGACTCGATCGCACCCTCCAGGAAGCGATCGAGATACACCGGGTAGTCGGGGCTAATGCGCGCAGCCTCGGCCATGTAATCGCGCAGATGCTCGGCATCGTAGGCGATCATCATGCCGCGACCGCCCAGCACATAGCTCGGACGCACCAGCAGCGGGTAGCCAATGTGCGCTGCAACGGCCTCGGCCTCCTCAAACGAGGTGGCCTGGCCCGCCGGCGGGTACATAATGCCCAGTTTGTCGAGCAAGGCGGCAAAACGCTCGCGGTCCTCGGCAAGTCGATGGCATCGGGCTTGGTGCCCATAATGTTCACGCCGCTCTCCTCGAGCATGCGTGCCAGCTTAAGCGGGGTCTGGCCGCCGAGCGTCACCACGACGCCGTCAGGACGCTCAACGTCAATGACGTCCATGACGTCCTCGTAGGTGAGCGGCTCAAAGTACAGGCGGTCTGACGTGTCGTAGTCGGTCGAGACGGTCTCTGGGTTGCAGTTGACCATGATGGTCTCAAGCCGCGGGCCGCCAGCGCATAGCTCGCATGCACGCAGCAGTAGTCGAACTCAATACCCTGGCCGATACGGTTGGGACCGGCACCCAGAATCATCGCCTTGGGCTTGTCCGCCGGCGTGGTCTCGTCGGGGGCAACGCACTTCTTGGCGATCGGGCTCGTGCGGTAAATGTTCTCGTAGGTCTTATAGTGGTATTCCGTGGCACTCGAGAACTCGGCGGCGCAGGTGTCGACCGTCTTCATGCTGGGAACCACGCCCAGACCCTTACGGTAAGCGCGAACAAAACGCTCATCCGAGCCGGTCAGCGCGGCAATCTCGGCATCACTCGTGCCATACTGCTTGAGCAGGCGCATCGCGTCGGCGTCAATGTCCTCCACGCGCAGGCCGCGAACGCTCTCCTGGACCCGCACCATATCGTTGATGCGGTTGAGATACCACGGATCGATACCGCAGATGGCGTGGATGCGCGCAACATCCCAGCCACGGCGCAGGGCCTCGACCACAAAGAAGATGCGATGCTCGGTCGGGGTGCCCACGGCCTGGGCGAGCTCATCGTCGCTCAGCTTTTCGGCGCCCTCCTTGCCGCCGGCACAAATGCCTGGTGCCCATCCTCCAGCGAGCGCATGGCCTTGCCAAAGCCCTCCTCAAAGGTGCGACCGATCGCCATGATCTCGCCCACGGCCTTCATGCGCGTGGTGAGCGTGGGGTCGGTGCCCTTGAATTTCTCAAAGGCAAAGCGCGGCACCTTGACCACACAGTAATCGATCGTGGGCTCAAAGCAGGCGGGCGTAGCTTTGGTAATGTCGTTGACAATCTCGTCGAGCGTATAGCCCACGGCCAGGCGAGCGGCGGCCTTGGCGATGGGAAAACCCGTGGCCTTGGAGGCCAGCGCGGACGAACGGCTCACGCGCGGGTTCATCTCGATGACAATCAGGCGGCCGGTCTGGGGATTCACGGCAAACTGCACGTTAGAGCCGCCGGTCTCGACGCCGATCTTCTCCAAGATGGCGAGCGAGGCGACACGCATGCGCTGATACTCAAGGTCGGAGAGGGTCTGCGCCGGCGCCACGGTGATGGAGTCACCGGTATGTACGCCCATGGGGTCGAGGTTCTCGATAGAGCACACGATAATGCCGTTGCCGGCGTGGTCGCGCATGACCTCCATCTCGTATTCTTTCCAACCCTCGATGGATTCCTCGACCAGCACCTCATGGGCAGGCGAAGTTCGAGACCTTGGCTCACGATGGAGACGAGTTCCTCGTGAGTATGCGCGATGCCACCACCGGCGCCGCCCAAGGTAAAGCTCGGACGCAGCACGCAGGGATAGCCCACACGCTCGGCGATGGCCTCGGCGTCAGCCACGCTGTAGGCATAGCCCGACGCGCGACCTCCAGGCCGATCTCGGCCATGGCCTCGTTAAAGAGCTTGCGGTCCTCACCGCGCTCGATGGCGGCAAGGTCACAGCCAATCATCTCGACGCCGTACTTGTCGAGCGTGCCGTCCTTTGCCAGCTCGACGGCAGCGTTCAGACCGGTCTGGCCGCCCAGCGTGGGCAGCAGCGCGTCCGGACGCTCCTTCTTGATCACGCGCTCGATAAATTCGGCGGTGATGGGCTCGACATAGGTGCGGTCGGCCAAGCCCGGGTCGGTCATGATGGTCGCCGGGTTGGAGTTGACTAGGATGACCTCAAAGCCATCCTCTTGAGCACCTTGCAGGCCTGGGCGCCGGAGTAATCGAACTCGCAGGCCTGGCCAATGACGATGGGGCCCGAGCCAATGACGAGGATACGCTTGATGTCGGTACGTTTAGGCATGTTTAAAACCTCCTAGAGAGGCTGACTCAATGTTTTGAAAAAGTCAGCGAGGGTGCAGCTGGTGCATCAGGTTGCCGTGATGCGAGGGCGCGCTGGGCTTATGCCCGCGCGTCCGAAGCAGAACGGCAAGATGATGTGCCAGATGCAGCCGCAGCGTCGACCGGTCCGCCGTTCGGTAGAACGGCGGAACCATCGTCGGCAAAGTTCCAACCGGCAAGGCGGTCCTTGGCGGTATCGATGTCCAGGTAGTTCTCCTCGCCGTCCATGAGTCGCGTAAAGGCGGTAAAGAGATAGTGAGCATCGGTGGGGCCGGGTGAGGCCTCGGGATGGTACTGGACCGAGAAGCACGGCGCGTCGAGCAGCTGGATGCCCTCGCGGTGCCATCATTGAGATTTACGTGCGTCAGGCGAATGCGACCGAAACGCTCGTTCATCACGACCGGCGCGATACCGCGGCGCACCCAGACGCGCAGATCGCCATCGGCCGCGTGCTCGGTCTCGCCGCCCGAAAGCTCGGGGACAAGCTTGCCCAAGCTGGGGAACAACAGGCCAAAGCCGTGGTTTTGCGCGGTGATCTCCACACGGCGGCTGACCAGATTCATAACCGGCTGGTTGCCACCACGGTGACCGAATTTGAGCTTTTCCATCTGGGCGCCGCACGCCAAGCTGATCATCTGGTGACCAAGGCAGATGCCAAAACCGGCACCTTGCCGATTAGCTGCTGCACCTGCTCGTAGGTCTCCACCACGGCATCGGGGTCGCCGGGGCCGTTGGACAAAAAGACGCCATCGGGATTCATGTCGAGCACCTGACGCGCGGGTGTATCCCACGGCACGACGGTGAGGTTGCAGCCAGCACGAACCAGGCCCTCCAGGATGCCGCGCTTGACACCGCAGTCGTAGGCGACCACTTTGTGGCGGGCAGGAGCGGTAGGGGCAAGCGCAAAGTCATGCGTAGCGGGCAGGTCGCTCACGGCAAAAGCGTGGGGCTCAGGGCAGCTCACGGTCTTGACCAGGTTCTCGCCGACCAGCGTAGGCGCGACGGACAGGCGCTCGGCAAGCTCGTCACGTCGAAGATCTCCGTCGAGATTATGCCCATCTTGGAACCGTTGTCGCGCAGGTGGCGCACGAGAGCGCGGGTGTCGACGCCCTCGATAGCGACGATGCCGTGTGCACGCAGGTACTCCGGCACGCTGACGGTCGAGCGCCAGTTAGAAGGCGTGGCGCACATGTCGTGGACGACCATGCCGCGCATGGCGGGAGCGTTCGCGGGGCGAGCGGTATCGCCGGGGAAGGCCGACTGGACATCGGTCTCGTCAATGCCGTAGTTGCCGATCTGCGGATAGGTCATGGTTACGATTTGGCCGGCATAGCTCGGGTCGGTCATGACCTCAAGTAGCCCTCGAGCGACGTGTTAAAGCAGACCTCGCCGGTTGCGGTACCCTCGGCACCGCATGCACGGCCATAAAAAATGGTCCCATCCTCAAGATACAGGATGCAGGGACCGCAGGTGCCCTTGCTGGTTTTAGCCAGCATACGCTGGCACAGCTCGCTGGGCGCGACGGTGCGGGCGGCAGCGCCCGCAATATGGTTGTTCGCCATAGTTCTCCTTCCCGGTCTCACAGGACCGGCTTAAAGGTGTGTAGTTAGGCCTCGCGGTATTCTAACCGCAAGCATCGCCCATGGCATTAATTACATAGAATTGTTTACAAAATGATAATTATGACTTCCTGTGCATAATGATTTTCTGGGACGGGGATTAAAAATTATTCTGAGAGCAGGCTTTGTCGCCAACTGCATACATGACAGAATGATTTAATCGTCCCAGAAATATCCCGCGTGGGCTTGCGGCTCACGCGGGATGGCATCGTTCTATGTGGCTGCGGACTACTTTTGCTTGTCCTGCTCCAGCAGCTCGGACGGCGTGCGATCGGGCTTTCCGCCGCGGAAGATCTCTCGACCGTGCAGACGATGCTCAAGATCGCGCTCGGCCTGCTCCTCCGTGATCTTGGTCTGGCTCACCACCGGGTCCTCGATCAGCGATGAAACCGAGTTGACCTGTTTTTGAATGCGCTCGGCAATGGTGTCGTCCATGCTTACGATGCGCATCTTCCAGTCGATACTCGTGGCGTTGGACGAGCTCTTGGTCCAAACGAACGTCAGGATGGCGCTTTGGTGCCCCTGAGCAGGAAACATGCCAAAGAAGGAATCATGCTGGATCCTGCTGTCCTCGTCGATATAGGCGTGAACGTTATACACCACACGGTCGATCTTGTCGTTGAGCAGGGCGTTGGTTGCGAGCGCCGCCGCCTGAATCTGACCGTTGGACAGCAGCTCGAGTTCATTGGCAGAAGACGTGTCCAGCACCGTCACCTCAACCGTGCCCGTGCGCTCATCTGCCTCGTCGACGGTAAAATCGAGCGGGAACTGCGTAAAGCCATTGCCCCATTCAAGTCCACCCTTGAGCGCGGTCGAAACGGTATCCACCGAAACACTTTCGGAAAGGTTCGCGGTATTCAGACGTCGCATCACGCCGTAGCCAATCTGCATGCCCACAATCAGCACCAAAATGCCGATAACCACGGCCATGGCGGTCTTCGTAATGGTATGGCTCACCTGCGAGCCCGAAGGGTCGTCCTCGGACAGCGGGTCGATATGTTTTGCCTGGCTCGCGCGATCCTCGCTGCGCAGCCGCGCCAGCGTCGCCTTGTCGCCGCGCTTGACGGCGGCCTCTTTCTCGCGCATGCGCTCGGTGCGCTTTTTGGCGAGCGTAGGATCCAAGACGCCGGATGCATCGATTTCGGAGAATAACTCCGTCACTTCTTCCGGAGTCAAAGGGTTCTTATCAGCCATGATCTTCCTGTCATATCAATCAGTCGAGCTCGTGCGCACGCGCACCTTCGAACTGCATTCGATAGTAACGGGCATAGGTGCCGCCACGGGCGAGAAGCTCCTCGTGCGTGCCACGTTCCACAACGCGACCATGCTCAACGGTCGCAATCTCGTCAGCATGCTTAATAGTCGAGAGACGGTGGGCGATGATGATCGTGGTACGGCCGCGTGCCAGCTCTTCGAGCGACTCCTGCACCGCTTCCTCGCTCTCGTTATCCAGGGCACTCGTCGCCTCATCCAAAATAAGGATCTTGGGATTCTTGAGAAAAACGCGCGCGATGCGACGCGCTGCTTTTGACCACCCGAAAGACGGCTGCCGCGCTCGCCCACCACGGTGTCGTAGCCTTGCGGAAGCGATTCGATAAAGGTATCAATATTGGCGCGGCGGGCCGCTTCGGCGATCTCTTCTGCCGTGGCGCCCGGCTTGCCGTAGGCGATGTTCTCGCCGATCGTTCCATCAAACAGGTACACATCTTGCTGCACCAGGCCGATGGCACGGCGCAGACTATGCTGCGTCACGTCGCGCACATCCTGGCCGTCGATGCTAATGGAGCCGGCGGCAACGTCGTAAAAGCGCGGCAACAGCGAACAAGTCGTCGATTTGCCGCCGCCCGAGGGGCCAACCAAAGCGATGGTCTGACCGGGCTTGATGGACAGGTCCATGTGGTCGATAACAGGGCGTCCGTCGCGCCGCGCTCGCCCAATTCAACATCCTCGTAGCTAAAGCACACGTCGCGGTACTCCACAGCACCAGCCGTCACCTGCAGATCCGCAGCACCCGGCTTATCCTGAATATCGGGGACAGTCGAGAGCACCTCATCCATGCGCTTAAAGCCGGCGATGGCTTTCTGATACGTCTCAGCCGAATTGACGAGCGTCTCGAGCGGCGTGCAGAACAGCGAAATGTAGAGTGCGAAGGTTGCCATATCGACCGCCTGCAGCTGACCCTGGGCAACGAGCCAACCGCCCAGCAGCACCACGATCACATAAAGCACTCCCGAGAGCAGGCCATACGTCGCGGTATAGACGCCCATGGCGTGATACATGTTCTCCTTGGACGAAAGGTAGCGATTGTTCGAGGCGCGAAACTTAGAGCGCTCGGTCTGTTCATTGGCAAAGCTCTTGACCACACGCATGCCCGCCAGCGAATCCTGCAGCTGCGCGTTGATGCCGCTAATCTTTTTGCGGTTATCGCTAAAGACCTCGCGCATGCGCATATTCTGCCAAAACATAATGACCGCGAACACCACCGTCACCACAGCCATGGCGAGTGCGAGCACCGGCGCGATGGTAAACAGAATCACAAACGAGCCGATGATCTCGATACCGCAGATAATGATCCATTCGGGCACGTGGTGCGCCGCCTCGCAGATATCGAACAGGTCATTGACCACGCGGCTCATCATGTCGCCCGAGCTGTTGCGATCAAAGTACGCAAAGCTAAACCGTTCGTACTGATCGAACAGGTCCTCGCGCATTTTGGACTCCATGCGCGCGCCCATCACATGACCCCAATAGCTCACAAAATAGCGGCAGGCGCAGCGGATGACATACATCAGCACCAGTCCCACCGCGATCATACCGAGCGCCTGCATAATAGCAGCCTGACCCTGGGTAAAGAGCCCGCCGGTCAGATTGCGCAAGATAATGGGGAACGCCAGGTCAATGGCGGCAAGCACCAGGGCGCAAACAGTATCAGCAGCAAAAAGCCCCATCTGGGGCTTGTAATAAGACAGAAAACGCTTCAGCATGTGGTCCTCTAGAAATAGGAAGAACGGAAAAATCGGTTGACCAAGCGAACCGAAAGAAAAACCCACGACAGATATAACGCCAATGTTCTGGCAGCGTCAGCGAAAACGTCCCTAAGCGAGCAAGGTGCCTTGAAAGAGGAGCGACGCGTACTTCGGTACGCGAGCGACGATTGAAAGGCAGATTGCCGCTTAGGGGCGTTTGCAGCGTCGACTCGTTACGCGGTTTGGTAAAACCGCGTAACCTAGAGCTCCGCTCCACCCAAACGATGAGCAATGCTGTCGCAAGCCAAGGCACCCACAACGGTCTTGGCATCCTCGATCTTGCCGTCGAGCACGGCATCGATCAGCTCATGCAGTGGCACCAGGTCGACGTTGACAAACTCGTCATCGTCGAGATCGGGCGCATCAAACTCGAGCTTGGTGGCCAGGTAGATGTGAATGATCTCGTCGCAAAAACCGCAGGTCGTGACAATCGACGTCAAAAAGCGAATGCGACCAGCCCTAAAGCCCGTCTCCTCATGCAACTCGCGCTTGGCGCAATCGAGCGGGTCCTCGCCCGGATCGAGCTTGCCGGCGGGAATCTCGACCGTCACGCGGTCGATGGCGGTGCGATACTGACGTACCAGCACGATCTTGCCGCTCTCGGTCAGTGCCACAACGGCCGCCGCACCCGGATGGCGAACGATATCGCGGGCGCTGCGGTGACCGTTGGGCAGCTCAACCTCAAGACGGTGGACGTCGAGGATCTTGCCCTTCCAGGCGCACTCCTCCGAAAGAATCTTCTCGTGTAGCTCGGCATCGTGCGGATCGTCGTCGCCCAGCACCAGCGCCGGCTCGTCAGCGACCTCGCCACCCGGCTCGCCCTCGGCGTGCCCATACATGCGGCCGTCCTCTTCGACGATCTGCGCGTCCACGAGCTCTTCGTTCTTCTCGTCCATCCGTCTCATTCCTCTCGGATTTTAGGCATCCCAGGCATCGCGGCCGCGCAGCGCGCGCAGACCAATGTCGTGACGCAGGGTCTTGCCCTCAAAGTTGATCTTCTCGCAGGCCTCGTAGGCAAGGTCGCGAGCGTTCTCGAACGTATCGCCCAGCGCGGTCACGGCGAGCACACGACCGCCGTTGGTCACGAGCTCGCCGTCCACCACGGCAGTACCGGCGTGATACACCGTCACGTTCTCCATAGCCTCGGCATCCTCGATGCCGGTAATGACCTTGCCCTTCTCGTAGCTGCCGGGATAGCCCGCGCTCGTCAGGACAACGGCCACGGCCCACTCGTCACGCCAATCGAGCTCAATCTGATCGAGCTCGCAGTTGGCGCAAGCCAGCATGACCTCGACCAGGTCGTTCTTAAGGCGCGGCAGCACGACCTGCGTCTCAGGATCGCCAAAGCGGGCATTGAACTCCAGCACCTTGGGGCCGGCAGGGGTGAGCATAAAGCCGCCGTACAGGCAGCCGCGATAGTCGATACCCTCGGCAGCGAGCTCTGCCACGGTCTGCTCCATGACCTTCACCATGGTGGCGTGCTCCTCGTCGGTCACGATGGGCACCGGGCTGTAGACGCCCATGCCGCCCGTGTTGGGGCCCTTGTCGCCCTCGAGCGCACGCTTGTGATCCTGCGAGGTGGCCATGGGACGCACGGTCTTGCCGTCGGTAAAGGCCAGCAGCGAGCACTCGGGGCCGGTCAGCATCTCCTCGATGACCACCGTGTTGCCGGCATCGCCAAAGGTGCCGCCAAAACACTCACGCACAGCCTCCTCGGCCTGCGAAAGCTCGGTTGCCACGATAACGCCCTTGCCCGCGGCAAGGCCGTCGGCCTTGACGACCAGCGGAGCGCCCTGCTCGCGCACATAGGCAAGAGCCGAAGCCTCGTCGGTAAATGAGCCATAGGCTGCCGTCGGGATACCGGCGCGCTCCATGAGCTGCTTGGAGAACAGCTTAGAGCCCTCCATCTGGGCGCCCTCGGCACCCGGGCCAAAGCACGGGATGCCCGCCGCGCGGACGGCGTCTGCAACGCCCGCCACGAGCGGAGCCTCGGGGCCAATCACCACGAGTCCGCATCCATGGCTCTGGGCAAACGCCGCCACGGCCGCAGGATCGCAATCGTCGAGAACCACATTCTCGCCGCAGCTCGCGGTGCCGCCGTTACCCGGCGCGATGTAGAGCTTGCCGGCGCGCGGTGATGCTGCGAGCTTGGCTGCCAGAGCATGCTCGCGGCCGCCGCTGCCCAACAACAGGATGTCGATGGTTTGAGTGTCCGCCTTCAAGGGTGCCTCCTCTATGGATTACCGGCCCGCTCCGCGCGGGCCTATTACAAGCAAATATACCCCTCGGCCGCCCATCTGGACTGCAAAGGGGTATATCGCAATAACCAAATAACGCCGATTACTTCCAGAATCGGTTGATGATCTGCTCGCGACCGGCGCCGACGCCGATGAACGTCACGCGGGTGTGTGCCAGATCCTCGATAAATGCCACGTAGTCCTGAGCCTCCTGCGGCAGCTCATCAAAGCTGCGGCAGCCGGTGATGTCGCACTTCCAGCCAGGGAGCTCCTCGTAGATGGGCTTGGCATGCTCAAAACGCACCTGGTGCTCGGGCACGCTCGTGTAGCGCTCGCCGTCGACGTCATAGGCAATGCACACCTTAATGGTGTCGAAGGCCGAAAGCACGTCGAGCTTGGTCACGGCGATGTCGGTGAGGCCGTTGACGCGTGAGGCATAGTTGGCGATAGGGCCGTCAAACCAGCCGCAGCGACGACGGCGACCGGTGGTCACGCCGTACTCGTAGCCCTCCTCGGTCAGCGTGTGGCCGGCCTCGGACTCATAGGAAAGCTCGGTGGGCATGGGGCCCGAACCGACGCGGGTGATATAGGCCTTCATGACGCCCAGCACGCGGTCGACGTTCTTCATGCCGACGCCGGAACCGGTAATGGCGCCGCCGGCGGTGCAGTTAGAAGACGTCACGTACGGATAGGTGCCATGATCGATGTCGAGCAGCGTCGCCTGGCGCCCTCAAACAGCAAGTCTTTGCCCTCATCGATCATGTTGTTGAGCAGCAGGCTCGTCTCGGTGATGTAGGGGCGCAGGCGCTCGGCCATAGGCAGGTACTCGTCGCAAATCTGATCCACAGTGTAGGTGGCAGGTGGTAGATGAGCTCCAGCTCGGGGTTCACGCGGGCAAGAGCGGTCTCCAGCTTATCGCGGAACAGCGCCTCGTCCAGCATGTCCTGCATACGCAGGCCGATGCGGGCCATCTTGTCCTGGTAGCACGGACCGATGCCGCGCTTGGTGGTACCGATGTTCTTCTTGCCGAGCTTCTGCTCAAAGGCGCCATCCAGATCGATGTGGTACGGCATGATGACATGCGCGTTGCCGCTGATCTTGAGATTCTTGGTGGTGATGCCATCGGCCTCGAACATGTCGATCTCCTCAAGGACGACCTTGGGGTTGACGACGCAGCCGTTACCGATCACCGACACGTGGTCGGAATACATGATGCCGGAGGGCACCTGGTGCAGGCCGTACTTCTTGCCGTTGACGACGATGGTGTGGCCGGCGTTGTTGCCGCCCGAATAGCGCACGACGGCATCAAAGTCGCCGGCGACCAGGTCGCAGATCTTACCCTTGCCCTCATCGCCCCACTGGGCACCGACCAAAACGGTTGACGGCATGTTTACTCCTCACATTCATGGACTGTCCGCACACCGCAAGTGCGCAGAAGCACAAAACATTCCCAGTATACCCGTGCAACGGGCGCCTGTCCTACTCCTCGGTATGCGCCCCATCAAGCTCATAGAACTTGGTGGATGCCGGCAGGAACATCAGGTCGACGTCGCCAATCGGGCCCGAACGGTTCTTGGCCACGACGATACGCGTAACGCCCTCGTCGGGTCGGTCGTCGCGCGAGCCTCGGCCTCGTCGGCGGATCGGTCCAAGAACATGACGATATCGGCATCCTGCTCGATGGAGCCCGATTCACGCAGGTCGGACAGCTGCGGGCGCTTGCCGGTACGGGATTCAACCTGACGCGACAGCTGCGACAGCGCGATCAGCGGAATCTTGAGCTCCTTGGCCATAATCTTCAGACCACGCGACATCTCGGAGACCTCGACGGTGCGGCTCTCGGAACGACGTCCAGGCGGGGGACTCACCAGCTGCAAATAGTCCAGGATGATGATGGCCTTCTCCTTGTTATGGAGCATGCGGCGGCTCTTGGCGCGAATCTCGGTCACCGTGGTGCCGGGCGTATCGTCAATCAGAATATCGAGCTTGGACAGCGTCTGCGTGGCCTCATTGATGTTGGCCCACTGCTCGGGACTAATGCGGCCCGTACGGAAGTCGCTGATCGAGATCATGGCATAGGCGCAAATCAGACGCTGGGCAATTTCCTTGCCCGACATCTCCAGCGAGAAGAAGCCGACGGTATAGCCCGCGGCGGCGGCGTTGAGCGCCAAGTTCAGGGCGAACGACGTCTTACCAACGGCGGGGCGGGCGCCGATAATGATGAGCTGGCCCTCGCGGAAGCCCATGAGCATACGGTCGAGCGACGGAAAGCCCGTGGGCACGCCTGCAGCCTGACCGCCGGCCTTGCACACTTCCTCGGCCTCGTTATAGCCTCGACCATAAACTCGGTCAGCGTCTTGTAGCTCGACTTAACCTCACGCGCCGTGACCTTGAGCAGTTTGCTCTCGGCCAGCTCCACGACCTCTTTGGTGTCGGTGGGGGCGTTGTAGGCCAGCGCGTTGATCTCGTTGGTGGCGCCAATCAGCTCGCGCAGCATCGAGTCGCGGCGAACGATGGCGGCATGGTGCTGCCAGTTGACGAGCGACAGAGTCTGTCCCATCAGCTCCAAAATGTACGCCTCGCCGCCCACGGCATCGAGCTTGTTGATGCTTCGCAGGTAATCGATCAGCGAGATAGAGTCAATGGGGATGCGACTGTTATACATATCGACCATCGCGGTATAGATGGTCTTATGAATGGGCCGGTAGAAGTCATCGGGCTGCAGCTCGACCTGGGCCTCTTCGACCACATCGGGCGAGAGCAGCATAGCGGCCAGCACGTTGGCCTCTGCATCTTGGTTTTGGGGGAGACCCAACTTGGAGCCACGGTCCTCGACCGTCAGCCCCGTCTCCCTATCGTCATATGCCATGAGCATCCTCATTCATATCGCTTGCGAGCATCCATAGTATCAGCCACGGCTATAAATCGAGCCGCGCCTTGGCAATCATCACCGAACCAAACGGATGAACGGTCCTATACACGGGACCGCATCTCAATGACTGCTATGAACTCACCCGGCGCAAAAAATAAAAGGGCGCCCTGGTCTCCCAGAGCGCCCTTCTTAGAACAAGATTGTTGCGTTGCAGCAAATGCTACTCGGCAGCAGCCTCGGTCTCGACCTCGGCGGTCTCGGTCTCGGCGACCTCAGCGGTCTCCTCAACCTCAGCTCGGCAGCGAGCTCCTCGGCGGTAACGCCGACGAGAACGACAACCTCGGCCTTGATCTCGCGGTACAGCGAGATAGCGACGGTGTGGGCACCGGCAACCTTGATGGGCTTACCGAGCTCGACGCGCTTGCGGTCGATATCCATACCGAGCTGATCCTTGATGCGTCAGCGATCATGCGGCGGTAACGGAGCCAAAGAGGATGCCCTCGTCGCCAACCTTGACGTCAACGGTGACCTGCTTGCCCTCGAAGGCAGCCTTGGTCTCGTTGGCGGTAGCCAGACGGACGGCCTCGCGCTTGGCGATGTTGTTGCGACGCTCGTCAAGCTGCTTGAGGTTGCCCTTGGTGGCGGCAACAGCGAGCTTCTTGGGGAACAGGAAGTTCTCAGCGTAACCCTGAGCGACCTCTACGACGTCACCCTCGCCGCCCTTGCCCTTGATCTCATCGAGAAGAATAACCTTCATGATGCGTCTCCCTTCTTAGCCGCGGTCGCGGTTGCCACGAGAGGAAACCACGGGGACGGTGTACGGCAGGAGAGCCATCTCGCGGGCGCGCTTGATGGCGTTGGCGATGTCATGCTGATGCTGCGTGCAAGCGCCAGTGACGCGACGGGGCTTGATCTTGCCACGGTCGGTCATGTACTTACGGAGAAGCTGAGTGTCCTTATAGTCGATGAACTCAGTGTTCTCCTTGCAGAACTGGCAGTACTTACGACGCGGCTGACGTGCAGAATAATCATTAGCCATGTCAAAATACCTTTCGTTTGGCAACTTCGGCGAGCCGAAGCCGCCTCTCACTCAAAAATAGGTGAACAACCCTTAGAACGGGATGTCCTCATCGTAGACGTCGACCGCGGGCGGCGTAGCCACCGGTGCGGCAGGACGTGCTGCGGGCGCGGGAGCTGCGGGGGCGTAACCGCCTGATCGTAGCCACCCTGCCACCACGGGAGCTCATAAACTCGATTTCATCGACGATGACCTCAAGCTTGCTCCTGCGCTGGCCGTCGCGCTCCCAAGAGCTGTAGCGCAGCTTGCCCTCGATCGCGACCTTGTTTCCCTTTGCCAGGAAACGGCTCACGGCCTCGGCGCGGGTGCCGAACATAGTGCAGTCGACAAAGTTGGGATAGTCCTCCCACTCGCCAGTCTGCGCGTTGCGGCGACGATCGTTCACGGCGACGCCAAAGGACAGAACCTGGGTTCCGCCGGCGGTGGCGCGCAGCTCGGGATCGCGGGTGAGATTACCGGTGATGTTCACTCGATTGATGCTCATAACTCACTACTTCCTCTTGGGGCACAAGCCCAGTCCAAAACGACAGTCTTACTCCTGGTCGTCGCGACGGACGATCATGTGGCGGACCACAGCGTCGGTGATGCGCAGGACGCGATCAAGCTCGGCGATCTGGGTAGGATCTGCATGGAAGTTGATGAGGGTGTAGTCACCATCGGTGAGGTCGTTGATCTCGTAGGCGAGCTTGCGCTTGCCCCACTCGTCAACGGAGTCGACCTTGCCAGCGCCCTCAGCGATCGTGGTATCGATACGCTTCATAACAGCGAGACGGGTCTCGGGGTCGAGCGACGGGTCAACAAAGAACAGCAGTTCATAAGCCTTCATATTGTCACCTCCTCTGGGCAAATGTGGCTTCAGGTCGTGAAGGTGCGCCTGAAGCAGGAAAAGACTTGGTAATAATATCTTTCAACCTCCCAGGCTGCAAGAATATGCAGCTACAACCTCATGACCTCCACATATACCCATGCTTACACGGCACTTCTCGCGTATTCCAACCAAATGCTGACCAAGAGCTTGACGAATTCGATAGCAAGATACGCTGCGGCGAGGACAACCTGAGTCAAACCGCAGGTCGCCGATTGCAGGGTTGTGGTCACGAAATGCATACCACCGGTTCGATCGATTGCCTCAAAATTTTTAAATTCGCTGCCGCGTCATTCATGAATACCTATTTTGAACAGATCATCGAGCGGGATCTGGCTGGTCAGGATGCTTTTTTAGTACCCATCTGGCACATGCCGGATACGGGTGCGGAGCGAGCGCTTTAAAAAATGCCAAGTTTTCTGTTTGCACTTTTCGATTCCTCGTGTATACTGACTTTCGCATTTAACGGAGAGTTGTCCGAGTGGCCGAAGGAGCACGATTGGAAATCGTGTAGGCGTCAAAAGCGTCTCCAGGGTTCAAATCCCTGACTCTCCGCCAGTTAATTCCAAAGCAGGCCTTAGTGCCTGCTTTGTTTTTACCCCACGCGGAGGGGTGGCAGAGTGGTTGAATGCGGCGGTCTCGAAAACCGTTTGGCCTGTATAAGGTCACGAGGGTTCGAATCCCTCCTCCTCCGCCATTTAGATTGAGGAAGCTCCAAGGAATGGGGGCTTTTTTTGTTTTGAGTCCCTAACAAGCAAATACGGCGGAGGAGGAGGGATTCGAACCCGCCAGGGCGCAAAGCGTAAAGAAAACGCGCCAGTGGCGCGTTTTAGCGCAGCGCGGTCGGCGCAAGCGACCGGATAATTTTGAGCTCTGCTCAATTTAGACATCCCTCCTATTCAGCCAAGCCCCCATCGCGTTCAGCATCAACCCAGATCCCCAAACATGTACATCACCCTCCAAAAACGGCATTGTTCGACATCTTTGGAGGCTGATGTACATACTTGAAACCTATGACCGCACCCAGTCCCGACCGTTTGCCGAGCAATAGGGTCGCGATCGTCGCCGAACATGTACTATGTACGGGCATTGTCCAATCCCGTAACTCAAAGGACCCCATCTTGCCCGTCGTCGCCGCCATAACCGTTACCTCACATGCCTCGGATGCCATGGTCGCTATCCCATTTTGGCTCGAGATGTTCGCCGTTGTCGCTGCATCGATCTCGGGTGTGCTGGTTGCGCGCGAACACAAGCTCGACCTGGTGGGCGCGGTCGCACTCGCGGTAGTCTGCGGTCTGGGCGGCGGTCTTTTGCGCGACATGACACTCCAGGTCGGCAACGTCTACATCCTCAACCAGCCAATGGCGCTGCCGCTCTCCATCGCCACGGCGGCCATCATTTACATCTTCCCGGCAATCGTCGATAAGCCCGACAAACTCATCCCCCTGCTCGACATCATCTCGGTCGGCATCTATGCGGCAACCGGCGCAGACAAGGCACTGGTCTACGGATTTGCACCCGTCGTTTGCATCATGATGGGCTTTTTCACCGCGGTGGGCGGCGGCATGCTGCGCGACGGCTTTATGGGCGTGGTTCCGGGCATTTTCCAACGCACCAACTTTTATGCCATCGCGGCCATCGCCGGATCGGCAAGCTATGTAAGCCTCGTCATGAGTGGCTTGGTCAGCAATGTCGCCGCGCTGGTCGTATGCGTTATCGTGACCATGGGTCTGCGCTGGCTCTCACTGCGCTTTGACATCAAAAGCCCCACCGAAGAAGACATCGCGCACTTTTTACATCGCAAAAAGTAGATAGCAAGGCACGACCTTTCGAAATGCAACCGAGAGGTTCTTTTAGAGCGCTCGCACGTTGGGTATCCTGTTAGATATATGCCGAGTATCTAACGAAGGATTCACTATGCCTTGCAACCTAGAACCGTCGACCAAGCGCCACAAAGCGCAGGGCCGCATCGCCCTCCTATTCGTACTGATTGCGCTTGCGCTGACCGCGCTTCCCACTACGTCGTTCGCCGGCACAGACACCGCGGGCAACGTACTCGCAACCGAAGCTGACTCAAATCCGTCTAGCGCCGAGGGCGACCTGTACTGGGCTGGCCAAAGCCTTAACCTGGACGATGCTCCATCGGCCGCGATATTATCGCGGCAGGCGACAGCTATCGATTCGCGACTGCACCGTAGGCGGAGCCGTTCGTCTGGCGGCACGCACCATCGATATCTCCAAAACCGCAATCGATGGCAGCGTGACGGTAGCCGGTCAGCACGTCGTGCTCAACACCGGTAGCACCGCCAGCTGTTTTTACGCGATGGGCGAGACGGTTGCCATGCGTGGCTCCGCCAAGTCGGCAGCGCTCGCGGGCAGTACGGTAACCATCGACGGCACCGTCGATGGCGATATCGAGGTCTGGGCCGATAAGCTCGTCTTGGGCAAAAATGCCCGCATCACCGGCACGGTGAACGCCCACATCTCCGAGGATCCCGAGCGGGCCGAGGGCGCTCAGGTCGGAGCCCTCAAGATCGACCGCACCGAGAACGAGGACACCTCAACGATTAACGACACCATCGGCGGCATCGTCGCCGCGGCGCTTTCTACCTGCTTTGTCGCAATCCTCCTCGAGCTCGTCCTTCCGCGCGCGACCGCCAGCGCCGCCGGCATGCTTCGTCAACGACCTACCCCTCTGTGGGTGAGCGGTCTTTTGGGCACGGTGGCCGCCGTTCCCGCCGTCCTGCTGCTCACCATCTCGATTGCAGGTCTGTCGCTCGCCGGAGCTCTCATGTGCGCCGTGATCGGCATCGCTCTGGTCTCGGCGGCATTTACGGGCACCGCGATCGCACGCATGGTCGGACACAACCAGAACCGCTACGCCATGGCCGTCGTGGGCGGTATCGCCGCGGGCGTACTCACGGCACTTCCCCTTATGGGCAGCTTTGTCAGCGGCGTAGCCTTCGTCTTTACGCTCGCTACGTCATCCAGATCATCTGGCGCAACGCCCGCCTCAAGCCGCAACAAGCCTCCAACACGCCAGGACTCCCCACCGCCTAGCCGTCAGCCCCACAAAGGGGACAGGCACCTTTGTGGGGGTGCAGACCAACTCAATCCCTGTACACAAAAAGGGCGCCGACCGCGATGGTCGACGCCCTTTCTTGTTAGTCGCTATAAAGCCCAGCGCTTATTTGTTGACCTGGCCGGCGCGAACGGCAGCCTTCTTGCGGTCGGTGGCGTTGAGCAGACGCTTGCGCAGGCGGATGTTCTTGGGAGTGATCTCGACCAGCTCGTCGTCGGCGATGTACTCCAGCGCCTCCTCCAGCGAGAAGGTGCGGGGCGGCACCAGCTGAACGGAGATATCGGAGGTCGAGGAGCGCTGGTTGCCCAGGTTCTTGGTACGGGCGATATTGACGACCATGTCGCCAGCCTTGCTGCGCTCGCCCACGATCATGCCCTCGTAGCACTCGGTGCCTGGCTCAACAAACAGCTGACCGCGCTCCTGCAGCGTACCCAGGGCATAGGCAACGGCCTTCTCGGTGGTCATAGAGATCATTGCGCCGTTCTGGCGGTTGCCGATCTCGCCGGCATAGGGGCCGTACTCCAGGAAGGTGTGGTAGAACACGCCCTCGCCGTGGGTGACGTTCATGATGCGGTTCTTAAGACCCATGATGCCGCGGGTCGGAATCTTAAACTCGAGGTGCGTCACGATGCCCGAGGTATCCATGCTCGTCATGATGCCGCCGGAGGTGCCGAAGACCTCAACGACCTTGCCCGAGTACTCGTCCGGGCACTCGACGACGGCCTGCTCGACGGGCTCCATCTTGTTGCCGTTCTCGTCCTTCTTAAACAGAACGCGGGGACGGCCGACCTGGAACTCAAAGCCTCGCGGCGCATGGACTCCATCAGAACGGACAGGTGCAGAATGCCGCGGCCCGAGACCTCGACGCAGCTCTTGTCCTCGAGTTCCTCGATCTTCATGGTCACGTTGTTCTCGGCCTCGTTGAACAGGCGCTCCTTGAGCTGACGGGCGCCCACGATGTCGCCGTCGCGGCGACAAGCGGGGAGGTCGAAGCCTCAAAGACGATGGACAGGGTCGGCGGGTCGATCTCGATGGGCTCGAGCTCGACAGGGTTCTCGGGATCGGTGTAGACATCGCCGATATCGGTGCGGTCGATACCCACGACAGCGGCGATGTCGCCGGCGCCGACTTCCTGGCACTCGGTACGGCCCAGGTAGTCGAAGGTAAAGAGCTGCTTGACGGTGGCGGTAGCGCTGGAGCCGTCGTTCTTGACAACCAGGATCTGTCGCCTGGTGGATGGCGCCAGAGTACACGCGGCCGATACCGATGCGGCCGACGAAGTTGGAGTGGTCGATGGTCACGCACTGCATGGCCAGCGGGGCGTTCTCGTCAACCTCGGGCGCGGGCATGTCGTCGATAATCATATCGAGCAGCGGGTACATGTCCATGTTGCCGTCGTTGGGGTCAAGACGGGCAAAGCCGTTCATGGCGCTGGCGTAGACCACGTGCTCCATGCGAACTCAAGCTGGTCGTCGGTGGCGCCAGGTCGGCCATGAGGTCCAGGCAGTCGTTGTAGGCCTTCTCGGGGTTGGCGCCCGGACGGTCGATCTTGTTGATGACGATCATGATCTTAAGGCCGGTGTCGATAGCGTGACGCAGCACGAAGCGGGTCTGGGGCATGGGGCCCTCAAAGGCGTCGACCAGCAGCAGGGCGCCGTCGGCCATACGCAGCACGCGCTCGACCTCGCCGCCAAAGTCGGCGTGGCCCGGGGTGTCGATGACGTTGATCTTGACGTCCTTGTACTCGATAGAGATGTTCTTGGCGAGAATCGTAATGCCGCGCTCGCGCTCCTGGTCGTTGGAATCCAGGACGCGGTCCTCGACCTGCTGGTTGGCACGGAAGCGTCCGTGGCACGCAGGAGCTTGTCGACCATCGTCGTCTTGCCGTGGTCGACGTGAGCGATGATGGCGATGTTCCTCAGATTGTCTACGCGCATGTAGTTCCCCTATCTTCTATCTATATACAACCGGCACGCGTATGCGACCCACCCAGCAATGCAACGCTCGGCGGGAATATTGAGCCTTTTACCGAAAACTCGTTTATTTTAGCGATTTTAGATGAGAGGGGTTTCCTCACCTGCAGGTTCAGGGTCGCTCCACATAAAACCATCGCCGGCGCCCATGCCCTCATACAGCACATATGCCGAAAAACCGCTCTCGAGCGTGGTTTCGAAGAAGCTCACGAGCAGAGCATCGTGATAGCCGCCGTCAATCTCGACGCAGCCGGTGTAGCCGATGGCATAGCGAGCGATACGGCCCAGGCCCTCGTCCTTAAGACCCATCTTGTGCTCGGAGATAAAGTTGGTGGCCGCCTCGAGGCACGCCTCTTCGCCGTCCTCGTCGAGCGCCGCCAGATAACGGTTGGAAGCGGCGTCCTCAATTGCCACGACCACGCCAGGGTTTTCACCGGCGGCAAGGTCGTCCAAGAACGCGCCGATCAGATCGCACACCATGGCGTCGAGCTCGGCGGAGACGTTACCGGCGTCCTGCATATCCTGTGCCATTTTTAGACCTTCCCATCGAGTCCGGCGTCGTTACATCTCTTGTGCCTCGGCAGCGATCTTGGCGGCGGCGTCGCGGGCGCGCATCATATCGGCCGCGCGCTTATCGAGTACCTTGATCTGGTTGGTCAGCATCACGGCATCGACCACGCCCCAGATGACCAAGCCCGTCGAAATCGAAAACCCAAGCGCACCAACTGTACCACGAAGCCGCGATGAGATTGCCACGACAAGTGCGGAGACGGCAACCATCTTGATAAAGGAGGCACGGCGCTCGCGAAGCGTGCGGGCCTGCGTCACATAGGCGATGCGTGCGGCCTCGGATGCCTCCGAGCGCATCTGGGCCTCGCGGGCAATGGCGGCGGCTTCGGCTGAAACGCCGCGACCCATCAGTACACACTCCGTCTCATGGCTACTCGTCATTTAAAAATCATCGGGCGAGAGCGTATGGACGAACTCGTCGAACTTCTCAAATTCCTGCTCGTCATCGACTTCCTCGGCAACCGGAGAGACGGTCCCCAGGCGGTTCATGATGTCGTCCTCAACAAACATGGGAGCATTGCTGCGCACGGCGAGGGCGATGGCATCGCTCGGACGCGCATCGATCCTATGCTCGTTGCTGTCGGCCAAAACAACGACCGTCGCATAGAACACGGGAGGCTCGGCACGGACAATCTCGATGCGCTCGAGTTTTGCATCCAGGGCATCAAGCGTGTCGAGCAGCAGGTCATGGGCGATCGGGCGCTCGGCACGACCGCTGTCGATACCGCGGCTAATAGCCGCAGCCTCAAACGAACCAGTTGGATAGAAAGGGAGCGCAGCGGCGCAGGGGAGTCCGATTTGCTGCAGCGCTCGCGAAGTACGATAAGCGATGGCACGGGACCGGCGGCCATGACGATGGTCTCTATGTCGACACGAACCATGGAACACCTCCGGTACGTAGCGGTTAACACGCGGCGCCTTCGCCGCATTGAATAGCTATACTACCCAATCTTTCGTACAGCACACAAAACCAAAATGAGTTTTATCACACACAAGAAAAAAGCCCCGAGGCCATGCCTCGAGGCTCTTCACAGTTTTGATGGTGGACCTGACAAGATTCGAACTTGTGACCTCCCGGTTATCAGCCGGACGCTCTAACCAACTGAGCTACAGGTCCATCATGGTGGAGGTTAGGGGAGTCGAACCCTGAC
>ENA-OQAS01000178-OQAS01000178.1-human-gut-metagenome-genome-assembly--contig:-NODE-178-length-33608-cov-5.654670_pt1 | contig 33608 bp, 42 predicted proteins | sample MGYA00242733_ERZ504523 | MGnify/ENA primary metagenome ERZ504523 (study PRJEB26092, sample SAMD00036239) | human gut metagenome | host: Homo sapiens | study: EMG produced TPA metagenomics assembly of...
CAGTGCCCTTGGCAAAGGTCTTGGAAACATTCTTTACATCAAGCATTGCGGCGGGCCTCCTTCTTTACTTTGCGGTTCCGGGCGGTGCGCTTGGCAGCCGGGATAATAAAGGTGGCAGCCACGATCACGGCGCACATCAACTTCATCAAATTGGCGCTGTTGGTGCCAAACAGCTCAATATCCACCACAAAGGTGACGATCAGTTTGTAGATCACGGAGCCGCACACGGCGGAGATCAGCCCACGGTGACGCCCCGCTTGCCAAACAGCGCTTCGCCGATAATGACGGCGGCCAGGCCGTAGATCAGAGTGCCGTTGCTGGTGGAGGTGTCGCTGTAACCTACATAATGGGTCACCAGTGCGCCTGCCAGACCGATCAGCGTTGCTGATGCACAGCCCCAGGATCAGGGTGGCGTCCACATTGATAGAGGAAGCGCGCACCATATCCTGATTGTCGCCAGTGGCGCGGATACACAGGCCCACATGGGTCTTAAAGAACACAATCAGCAGCAGGGTCACTACCAGGCAGATAGCCAGCGCCAGCAGCGCACCGGCCACCTTGCGCTGATCGCCGGTCAGGTGCAGCGCCTTATAGAATTGCTTAAACAGATTGGCGGCGCCGATGGACAGGTTGGGGCCGCCCCGAACAATCAAGTTAACGGAGTACAGTCCGCTCATGGTGATGATACCGGCCAGTACCGGGTGCACTTGCAGCTTGGTTTGCAGTAGCCCGGTGATTAGCCCGGCGGCCATGCCGCCTAAAAAGGCAATGGTAGGGACAGATAGGTGTGGCCCCCGGCAGCCAAAACGGCGGCCAGTGCAGAGCCAAAACCGAAGCTGCCTCGGTGGTCAGGTCGGGAATGTCCAGCACCCGCAGACTGATGTAAACACCCAGCGCCAGCAGTCCGTACAGTAAGCCCTCTTGCAGGGCAGTGAGATAAAGCATAAGTTCTTGTTCCTTTGGATACGAAAAATTTTAGCAGGCGCACCTTGCAGTGCGCCCGCCGGTTTGTGATTTTTGTTGCTTATTTTGCTGCTTCCAGCACCTTGACCTCATAGCCAACGGTGTCCTTTGTGGGGGTAGCCAAACCGCCGGCAGCCAGTGCTGTCTTATTCACGGAGCAGTAGTCGATGCCGCACACCTGGGCGGGGATCTCCGTTACCTTTTTGCCGTCAAAATACTGAATAGCCATTTCTGCGGTTTTTTCGCCGATGCCCTTGTCGTCAATGGCCAGGGTGGCGGTGCAGCCGGAGGCAACCGTGGTGGCAGAGGAGCAGTAGGTTGGAATCTTCTTCTCCTGGCACAGCTCTGTCAGGGCAGACACACCGTCCTGTACCACAGAGTCGTTGGGTACGAAGATTACATCACAGCCGCCGTCAATCAGGGACTGGGTGACGGACTTCACATCGGCGGAATTCTCTACGGTTTTTTCCGCATAAGCGATTTTCTTGCTGTCCAGGTACTTCTCGGCCGCCTTAACGGTGGAGGTGGCGTTTACCTGCTGGTGGAGTAAATAAAGCCCCATTTTTTTACATCCGGGGTCAGTTTGTAGCCCATGTCAATGATCTCAGATACCGGAATGGCGTTGGAAGTACCGGTGGCATTCTTGTCCGGGGTGTCCAGCGCAGTCATCACTTTGGCAGCTACTGGGTCGGACACGGCGCAGAAGAAGCAAGGGGTTTCGGACTCCAAGTTCACAAACGCTGCGTGGCCGGGGTGGCGATGGTGAATACTGCGTCATAATCGCCGTTGTCAAAGTCAGACACAATGGTGCTCAGACTGGCGGCGTCACCGGCAGCGTTCTTGTACACGCAGGTCACATTGTCGCCGTACTTCTCTTTCAGCTTAGACTCGATCCCGGCACGCATATCGGTAAAGGCGCCGTTCTCAGACAGCACGGCAATGCCTACTTCTTGCTGTCTGCTTTGGTATTGTCATCTTTGCTGCCGGAGCAGGCGGCGAACAGGCCGGCAACCAGTGCCAGGCACAGCAGGGTGGCAAAAAACTTTTCATCATTCATTCTCCTTAAACGCTTGGTGTTGATTATAATAATCGAGGTCTGCAAAGGCTTTGTGCAGCATTTCCTCGGTTATGGTGTAGGGGTTGTGGGCAATGTCCGGCATTTTGGCTACCAGGGGCACCAGCTTTTCCACATCGGCACCGGTCATCTCCACTTGGGAGAGGGCGGTGGGGAGTCCAACGCTTCTGTTGAAAGCGTACATCTGGCGGAAGCGTCCAAATTGCCGTCGGTCAGCAGCAGAATGAGCACGCCAAAGCCCACCACTTCACCGTGCAGGTGGCGCGCCTCAATATGGGGCCAGGCGGTGAGCGCGTAAAACACGGCGTGCGCCAGGCCGGAATTGTAATCCACAATATGCTCTGCGGTCAACAAAATAGAGGCAATGCCGGTGGTAACGATGATCGCCAGAATCACTTGCTCCACTGCATAGGTGCAGCGCTCGGCATCTATATCTGCCATGGCCTGTGCACCGTAGGTAAGCAGCGTCCAAGCACATTCGGCTCACATTTACACCCAAGGCATGGTAGTGCACCAGCGCTTCACCTCGGGAGCTCATCTCCGCCTCAAAATACTTGGCATAAGTGTCACCCATACCGGCCCAAATGTAGCGCCGTGGGGCGGCTGCAATCACCGAGGGCAGAATAAAGGCATGCACCGGCGGCGCTTTGTGAAAATCCGGTGCCAAAAAGGTGCCGTCTGCGTGGTACAGAATCGATACTGCCGTGGTGGCCGCGCAGGTGGAGGCAATGGTGGGAAAGGTGAATACCGGCTTGCCGCTTTCTTCCCCATAGCTTTGCCGGTGTCCAGTGCCTTGCCGCCGCCAACAGCAAAGATCATATCTGCTGCTGCCACTGCCGGGTTCTCTGCCAAGCAGCAATGTTCTCCCGACTGGCCTCGCCGCCGTACCATACAAAATCCGTAATGGTCACGGCGCTGCCTTGGATCGCGGCCAGCAGGCGCTCCCGCACCGCTGCCATGCTTTGTGTCCGCCGATTACCACCGCTGTGGCGCCAAAGGGAGCGCACACCGTTGGAATTTGCTTGTAAACCTGCTCGCCGATGGAATAGGACGGCAGGGTAATGGAATAATCCGTCATAGGATTTAGGTCCTTCCTGGCTAACTTATAATCCTCTTATAGGACTGTGTGAAAATTATAGCACTGCAGGCGGGCTTTGTCAACGAAATTCTTTAGCAAGTTAAAGTGATAAATTGTGGCTACACAATGCGTCCGCCGCCCAGTACCGTGTCGCCGGCATAAACAACGGCAGCCTGACCGGGGGTCACCGCTCGCTGCGGTGCGTCAAAGGTCAGCTGCACATCGCCGCCGGGCAGCACCTCTACGGTGCAGGGTGCCTGGTGCATGTTGTAGCGGATCTTGGCAGCGGCATGCAGCGGTTCGGCAGGCGCTGCAATGCTCAGCCAGTTGAACTCGGTCACCCGCACCACCGTACTGTTCAGTTGGTCGTTGGGGCACAGGGTCACCGTGTTGCTTTTCGGATCCTTCTTGCACACATACAGCGGCGCCGGCAGCGCAAGACCCAGCCCACGGCGCTGGCCGATGGTGTAGCGAATAATGCCCTTGTGGCGGCCCAGCACAATCCCCTGTGTGTCTACAAAATCCCCGGGGGGATAGTGGCGGCCGGTATAGCTTTCAATGAAGGCGGCGTAGTCCCCGTCCGGCACAAAGCAAATGTCCTGGCTTTCTCTTTTGTGGGCGTTGATAAAGCCGTTTGCCTCTGCAATGGCGCGCACCTGGTCCTTATGCAGCTCACCTAGGGGAAACAGGGTGTGGGCCAGCTGCTCCTGGGACAGATTATAGAGCACATAGCTTTGATCCTTTTTGTCGTCCAGCGCCTTGCGCAGCCGATAGCGGCCGTCCACGCAGTCAATGCGGGCGTAGTGGCCGGTGACCACATAGTCGTAGCCCAGGGTGATGGCGCGGCGACACAGGGTGTCAAATTTTAAGCACTTGTTGCAGTCAATGCAGGGGTTGGGGGTGCCGCCTGCCTCATAGGTGGCAATAAATTTATCAATGACCTTTTCCTTAAAGTCACCTTTAAAATTGAACACTTGGTAGGGCATACCCAGTCGGCGGGCCACGCTGCGGGCGTCCTCCACATCGGACAGGGAGCAGCAGGTCTTTTCCCGCTGGGCCATCAAAATATCGTCGCTGTCAAACAGCTTCATGGTGGCGCCCATACAGTCGTACCCGGCGTCCAACATCAGCTTGGCGGCCACGGAGCTGTCCACGCCGCCGCTCATGGCGATCAATGCTTTTTTCAAAAACGCACCTGCTTTCTTGACACTTTCAGTCTACTATACTAATATATACAGGAATAGAAGTAAAGAGGGAGTTTTTAGTTTTTATGCAAAAAATGCGTTTTTTTCGCCGGTGTCTTCCACTGTTTTTGGCCTTTTGGCTGCTATTGGCAGTGGCGGACGCGCCTTTGCTGCTTATGCAGGGGAGAGCGTGACTGTGCGGGACAGCAGCGGGCAGGTGCGCTACGCTGCGCCCATGGATCCGGAGAACGCTTGCCCGGCGCTGCAATCAGCGCTGGACACGGTGCGCAGCGGCGCCTACGGCACCTGCACGGTTACCGTGACCCCCGGGGAATATCGAATGACAAAGAGCGCTGTGCTGGCGTCTGATATGACCCTGGACCTGACAGGGGTGACCCTACTCAATGCCAATGCAGGCAAGGGTAACATCTTTATCTCACCCAATCGGGACCGTACCGGCAAGGACTATACCGGATATTCTGCGTTGGAGAACTGCACGCTGCGGGGCGGCACGCTGGATTATGCGCCGGGCAATACCAACGGCTCCTGCTTGCTGCGCCTGGCGCATTGCAAGAATGTGACCGTGGACGGCACGGCGTTTCTCAACAACAAAGACTCCCACCACGCAGAATTGGCCGCCGGGTACAATGTGCGGTTCGTAAACTGCCTGTTCTCCGGTCAGACCAATCAAACGGAAAGCAGTGCGGAGGCGCTGCAAATTGATATTTTAGAGAAAAATCGGCACTTTGCCAACTTCCGCCTATGACGGCACGATGAACCAAAAGATCACCGTAGAGGACTGCACGTTTCAGGATCTGATCTGCGGGGTAGGCACCCGCAACGCCTTTGCCGGGCGGTATCAGAAGGGCGTTACCATTCGTGGCAACACCTTTCGGCGCCTGCAAGGCACGGCTATTGTGTGCACCAATTATGTGGACGCAGTGATCCAGAAGAACACCATCACCGACTGCGGTCGGGGCGTGGCATATTATATGTGCAAAAACAGCGGCGTGACCGATGTGTTCACCGATGGCAGCGGCAAGGTGCTGGGTAAGCGCAATACGGACTGCGGCAGCCGCATTACCGATAATACCATCTCCGTTTGTCAAACAGCGGAGATGGACAAGCCCAGGGGTATGTTTCTGTACGGCGGCAAGGCCACCGGCAAAATGCCTGCCGGAAATTATGCCGTCTATAACCTGACGGTCAGTGGTAACACCATTACCACCACCGGCGGCGGAATCACCGGCACCGATCTGCAAAACTGCACGCTTGCAGACAACCGCATTACCCATACCGGTGCGGCGACGGAGACCACTGTTGGAATTCTCCTTCACGGCAGCAGTGGTAATTTGATCGAGAAAAATACTTGCACCGCCCTACACAACGGGCTGAAGTGTATGGACGCCTCCCACAGCAACGAGCTGCGGAGCAACACGGTAACGAACAGCCGTTCCAGCGCCGTTTGCATTGTGGACAGCAACGGGGTAGAGGCGACGGAAAACACCATTCGCACCGGGGCCACCAACGGCATTCTTATGCAGCGGAGCAAAAAGGCGCGCCTGCTGCGCAATACCATTCAGGCAATGGGTCATAACGGCATTTGCCTGGCGGAGAAGAGCACTGCCGCCACCGGCAGCAATCGGATCAGCGGTTGCCGTCGCTATGGAATTAGTTCCCAGCCGGGAACTGCCCTAACCACCGTGGGTGATCGGCTTACCGGCAACACCAAGGGGCAGGGAATCGCTCAGGGCAGCAAGAATATGAAGTTCTCAACCATAGGCAGTACCCGCCTGGTAGGCGGCCGGATCCGCCGCGGCAAATATAAGGGCAAGATCGCCCTGCGGTGGAAAGCGGTACCCGGCGCCAAGCAATATGTGTTGTACCGCAGGGACGGCAGCATCCGCGGCAAATACCGCCGGGTGGTAACGCTTACCGGCACCCGCTATATTGACACGACCCCCAAGCGGGGCAAAACCGCCGCCTATCGCCTGGTGGCGCAAACCAAAACAAACGGCGTGACTGCGGAAAGTCCCGTGGCGCGCGCCGCAGTGAGGATCAAAGGATGACTTTACAGGAAATTGTAGATCGTTCTCGGCGCATCGTCTTTTTTGGCGGCGCCGGGGTGTCTACCGAGAGCGGTATTCCGGACTTTCGCAGTGTGGACGGCTTGTATCATCAGCAATACGACTATCCGCCGGAGCAGATCCTTTCTCGCAGCTTTTTTGACGAGAACCCGGCGGAATTCTACCGCTTTTACCGCAGCAAAATGCTGTGTCCGAATGCGAGGCCCAACGCTGCCCATTACAAATTGGCAGAGCTGGAGCAAGCAGGCAAGTGCGCCGCTGTGGTGACCCAGAATATTGACGGCCTGCACCAGGCAGCGGGCAGCCGCACGGTATATGAGCTCCACGGCTCCGTGCTGCGTAATCACTGTATGCGCTGCGGCAGAGCCTACGGCGTGGAGGCGGTGGCAGAGGCTGCCGGTATACCCCGGTGCGCTTGCGGTGGGATCATCAAGCCGGATGTGGTGCTGTATGAGGAAGGACTTGACCAACAGACCGTAGAGGGTGCCGTACATGCCATTGCCCGGGCGGACTGCCTGATCGTGGCGGGTACATCTCTTTCTGTGTACCCGGCGGCGGGTTTTATCCGCTACTTTCAGGGGGATCATTTTGCGCTCATTAACCGGGATCCAACCCCGGCGGACAAGCTGGCAGACCTGGTGCTGCACCAAAAGGTGGGGCAGGTGCTGTCCCAAATTCAAGTACGCTAACGGAGGCGCTTATGCCCATTTCATTGATGCTCAAGCCGGCTTCCGGCAACTGCAATCTGCGGTGTGAATACTGCTTTTACCACGACCTGGCCGCTACCCGGCAGACGGAGAACAAGGCTATATGACCCGGGACACCGCCTTGCAGGTGATGGACAAGGCCCTGGCTTTTGCCGGGGACGGACCGGTATATTTTACCTTTCAGGGCGGGGAACCGCTGCTGGCGGGGAAAGACTTTTTTCGCTTTTTCTTCTCCTCTTGCAAGGAACGGCAGCGCCCCGGCGTGACCGTCCAGTTCTGTGTGCAGACCAACGGTACTTTGCTGGACGACGAATGGTGCGACCTGTTTTTGGAATATGGCTGTTTGGTGGGCGTGTCTTTGGACGGTGACCGGGAGGGCAACCGTTACCGGGTGTACCCGGACGGACGCAGCTCCTTTGATGACGTGTTTCGCGGTGTGCAGCTGCTGACCCGGCGCAGGGTGCCTTTTAATATTCTCTCGGTGCTCACCGCTTATGGCGCTACCCATGTGCGATCGTCCTATCGCTTCTTTAAGCAGCAGGGGCTGCGCCACTTGCAGTACATACCCTGCCTGCGCCCCTTTGCCATGGATGCGCCGGAGGATCTGTTTATGACCGATGACGACTACGCCGCCTTTTTGCAGCAGGGGTTCAAGCTGTATGCCAACGATGCCCTGCGGGGTAACCCGGTGTCCGTGCGTATGTTTGACAATTACTTGCTGCTGGCTCGGGGGCAGAATGCAGAGCAGTGCGGTATGAACGGCACCTGCGCTACCCAGTTTGTGGTGGAGGCGGACGGCAGTACCTACCCCTGTGACTTTTACTGTACCGATGATTGGTACCTGGGCAATATCTGTGCCGGGGATTTTGACGGCTTTTTCCATAGTGAAAAGATGGTGGAATTCTTAAAGAATTCTTTTCAGTTGCCCTCGGCGTGCAAGACCTGCCGCTGGTTCACGCTTTGTCGGGGCGGCGGCTGCAAGCGCAACCGAGTGGGCACGGATTATTGCCGGGCTTACCAAACTTTTTTTGCAAATACGGAGCATTTGTTTGCTCAACTGCGTTGAGGTGCTTTATGAAAAAGACGATTTCTATACTGCTGGCACTGGTACTGACGGTGGGATTGTTCTCTGCCTGCTCGAAGGATGGCAAGGAGGAGACTACCACGGCTGCGCCTGCCGCCTACACCCTGGCCTATACGTATGACAACCATTATGCGCAGACGGACCCCAGTGCCGTGCGGGCGTATGAGAAAATCGCCAAAGCCATTACAGAGGGCGGTGTGGTCGTGCGGGTGAATACGGATATGATGGACGATGTGAACCGGCTGCTGTACACCGGCTTTCCGTTGATGGCGCTGGTAGATACGGTTTCGGTGAACAGCGACAATTCCGGCGTGACCATCAAATATAAAAACGATGCGGATACGCATCGCCAGCTGGTGGGCGCCTTTTCCCAAAAGGTCCATACCATTCTGAAAGCCTGCGGCAAGGGCACGGTGAGCAATCATGTGTATCTCCTCAATGTGTACCACTATGTGGCAACTCACACGACTTATGATGACAGTGTGACCGACGCTTACACCGCCATTTTGCAAGGCAAGGGCATGAGTGCTGCCATCAGCGGTATGTTTGAGTTCCTGTTGCAACAGGGCGGGGTGGACGCCGGGCATATCGTCGGCAAGGACGCCGCCGGTAACCCCTGGTACTTTACCCGTTGTACCCTGGGCGACACGGTGTATAATTTTGATGTGGCAACGGAGCTGTCTGTGCGCAAAGGGGAGGGGCTGACCTGCTTTGCCATGACGGATAAGGAACTGCAAACCGGCGGACTGCAAAAGGGTTTTACCTACTCGGATAATGAAAAGGCGCCGGCAGTGAAGATGAAAAAGAACCCCTATGCCGCTCTGCGCTCCTGTGCGTACTTTACGCTGGAGGGCAACACCCTAACTGCCGTCTTGTACAGCGGTAAGACCGCCGCCTTTACTCTGTAAAGGGACAAATGAACGGCCAAGTGAAAGTGATGCGTAACCCGACACCGCCGCATTGGAACCGCCGAAAAACTTCGGCGGTTTTTTTGTATCATTGTCTATGAATCTGCACATTTTTGAAAATAATAGACAAAAACAGAGAATACTGTCTAAAAATATTTTGGACATTACAAGTTGCACAGAAAATTTCTGCGGACAAATTTCTTTTTTGGTTGTAATCGATAAACCGATTTGTTATAATATTGCAGAAATATGACACAGGGGGAGATCCAATGGCAGAACAAACCGGCCTGAAAGCAAAAGCCACAGGCTCATCGACAACATTAAGTATTACTGGAAAAAGCCACCCAAGGGCAAGTATATGTCCTTTAAGGAAGTGGCTTCTTATGCGTTTGGCGGTATTGGTGCATACCTGATCGTATGTATGAGTATTCCGTGTATCTTAGGTGCCACCAATGTGTTCCTGTCCGGGACCATCGGCATCGGTATGACGGATATGTACATTATGTATGTGATCGGCGTACTCTCCGGTATTCCGCTCACCGGCTTGCGTGCCAATATTATTGATAACACGCGAAATAAGGCCGGTAAGTACAGACCGTATCTGTTGCGTATGGGCATTCCTTGCTCCATTATTTTTGTATTGATGGTATGGTTCCCGTATGACAAGCTGGGTCTGTTGGTAGGCAGCGGCATGATCTTAGGCAAATCCGCTACCTATGTGGCAAAGTGCGCCGTGGTTATGGCGTTTAACATTGCCTTGCAGTTCTTCTATTATTTCTTCTATGATGCGTACGAGAACCTGATCCATGTGCTCTCTCCAAATTCTCAGGAGCGTGCAGATGTGGCCTCCGTTAAGAGCATTATTTACTCCTTTGGACCCACGGTGTATAACATCATTATCCCGTTGATCGCCGGTATTATCGGTGTAAACCAGACGGATATCCGTGTGTACCGGATCGCTTTTCCGGTAATCGGTGTAATCGGTACGCTGTTGGTGTTCGTGGTATATGCCAATACCCAGGAAAAGATTATTCAGGCAAAGACCCATGTGATTCAGATCAAGTTTACCGATGCTCTGCGTGAGGTAGCCAAGAACAAGTATTTCTGGATTATCTCCCTGGCCGGTTGGTTGGGCTTTTTGGAAACAGCGTATGCCAATATTCTGTATTGGTTGTGCAACTACGGCGGCGCCTGCTCCCAGCCTACATACGCAGTGATCACCACCATTTACGGCAACGCCTCCCTTTGGGGCATGCTGCTGGCACCGTTTTGTATCCGCAGATGGGGTAAAAAGAAGGTGCAGGTAGTCACCAACCTGTTTAATATCCTGTTTATTCTTTGTATGTTTCCGTTCTTTACCGGCTCTTCCGGATCGGACGGCAATATGCGCAATTATGTGATCTGGCCGTTATGGCCTGCCTGTATCTGAATGCGGTAGTAGGCGCCTTTGCCCATATTCTGAATCCGTCCATCCAGGCGGATATTCGCGACTACCAGCAGTACCGCTCCGGCGAGCGTATTGACGGTATGTTCGCTGCCGTGACCGCGATTGGTAATGTGATCACTCTGATCACCGCCGGTGTGCTGCCTGCCTTGCAGGAGAAGTACGGTATGACCGCTGCGGTTGCCGAGCGCGTGACCGCTGACGGCTCCTTGATGTCCAGAGTGCTGCCCGGCTCTACCCAGACCATCGGTCAAATGTTGCAGCAGCAGCTGGCCAACGGACAGGATAACTTTGTGAACCCATCTTCCGCATTGTATGATGTAAACGGCGTGCTGTTCCCGCTGCTGCGCGTGTTGGTGTTGGTTGCCGCCATCGGTGCCACCATGAATGTAATCCCGTTCTTCTTCTACGATTTGACTGAGCAGAAGCAGAAGTCCTATGTGCGTGTGCTTAAGGTGCGTGCCGTCTTTGAGGACTACGGCAACAAGGCGCTCAAGGATAAGGATATTGTAGAGATGATTGATCTGGTGAACACGCCCGCGAAATGGCCGTTGCCACGCCCAAAAAGCTGGATAAATCCTCATACAAGAGCATTTCTGATAAGGCTGCCCGCAAGGAAGCCAAAAAGGCGTACCGCGCCGATGTGGAGTTCAATGAGGAAATCAAGATCTCTCAGTTCGTGATGGATGAGATGTCCAAGTTCGATTCTGAGCTGGGCAAGCACCAGATTCAGGTGTACACCCAGATCTTCAATGCCGGCTTGGACGGTATCAAGAACACTTCTTTGGCAGAGGCAAAGGCGCAGCTGAAAAAGGCAAAGGCTATGTCTCAGTCCACTGCGGAGGAAAAAGAGATCCGTAAGTTCTACATTGAGGTTGCCAAGACCCAGATCTCTGCCATCAAATCTTTCCAGAAGTATTACGGTTCTGCCCACGAGTTTGTGGAGTTAGGCTTTGACAGCATTGAAAAGTATTTCAATGAGGAAGACCGTTTGGATGACCAGATTGAAGAACTGGCCAAGATGATGCACATCGCCAAGAAAGACAAGGATCGTGACGAAGTGCTGCGGCTGAAAAAGCAGATCAAAGAGCTGTCCGAGGAGCGCAAGAAAGTACGCAAGCTTTCCAAAAAGGAAATGGATAAGCACGCCCAATTCAATCGCGCTGCCAAGCCCTATGTGGATGCTAAGAAACTGCTGACCCAGCAGGAGAACTTCAAGCACTTTGACGAAATTGCCGCGCTTTACGATACGGCAAAGGCCAATGTGGAAGCCAATGAAAAGGCCGAGGCAGCGGAAGAAGCAAAACGCCTGGAGGAAGAAAAGGCAGAACTGGCGCGCCGCAAGGCCGAGAAGGCTGCCAAGAAGCGTAAGTAATCAAAAAGTAAACCCTACATAACGAAAACCCCATTTCCGCATAGGATAGACTATGACAGGAAATGGGGTTTTTTATCATGATATATGAGATTAAGGTTGGTTCTGTGACCAACGCACAAAGGGGGGCCAAGCTGCTGAAAAACGCGGGTTACCGTGTGTTTGTGCACAAGCAGCTGCGCCCCAGTCCGGCGGACGGATGCGGGTATCAGTTACGGCTGGAGGACGGCGATGGGGAGGCGCTGGCGCTGCTACGGCAGCATGGGGTGCGGATCACCGGGGTGGAGCAGCTATGATTTATTTAGACAATGCGGCCACCACCTATCCCAAGCCGTTTTCCGTGCTGGAGACGGTGTACCGGGCCAATCGTAAGTATGCGTATAACAGTGGGCGTGGCGGCTATCGGGAGTCTGTGCAGACGGCAGAAAAGATTTTTGCTGTGCGGGACTGCCTGGGCCGCTTTTTTCATTGCCCGGAGCAGAATATTGTGTTTACCAACAACTGTACCACCGCAATCAATACGGCGCTGAAAGGGCTGCTGAAGCCCGGGGATCATGTGCTGATCTCCGCCTTGGAGCATAATGCGGTGTTTCGACCCATCTACAAGCTGGCCCGGGAGGGGCGTATCACCTACGATCAAGTTCTGTATCACCCGGACCCGGACCGCTTTTTACAGAATATCCGGGCACTGGAGCAGCCCAATACGGCGATGGTGGCCATACTCCATGCTTCCAATGTGTTTGGGGTGGTGCACCCGCTGGGGCTTGTCGGCGATTACTGTCGCCGAAAGGGCTGGCTCTTTGTGGTAGACGCCGCTCAAAGCGCAGGCATTTTGCCTATTGACATGCAGGCAATGCATATTTCCGCCCTGTGCGCCCCGGGGCATAAAAGCCTGTTCGGCACCATGGGCACCGGTGTGCTGGCATTGGCGGACGGCATATCACCGGACAGCCTGACCGAAGGGGGGACCGGCAGCCACTCCTTTGACCCGCAAATGCCGCCGGATCTGCCGGATCGGCTGGAGGCAGGAACGCTGAACAACCCGGGTATTCTCTCTCTGGGTGCCGGTGTGCGGTTTATTGAAAAGACCGGTCGGGCAGAAATACACGAGTACGAAATGCGCCTGACCCGATGGTTGTACGAGGAGTTAGCCGCCTGTCCGGGGATAAAGCTGTACACGCCTCCGGAGCAGATTGGCGTGCCGGTGCTCAGCTTTAATGTGGACGACCGCACCTCGGAGGAGACGGCAGCTTATTTGGCTGCCCGGCAGATCGCTGTGCGTGGCGGGTATCACTGCGCCCCTTGCGCCCATCGGTTTTTCGGTACGGATAAGCGGGGTACTGTGCGGGTCAGTCCCGGCGTGTTTACCGGGATGAACGAATGTGAATATTTCCTGAATTCTGTAAAATTCCGGGAATAACCCTTTATTTGACTTTCAAAGTATGTTACAATCAGTATAAGGAATTGTATAAGTGAGGATGTGAATGTATGAGTGCCATCGGCGACTTCTTTAATAAGATACTCAGCGTGTTTTCCACCTTTGGCATTAGCGACGCACTGGATATTCTGTTTGTGGCCATAATCATTTACGGCTGTATTCGCATTATTCGTGAGACGCGGGCGATGCAGTTGGCTAAGGGCATCTTGCTGCTGCTGGTGATGTATGGCATTGTTAATTTGCTGCACATGGAGGCTTCCAGCTTTATCTTTAAGAGCATTTTTTCCAATATTTTGCTGCTGGCGGCTATTTTATTCAGCCCGGAGCTGCGGAATATTTTGGAGCAGGTGGGTAAAGGCGCCACCGGTAAGAGCCTAAAGACGATCATTCACCCGGGAGTTGCCATTGATGTGGCGGAGATCGGCGACTGTATTGAGGCCACTTGTAAGGCCTGCTCGGATATGAGCGACCAGCATGTGGGCGCCCTCATCGTGTTTGAGAACGAGACCATGCTGGGCGATATTATTGCCAGCGGCACGGAACTGCACGCCAAGGCCTCTCGCCAGTTGATTGAGAATGTGTTTTTTCCCAAATCACCGCTCCATGACGGCGCGCTTGTGATTCGGGACGGGCGGCTGTACGCAGCCGGTTGTATTCTGCCTTTGACCAAAAAGAGTGTGTCCTCCGCCCTGGGCACCCGCCACCGTGCGGGTATCGGTCTGACGGAGCAGTCCGACGCTGTGGTGGTGATCGTCAGCGAGGAAACCGGTGCCATTTCCGTTGCTATGGGCGGTGTGCTGAACCACGATGTGTCTGACGGCGATCTGCGCGATATTTTAACAACGGAGTTTCTGCCCAGCGGTTCCTCCTCAGACGATAAAATTATCTCCCGTCTGGTAAGGAGGATGAAAAAATGAGCGAACAGCAAAAGCCAAAAAGCGCTTTTCTTTGCGTAAGCTGATCTATAATGACAAGAACTTAATTATTATTTCTCTGCTGGCGGCAGTGTGCATTTGGATTGCCACCTCGATGAATTTGTCACCGGAGACCACCAAGAATATTTCTGTTCCGCTGAAGATTGACTTTTCCGACACGGTGACGGAGGAGTTGGGATTTAAGTGCTACGGCGAGAGCAGTATGACGGTGAATGTGACCGTACGAGCCAAGAAGTACCTGGCCAAGGATATTTCTGCCGACGATTTGGATGTGAAGCTGCAAACCAGTTCGGTGACCACCACCGGCACCCACGAGGTTCCCATCAGTGTCAGCGCCGGGGACAGCGGCGATTTTACCGTTGAGAGCTATTATCCTACTGTGTATACCGGATACTTTGATGTACCGGAGGAGCAGGAAATGGAAATTAAGCTGAATTACAACACGAGGGACTATGTGGCAGACGGCTTTGTGGCAGGGGAGAGCCTGCTCAACGAGCCAAATGTGGTAGTTAGCGGCCCCAAGACCTATGTTGCACGGGTCAGCAAGGTAGTAGCCGATGTGAATTTAAACGAAAAGCTGTCGGAGACTGCCACCATCAATATTGAGCCAAAGGCCGTGGATGTGTACGGTAACAAGGTGGACTACATTTCCCTGAATTACGGAGCAGAGAAGTTGACCTTGACCATACCGGTACTCAAGGTAAAGCAGTTGAGTACCCATGTGACCTTAACAGACGCGCCGGAGTCGGTGGATCTGTCTAAGATCAAGGTTTATTATAGTACAGACAGCATTCGCGCTGGCGTATTGGCCGGAACGGATATTAAGGCGGCCGAGCTGGGCGAGGTGCACTTTACCGACCTGCGGGTAGGGGAAAACACCTTTACCTTTAACGCCACCCAGCTGGAGGGAATCACCGTATTGGACGATACAGAGAAAGTCACCGTACGGGTGGTGGTGCCCTCGGATTACACCAGCAAGGACATTGATGTGTCTGCCGCCGGGGTTAAGCTGAACAATGTGCCGGCGGGCTACACTGCCAAGGTAACAGCGCTGAACAGCGACTCGGTGACCATCATCGGACCGAAAAGCGCCATTCGCGGACTAAAGGCCAAGAATGTGGTGCTCTCTTGCGATCTGACTGCCAAGAAGGGCGAGAGCATTAAGACCGGCACCCGCCAACTGCCTGTGACCGTCAGCATTGCAAAGGCGGACGGCACCTGGGCCTACGGCACTTACCGGGCCACCGTGGAACTGAGCAAAAAGTAAAACCAAATACCAAATATAAAAAAGAGCGGCAGCCGAAAGGCTGCCGCTTTGGCATACGCGCCATAGGGGGTATGGCGTGTATGAAGGGGGCGGATTATTTCCACTGCTTGAGCACTTCTGCATTGGCAAAGATCTCGTCCAGCTTGCGCATAAAGGGGACGATATCGTTGTAATCCAGCGCACGATGATCCATGGCGATGGTGATGGGCAGGATTTGGCGCACCGCAATGGTGTCGTTGCCCTGGGCGTCTGTCATTACGCGAGGACGCTTTTGGATGGAGTCAATGGCAAAGGCCGTGGTTTGGGGCGGAATGATCTCCAAGAGGGCACAACTGCCCTTGTGCTCTCTGTAAATAGAGCCTATATTGGAGATGGTGGTGGTGCCTGCTCAATATCTTTCTTGGTCAGGCGATCCGTGGCGGGGATGGAATAATATTTTTTCTTCTCCGCACCGTGGAGCGTGGTGACCTTGTGGGCGCCGGTCTTGGAGCCGATCAGCCGCATCACTGTCTGCGCCACCTTGCCCTGTTTCAGTCGCTGCAAGGTGTTGTCCAGCGATACCTCGTACATGACCTCGTCCATGTTGGAATTGCGCGCCCGGCGCTCGGTGTCCACAATGGCGGCGGTCATTTCGCTGAGGGTCTTATTGCCCATATCGCGCATGTTGACGGTCATCATCTGTCCGTCCGGCAGCAGCATGGGCATGGACACATCAATGTGGTCAAAATATTTCAGGCACCCGCGCACCAGGCGGCGATTAAACAGCAGGTGTGTGTTCATGGACGGCGCTGCCTTCAACCCCTCGCAGATGATTTTCATCATCACGGTATTCAGAGTGATCTTTTCCTCCCGGCTTTGCAGTTGGCATTCAATGCTTTGACTACCGGCAAAATATCTGTTACATCTGCCTCGTAGATCACGATGGCGTGGGGGATCTCGCGCCAGCTCTCTGTGGTCATGTTGGATACGATTTTGCGTGCAATGCCAAAGTGTTCTTCTTTAATCAGTGCCATTGGTTCTCCTTTTGCTTGGGTATTGTATGGTTAGCCGCCGATGATGGACACGGCGGTTTTGTATACTTCTTCTCGTACTTCTTTGATGTAGTCGCCGATCTCCTCCCGGGGGAACGGGTCCTCCTTGAACCTGTGACGGTATTCCAACGCCAGCTTGGGTCGGAATTTTGGGTGACAAATTTTGATCAGTGCCCGCGCCCGTTCCTTGAGCGTCTTGCCTTTTAACTGTGCCGCGCCGTACTCGGTGACCACATAGTTCACATCATTACGCGGGGTGGTGATGGCACTGCCCTCGGTGATAATGGGCACAATGCGGGAAAGGTGACCCCGCTTGGCTGTTGAGGGCATGGCAATAATGGAGCGGCCGCCACGACTCATGGTGGCGCCTCGCACAAAGTCCACCTGACCGCCTACGGCGCTAAATTGGTTTAGCCCCACGGTGTCTGCGACCACCTGCCCCAGCAAGTCCACTTGCAGGCAGGAGTTAATGGAGACCACATTGTCGTTCTTGGCGATCACCGACGGATTGTTTACATAATTGATGGGGTGCATCTCTACGGATGGATTGTTGTTGATATAAGCGTTCAGTTTATCCGTACCCAAGGCGGCGCCAATGACGGTGCGGCCTCGGTGAATTTGCTTTTTCGCATTGTTGATGACACCTGCCTCCAGCAGGTCCACCACGCCGTCGCCTACCAGTTCACTGTGCAGGCTAAATCCTTTTTGTCCCACAGTTGGGCGCACACGGCGTTGGGAATACCGCCGATACCCAGTTGCAGGCAGTCGCGTCGTGGATCAGGTCGGCACAGTTTTTGCCGATCTGCTGCTCCACCTGGCTGATCTCTGCGGAGGGCACCTGGGGCAGAGGCTCGTTGATCTCTACAAAGGCGTCAAATTCCCGTACATGGCGAATGCTGTTGCCAAAGGTGCGGGGCATATAGCTGTTGACCTGGGCAATGACGGTTTTGGCCACGCCGCACACACCCTTGGTGTAGTCCACGGTGGTGCCGAAGGATACATAGCCGTGCTCGTCCGGCGGCGATACCATCACCACCGCCACATCCGGGCACACATAATTCTCCAGCAGATCCGGAATCTCATAAAAATGGCAGGTGGTAAAGTCGCAAGTGCCGTTGGCAATGGCACCCCGGTTACCGGCAGAGGCAAACAGACAGTTCAGGTGAAAGTGCCCGGCCATTTTCGGCGCCGTCCAGGGGCAATCCCCTAAGGTGAGCATGGAGATGATCTCCACATCCTGAAAGTTTCGGTACTGCTCCACCAGCGCCCGCTCAATGCCCAGCGGCTCGCCGCAGGCAAAGCCGGTGACTACCTTGTCTCCGTTATGGATCAGGGCAATGGCTTCGTTTACGGTCATTCGCTTTGACTGATATATGCTTTTCCAGTCCATAGGCTCTCCAAAATCCTGTGCACAGCACGGTAATAGACAAAATCATAAAAATGACGAGTAAGCGCCAATTCTTTAGGATTTAGTATAGTATTAGACACGCTGTTTGTCAATAAATTCTTGCATTTGAGCACCGTTTTTTGTATGATGAAGGTAATCTGTACTATTTGCGAGGTTCATTATGATCTATGAAGTGACGCAGTTTGGCCTGCCTAAGAATATTGCCGCCGGGGTGACGGAAGCCCTGCGCCAAATGCAGCCGGGGGACACCCTGCACTTTCCCAAGGGGGAGTACCATTTTTACAAAGACTATTGCCAAAGTTTGGTGGTGCACACCAGCAATACAGACAGCTTTCAGCGGCCGAAAAAGACCTTTGGCATTTTGTTGCAGGATAAAGAGCAGCTGACCTGGACGGGGACGGCTCCGTTTTTGTGTTCCACGGCAACATTAGCGCTTTGGGCGTACTGCGGTGTCGGCAGATCACTCTGCGGAATTTTACCATTCGTTACGCCTGTCCCACCAATGTGGAGCTGGAGGTGACCGCCAAGCAAGGCCACACGGTCAGCTATCGAGTACCGGAGAATCAGCCCTTCTATATGGACGGCGGCAGTGTGGTCTTTTTTGAGCAAAGTCCCTTTACCAAGAAGAATTACTGGCAAATGCGCAACAACGAGAACAGCAGCTGTGCCGTGCGTCACCAGGGGGAGACGGTGTTCCGTGAGGTGGACCAGCCGTTTTTTGGACTGCACCGCACCCGCCGCACCGGGGCGCGCACCTTTGATGTGTGGTCCCTGCGGAAAAAGAATTACCTTGTGGGGGAGACGGTGACCCTGTCCATGAACAACTGCCGAGAGACGGCAGGCGCCTTTTTCTCCGAGAGCAGCGACCTTGCCGTGGCACAGGTGACGGTGAATTACCTGCACGGCTTTGGTTGGCTGACCCAAATGTGCCGGGATGTGTCCTTTACCGGGGTGCACTTCCACCCGGATCCGCAGCACCATGTGTCCTCTTTTGCGGACTGTATTCATGTGTGCGGCTGCAAGGGCACGGTTACCGTAAAGGACTGTTCCTTTACCCAGGCCCATGACGACGCGATCAATATTCATGGTGCGTTCCTGCGCTTTGTGCGCCGCGTTGACGACCATACGGCGGTATTTCAGTTCGTGCACCGACAGCAGGGTGGCTACCGGGCGTTCTTCCCCGGCGATACGGTGCGCTTTTATTATCGCAGCTCTTTGCAGCCATGTGGAGAAGAAAACACCGTGGCTGCGGTGGAGGACGATATAGATGCCAAAACCTGCACCTTGACCTTTGATCGGCCTTTGCCGGAGGATATAGACGCCAAGTTCCGAGGCCAGCAGAATGTAGTGATTGAGAATGCCAGCTACTGCCCGAATGTGGAAATCAGCGGTTGTTCCATTCACGGCATTCCTACCCGGGGCATTCTCTGTACCACCGGAGGTCATGTAGATATTCATCACAATACCTTTAAGCATGTGTTTATGGCCAATGTGTTTGTCAGCAATGACGCCAACGACTGGTATGAGTCCGGCCCGGTGCGGGATATGCAAATTCATCACAATGTATTCCACCTGCCAACCCTGCGGCAAAAACGGTTTTGGCCCACGTTGGCGGCGGTGCTGGTGGAGCCGATCACTTTGGGCGGCAAGATTTCCGCGCCCGTTCACAGCGGTATTCGTATTTTTGAGAATGAGATCACCCTTACCGATGGCTACGCTCTTTGGAGCAAAGGCGGCGGGGATATTGAGATCGATGACAAGGATCACCCGGTACATATCGAACCGCTGGACAAATAAAAAGATGTAAAAAAGCAGCCTTTCCGTTCATTTTCGGAAAGGCTGTTCCTTTATGCTATGATTTTGCGTTGGTTTCTTTGTCTTCATGATCTTGACCATCATTTGATTGACCTTATACACATCGCCGCAGCCCAGGGTCAGTACCAAGTCACCCGGCTCCACATGGTCGGTCACATACTTGGCAATCTCCGGGAAAGTATCCAGCTGCACGGCACCGGGGATCTTATCTGCCAAGTCCTTGGCGTGAATGCCGATGGTGTTTACCTCGCGGCTGCCCATAATGGCAGAGATCACGCACTTGTCCGGAATTTGCAGCACCCGGCAAAGTCGTCCAGCAACTCGCTGGTGCGGCTAAAGGTAAAGGCTGGTGCACCGCCCATACCCGCTTGTAGCCCATTTGCATAGCCGCGCGCAGGGTGGCCTGCAATTCGGTGGGGTGGTGACCGTAATCGTCAGCAAAGGTTACGCCGCAGTAGGTGCCGGTGAGCTCAAACCGCCGGTGGGCACCGTGAAAGTCCTTTAATCCCCGGCAAATATCCTCCGGCTTGGCGCCGCTTTCATAGGCAGCGGCAAAGGCAGCCAGAGAATTGAGAATATTGTGCGCGCCGGGCACGCAAATCTCTGCGTGGCAAAGGAACTGCCCATTGTGGTATACATCGTAATCGGAGTGGAACCCGCCGGGCACATGAATGTTCTTGGCTTGCCAGTCACAGTGGTCGCCGGTGCCAAAGGTGATCATCTTTTTGCCGGTCACCTGGGCCATTGCCTCTACGGTGTTGGCGTCGTCGCGTTATAGATCACCGTGCGCGTGGCCTTGTTGGCAAATTTGATGAATGCCTCTTGAATGTGCTCCAGATCGCCAAAGAAATCCAGGTGATCCCGATCAATGTTCAGCACCACCGCAATGTCCGGATCCATGTGCAAAAAGGTGTTGTTGTATTCGCAACTTTCACAGACGAAGTTTTGGCTGTGGCCGTAGCGGCCGTAGGCGTTAATGGCAGGCAGCTTGCCGCCGATGACGGCGCTGGGGTCCAGCCTTGCCTCCAGCAGCACCTGGGTGGTCATAGAAGAGGTAGTGGTCTTGCCGTGGGTGCCGCTGATGCCGATGCAGTTGGAAAAAATGCGGCTCATGGCGCCCAGCAGCTCCGCCCGCTCAAAGCAGGGGTAATGCGTCTTAGCCCATTCCAGCTCCTCGTTGCCCTCTAAGATAGCGTTGGTGTAAATCACCAGCTGAATATCCGGGGTTAGGTTGGCCTTGGTCTGGCCCAAATAGACTTTGGCACCCTCTTTTTCAATCCGGCGAAAAGTCTCGGTGTCGTTATTATCCGAGCCGGACAGCTGATAGCCAGGGACAGCAGAATTTCGGCCAGGGGACACATGCCGGAGCCGCCGATGCCGATAAAGTGGATGCGCTTGACTTCCTTTAGTAAGTATCTATATCTTTCATGAGAGAACCTCCCAATTCTTTTTTCATATTATACTACCAAAAGGCGGAAAAATAAATACATATTCCGCAGGAACTGAAAAAATTTCTATCATAGAATATGGAGTAGAAAGGAATAGGCACAAAATGCCTTTGTGGGGTGTAGAGATGAAACTGGATACATTTGCCGTGCCGTTTACCGCCGATCGGCGTATGGCGTATGCGGCGGCTTACCTGGAGCAGTGCTCCTATCGGCAGGTGGAGGAGGTGCAGGCGGCGGACTTTGTGCTGCTGCCGGTGCCGGCAAAGGATTATATGCTGGAGGGACTGGACGGCAAGACCGTTTTTTGGGGGGCGGCAGCTATCCCGGCACGCTGGACTACTGCAAAAATGAGAATTTTGCAGAGAAAACGGCATACTCACCGCCGAGGGCGCCCTGTGGTTGGCGCAAAATCATCTGGCGCGGGCACTCTACCGCAGCCGGGTGTTGGTGTGTGGCTATGGGCGAATCGGTCGGGTACTCTCCGGGCTGCTGCTGGCCCACGGCGCCGATGTGACCGTGTGTTCCCGCAGCGCACTGAGCAAGACCCGGGCGTTGTTTGCCGGTGCCCGGCATACGGACTTTTCCGGCCTGGTGCAGCCGGGGGATTATGATTTGGTCTATAATACAGTGCCCCACATGATTTTTACCAAGCGAGAGCTGCAGGCGCTGCGGCGAGACACGGTGTTAGTGGACCTGGCGTCCTTCCCCGGCGGTGGATACGCTGATGGCTCACACCCTGGGAATCACGGTGGTGGACGGGCGCAATCTGCCCGGCCGCACCGCCCCGGAGACTGCCGGTGCGCTGATCGGCGAGACTGTGGTCGAAATGATTGAGGAGGGACTGGAATGAAGATCGGGTATTGCCTGACCGGCTCCTTTTGCACCTTTGCTAAGTCCTTGGAGGCACTGGAGGCGCTGGTGCGGGCCGGTCATACCATAACGCCCATTATGAGCCAGACGGCTTACACCACGGACACCCGCTTCGGGGACGCGGTGGATATTCAAAATCGGCTGATCGCCATTACCGGCAACAGTATTATCCACACGATTGCCCAGGCGGAGCCGGTGGGACCAAAGAAGATGTTTGATGTGCTGGCCATTGTGCCCTGCACCGGCAACACGCTGGCAAAGCTGGCAGCGGGCATTACGGACACGGCGGTTACGATGGCTGCCAAGAGCCACCTGCGCAATGACGCCCCGGTGGTCATTGGCGTGTCCACCAATGACGCTTTGGGCGGCGCTGCCAAGAATATCGGCCAGCTGCTCAATTACAAGCACTATTATTTTGTGCCCTTTGGCATGGATAACTGCTATATGAAGCCCAAGTCCATGGTGTGCGATTTTGCCCGGGTGCCCCAGGCCATTGAACTGGCGGCGCAGGTCAGCAAATCGCGGAAAAAATTTTCTGATTTTTTCGTTTCGTATTGACAATCGATGCAAAAATGCATATATTAGTCTTATTGCTTAAAACGAAATTTAAGTATAGGCGAAAGCTAAAAATCGGGCGGAGAGCGGCGGCTTTCTGACAAAAGAGGAAGTGCATAATTGGAAAAGATCATTGACCTGCGGAACATCACAGTCAGCTACGGCGACAATGTGATTTTAGACAAACTGAATCTGTATATAAATGAAAAAGAGTTTATAACGCTGCTGGGACCCTCCGGCTGCGGCAAGACCACAACGCTGCGCTGTATTGCCGGCTTTGTGCAGCCGGACAGTGGGGAAGTGGTCTTTGAAGGCAAGTCATCAATGATGTGCCCCCGCACAAACGCCGGGTGAACACCATTTTTCAGCGTTATGCTCTTTTTCCGCATTTAAATGTGTATGAGAACATCGCCTCGGTCCGGAACTGCAAAAGAAGAGCCGCAGCGAGGTGCGCCAAACGGTGGCGGAAATGCTGGAGCTGGTAAACCTGAAAGGGTTTGAAAAGCGGAGTATCTCCTCTCTGTCCGGCGGGCAGCAGCAGCGAGTGGCCATTGCCCGCGCTTTGGCCAATCACCCCCATGTGCTGTTGCTGGACGAGCCGCTGGGCGCGCTGGATTTAAAGCTGCGAAAGGATATGCAAAAGGAGCTGAAAGCCATTCAAAAGCGGCTGGGCATTACCTTTATCTATGTGACCCACGACCAGGAGGAAGCGCTGTCTATGAGCGACACGGTGGTGGTGATGGATAAGGGCAAAATTCAGCAGATCGGCACCCCGGAGGATATTTATAACGAGCCGGTAAACGCCTTTGTGGCGGATTTTATCGGCGAGTCCAATATTGTGGACGCTGTGATGGTGCGAGATTATGTGGTGCGCTTTGGCGGCGTGACCTTTGACTGCCTGGACAGCGGCTTTGCCCCCAATGAATTTGTAGAGGCCGTGGTGCGCCCGGAGGATATTCGCCTGTGCGACCCGGGGCATAAGGCAGCCTTGACCGGCACCATTACAGATGTGGTGTTCAAGGGTGTGTTCTTTGAGATTTTTGTGGATGTGGGCGGCTTTATCTGGATGGTGCAGACCACGCATTACCATGCGGCGGGCAATACCGTGGGTATGTATATTGAGCCGGACGCCATTCATATTATGAAGCGCAGCGAGTACAGCGGCGAATTTGGCGACTATTCCACCTTCTCGGACGAGATGGACCATATCTCGGACGCCGATTATAACTGGGAGGAGGAGAGCGATGAGCAATCTGGGTCGTAAACTGCTGGACAAGCCCTATGCCCTTTGGGCGGTGCTGTTTGTACTGGCGCCCCTTTGCATGGTGGTCTACTATGCGTTTACGGACACCGGTGGTGCCTTCTCTCTCCACTCGGTGAGCCAAATCCCGTCCTATCTGTCTACCATTTTGCTGTCAGTGCTCTATGGCTTGGCTGCCACGGTGATCTGTCTGCTTTTGGGCTATCCCTTTGCCTATTTGATCTCCAAGCACGCGGCGCGCCGCCAGCGTACGGTGGTGCTCTTGGTGATGCTGCCCATGTGGATGAACTTTCTCATTCGTACTTACAGCTGGATGACGATTTTAGGTGACTCCGGCGTGATCAACAGCTTTTTGACCGCCGTGGGGCTGGAGCCGGCCAAGCTGATCAACACCGGCGGTGCTGTAATATTGGGTATGGTTTATAATTTCCTACCCTATATGATTCTGCCTATTTATTCCGTACTGTCCAAGCTGGACGGATCGCTGATCGAGGCGGCAGAGGATTTGGGCAGCAGTCGGCATCAGGTGTTTCGGCGGGTGGTGTTGCCTATGTCCCTGCCCGGTGTGCTCTCCGGCATTACCATGGTGTTTGTGCCTGTGTATCCACCTTTTATATTACCCAAAAGCTGGGCGGCGGCCAGGTGGTACTGGTTGGCGATGTGATTGAGACCCAGTTCCAAAGCGCCAATAACTACAACTTGGGTGCGGCGCTGTCCCTAGTGCTGATGGTGCTGATTTTGATCTATCTGGGCGTGATGAACCACTTTGGCGCGGACGACAGCAGTGACGGAGGTGTGATCGTATGAGCAAGAAAACCTCTGCCATCGGCAAGATTTATCAGGCACTGATCTATGTGTTTTTGTATGCGCCGATTTTGGTGATCGGGCTGTTCTCCTTTAACGGCAGCGCCAACACCTATATGCTGCAAGGCTTCTCGACGCATTGGTACAAGGAGCTGTTCAGCAACGCAGCGGCTATGCACGCCCTGCAAAATACCGTGGTGCTGGCACTGTGCACCGCTGCGGTGTCCACGCTCTTAGGCGTAATGGCGGCAGTGGGTATTTTTAACAGTCGGCACAAGCTCTATAAGCGCTCGCTGATGCTGCTGACCAATGTGCCCATGATGAACCCGGAGATCGTTACCGGCATCTCTATGATGCTGCTGTTCGTCTTTGCCGGGGGACTGGTGCACCGCAGCAATGTGCTGGGCTTTTGGACCCTGCTGATTGCCCATGTGACCTTTAGTCTGCCCTATGTGATTTTGAATGTGATTCCCAAGCTGCACCAGTTTGATATGAATATTTACGAGGCGGCGGTGGACCTGGGCTGCAAGCCGGTGCGGGCGTTTTTTAAGACCGTATTTCCGGAGATCCTCAGTGGTATCATCACTGGCTGTGTGATGAGCTTTACGCTGTCGCTGGACGATTTTATCATCAGCTACTTTACCAACGGACCCAGTTTCCAGACCCTGCCCATCTACATTTTCTCTATGACCAAAAAGCGGGTGAAGCCGGATATGTACGCCTTGTCATTTCTGATGTTCTTGACCATTTTGGTTTTGCTGATCCTGTCCAACTGGATGCAGGCCAGAGCGGAGAAGCGAGAGAAAGGGGAGCGCCAATGAAAAAGTGTTTTTCTTTTCTGCTGACCTGCTGGTGCTGCTGGCAATGCCCGTCAGCGCCTTTGCTGCGGATGATGTTTCACGCCGGCGCAAAAGGCCTATTACAAGAACCTGGGGCTGCAAGGCACTACGGTGAATGTGTATAACTGGGGCGAGTATATCTCCGAGGGGCAGGAGGACGCTATGAATACCGTTAAGGAATTTGAGCGGCTCACCGGTGCAAGGTGAATTATACCAATTTTGAATCAAACGAAAATATGTATTCCAAGCTGTCCGGCGGCGGTGTGTCCTATGATGTGATCATTCCTTCGGACTATATGATCCAGCGCCTGCTGGAGGAGGATATGCTGCTGCCTTTGGACTACGGCAATATTCCCAATTATGACAAGTATATTGCCCCGGACTGCAAGGGACTGTATTTTGACCCCCAGCAGAAGTACACCGTGTGCTACAACATTGGCACCACGGTGCTGATCTATAACAAAAAGCTGGTGAAAGAAGCGCCTAAAAGCTGGTCTGTGCTGTGGGACGAACAGTACCGGGACAAGGTGCTGATGTTTAACAATTCCAGAGATGCTTTTGCACTGGCTCAGTTCATGCTGGGACAGGATTTGAACACCACCTCGGAGGAGGATTGGAACGCGGCGGCGGAGCTGCTCGCCAAGCAAAAGGATGCGGTGCGCCCGGTGTATGTGATGGATGAGGTGTTCAACCTGATGGAAAGCGGGGAGTATGCCTTTGCCACCTATTATGCCGGCGATTATATCCTGATGCAAGACAACAATCCGGATTTGGGTTGCTGCTTTCCGGAGGAAGGTGTCAATCTGTTTTATGACGCCATGTGCGTGCCCAAGTGTACACAAAACAAAAAGGGCGCCGAGGCGTTTATCAACTTTATGCAAGAGCCACAAGTAGCTCTTGCCAATCAGGAGTATATCTACTACGCTTCACCCAATTTGGCGGTGCGGCAGAATGAGGACAATTCTCTGTACGGCAATCCGGTGGTGTACCCCAAGGTATGGCCTAAGGGACAGTATTTTTACAATTTGCCCCAGAATATTCTGGAGCTGCAAACGACTTGTGGGCTCGGGTTAAAAGCGGCCAGCTGTCAGCAGACGGCAAGGCACAGGACCGGCGCATTTACTGGGCGTCCGGTGCGGTGGGTGCAGCGGCTGTGCTGGCGGTGGCGGCTCGGCTGATCCATAAGGCTCGCAAGAATAAAGAACAGGATTTGAGGGATTTGTATTGAATACGCAGTTTAAGTGCGCCATCTTTGATTTGGACGGCACGTTGGTGAATACGATTGATGACCTGGGAATGGCTACGGACTATGTGCTGGAGCAGTACGGCCGCACGCCCAAGTGGACCCAGGCAGATTATAAGAAATTGGTAGGCAACGGCGCCAAAAAGCTGATAGAGCGCGCTTTTGAGCACCAACTCTCACCGGAACAACTGGAAGAAGCTTACGCTATGTTTAAGGTGAAGTATAACGCTGTTAAAATGGATCACGCCCATGCCTATCCCGGGATTCAGGCGGCGCTGGATGACTTAAAGACCAGGGGCATTCGCCTGGGCGTTGTCACCAACAAACCGGCGGAAGCTGCCCGGGGTATGGTGGAGCAGATCTTTGGCAAAGACTATTTTGATGTGGTAATCGGCGCCACGGACGACTTACCCAAGAAACCGGACCCCACCACTGTGCGTATGGCGCTGGAGGCGCTGGGCTGCAGCGCCAAGGAGGCTATGTACTTTGGCGACAGTGATGTGGACATGATCACCGGGCGCAATGCGGGGATAGAGACCATCGGTGTGTCCTGGGGCTTTCGCTCCTTTGGGGAACTGTTTGCCCAGCACCCTGCGGCCATTATTGACGACCCCAGCCATATCCCCAGCCTTTTTTGAAAATGTAGGCAAAGCCCTTGACAATATCTGCCGTATTTGCTATAATTCTATGCGTTGAGCGAGAGTGGCGGAATCGGCAGACGCGCACGTTTGAGGGGCGTGTGGGGTGACTCGTACGGGTTCAAGTCCCGTCTCTCGCACCATAACTGGACACCAATTTTGATACTATGCGTATCTTGATTGGTGTCCAGTTTCTTTTTATAAAGTCCTTGATTTGCAAGGCTTTTTCGATACATAAACAAAATAGAAAAATTCACAAGTAAATGATATAATTTAAAAAATGAGGAAGATTTTTTTGAATTTAGTGACGTATGACACATTTTCCCCGTCTATTAGGTGAAAGGCTTTAATACTAAGGGAAGGAGGAGAAACCTATGGATGATAAGCAGATAGTAGATTTATATTGGGAGCGCTCCGAAACTGCTATATCTGAAACTTCAAAAAAATATGGAAAGTATTGCAGATACATAGCCTTTAATATTCTTCGTAATGACGAGGACAGCGAGGAATGTGTAAATGATACTTATTTAAGAGCTTGGAACAGCATACCGCCTAACCGTCCATCTGTCCTAAAAACTTTTTTAGGGAAGATTACTCGCAACTTATCTTTGGACAGGTACGAACTGCTCAATGCAAAGAAACGTAATGACGGGCAAATGCCATTGATTTTTGATGAAATACAAGAGTGCATACCATCGTTGGATAGTACAGAAAACATTGTTGAAGAAATTGCTCTAACAGATATTCTCAACCGCTTTCTTTCTTCCCTGTCATTGGAACAGCGAAAAATCTTTATGAGAAGATATTGGTATTTATCGCCCATTAAAGAAATTGCAACGGAATATGGTATGAGCGAGAGCAAAATCAAGATGTCATTATTTCGTTCAAGGAACGAACTTAAAAAATTGTTAGAGAAAGAAGGTATCTCTGTATGAAAGAAAAGAAACTTTTAAGGGCATTGGGAAATGTCGATAATCAGTATATTAAGGAGGCTGAACCTATGAAAAAAACAAGTAGAATAACTAATCGGCAAAAATGGGTTTCTGTTGCTGCTTGCTTCGTACTCGTTGCTGTGATTGGAGTGGGAGTTTTTCAAAGCAATCTGTTTGGTACAAAAAACGATATTGCCACGCTGAATGGTGGAGAAACAATTACTTTTGTTAAAAATGACTTATCACCATCTTCAATTAACTTAAATGTAACAACAAGACCTTTGAGCGATGCTGAGATTGAAATGCTTTTTTCAGACTTGCCTGTTACCGCAGATGCTTACTTTGATGCTGACAATCATAATATTCTGGGTTTTGAGGGAAAAATTGGTGATACAAGAATTGTAGTATCTAAACAGGGTGTAAATCTATTAGATACTACCATTGATGGAAATACAATCACTTCAAGTGTAGACGGCGTTGATATCAATGCAGGATATTTCATAACAAAGTCAAATAGTCAAGGCATCAAAACCGTAATATATTATGCAACCTTTGATATGGGAGAGAACACTATTTATGTAGAGTATTCTGGCGTTGAAAATGAAAGTGAAACTGTAAAAAACAACTTGGTAGACACAATTTTGAAGTTGATTGAGAACGGTGCATTTGATTTGAGCCAAATCCAAGAATAATCTGCAAATTTCATATACTAAGAACTTGGTGGATACCTATTCCTATGCGCATGAAAGACGGTAGTACAGTTGCACTTTTTAACGAAAGGCACACCTTTTAACGATTTATACGAGGGGTGTGCATTTGGTATCAGAATTGGTCACTACTTTCAAGAAAAGACCTTGACGGATGTATGTCCGCAGGGTCTTTTCTTTTTTCGTTTTTCCCTCGCTTTATGACTTTTAATAGACAAAGTGCCCTGCCCGGGGTGGTGTTCTGCCGGATGGGGCATTTTGCTGCTTGACTTTCGATAGGGCTATCCCGTATAATGAGAGTCCGACTGTAAGAATGGGGGATTTATTTATATGTCTAAGTCAAAGAGTGCAAAGCATTTCGGCACCGTTGGGGCTTTATCTTAGCGTCCGTGGGTTCGGCCGTGGGTATGGCCAATGTGTGGGGCTTTCCCAACAAAATGGGCCAGAACGGCGGCGGGGCGTTTTTGCTGATCTATTTATTGTTTGTCGTGCTGTTCGGTTGCATTGCGCTGCCGGCGGAATTTGCTGTGGGCCGCTGGGCCGGCACCGGCACCCTGGGCTCTTATGCCCGCGCCTGGCGCTCCCGCAGTCCCAAGCGGAGAAGGCCGGGGGTGCCCTTGGGTGGCTGCCGCTGGCCGGGTCTATGTGCATTGCCATCGGCTATGCGGTAATCGTCAGCTACGTGCTCAAGGCGCTGGTGGATTCGGTCACCGGCACGCTAATGACGGTGGATACCGCCAGCTGGTTTCAGGCTTTCTCTACAAAGGATTTTTCTGTGGTACCGTACCATATCATCGTGGTGGTGGGCACGCTGCTGACCCTGCTGCTGGGTGCCAACAGCATTGAAAAGACCAATAAAGTGATGATGCCGCTGTTTTTTATTATCTTCCTGGTGCTGGCGGTGCGTGTGGCGCTGCTGCCCGGTGCGGCGGACGGCTATCGGTTTATGCTCACGCCCCACTGGGACGCTTTAAAGGATCCTAAGGTTTGGATCAGCGCCATGGGACAGGCTTTCTTTTCCTTGTCCGTCACCGGCAGCGGTATGATTGCTTACGGCGCCTATTTATCCAAAGAGGAGGATGTGGTAGGTGTTGCTCGCCATACGGCACTGTTTGATACCATTGCGGCGCTGGTGGCGTCCTTGGTGATTATTCCCGCATGCTTCTCTTACGGGCTGGATGTGGGGGCAGGCCCCGGTCTGCTGTTTGTGACCCTGCCGGAGATCTTGCAGGACATTCCCATGGGCCGTCTGTTTGCGGCGATCTTGTATATGGCCATGATCTTTGCCGGGGTCAGCTCCCTGCAAAATATGTTTGAGGCGGTGCAGAGTCCTTGCTTCATCGCTTTCCCAAGCTGAGCCGCAAGGTGGTGCTGGTGCTGTTGGCGGTGGTGTGCCTGGGTGCCGGGATCGGGATGGAGACCATCTCTAAGTGGGGACCGTGGATGGACTTGGTGTCTATTTATATTATCCCCATCGGCGCCACCCTGGGCGCTGTGTCCTGGTTCTTTATTATGAAGAAGGACGATCTGCTGGCGGCGGTGAATACCGGCAGCGGTAAGCGCATGGTGCGCTTTGGTATAATGTGGGCCGTTTTGTCTATGTTCCCCTGGCAGCGCTGCTGTGCGGGGTGGCACTGATCGCTCATGTGGCGTTTTAATATTGCATAAAGTGGACGCAAAATCGGAGAATTTGCATTTTTAGTCTTTACTATCACGCATTAGTGTGCTAAAATAATTGCAGATTTCAATTTGGAGGCCATTATGGGACTGAATTTGCATAATAAGAATTTGGACTTTTTGTTTAAGGCTGTGCTGGCGCTGGAGAATGTAGAGGAGTGCTACGATTTCTTTGAGGATCTGTGCACCGTGCAGGAGCTCAACGCCATCAGTCAGCGCATTGTGGTGGCAAAGATGCTGTCCGAAAAATGCGTATATACGGATATTGTCAACGAGACCGGTGCGTCTACCGCTACCATCAGCCGGGTGAACCGCTCTTTGCAATACGGCTGCGATGGGTATGACAAGATCTTTGAGCGGATCGACCGGCAAGAGCAGGGCAATGATGAATCCGTATGATGCCTGGGTGCAGGTCTATGACCACCTGACGGAAAATGTGGAGTATGAAGCCAGAAGTGCGTACATTTCCGGCTTCTTTTTGCAATATGGGGTAGAACCGGGGGCACAGGTGCTGGATCTGGCCTGCGGCACCGGCAGTATCAGCCGCTGCCTTTTGGAGCGGGGCTACCGGGTTACCGGGGTGGATCTGTCTGCGGATATGCTCACCATCGCCCAAAGCAAGTGCCCGGAAGGCGCATTTTATCGGGCATCCATGACGGAATATTCTGCCCCGGCGCAGTTTGATGCCTGCGTGTGTTTGCTGGACAGTATCAATCACCTAACGGCTTTGTCCGATGTGAAAGATTGCTTTTGCCGTGTGGCGGAGAATTTACGCCCCGGCGGGCTGTTTCTGTTTGATGTGAATACGGTTTATAAGCACCGGCAGGTGCTGGCAGGGCAGACCTTTGTGTTTGATGAAGAAGATTATTATTTGGTGTGGGACAATGAGGCGCTGGACGATACGGCAGTGCGGGTGCTCATCGACCTGTTTTGCTATAACGGCGAGAGTTATGACCGCTTAAGCGACAGCTTTATCGAGCGGGCCTATACCCATCGACAACTAACGGCGGTACTCTCGGAATTTGAGATTTTGGGTCGCTATGCGGAGCTGACCACAGACGCCCCCGGGCCGGAGACCCAGCGGGTGTTTTATGTTTGCAAGAGAAAGGAATAATGCCATGGGCAAGATCGTAAGATATATCACAGAGGACGGCAGCGCCTTTATTTTGGCGGCGGATACCACGGATATTGCCGCTCGGGCGGAGCAGATTCACCACACCTCTGCCGTAACCACAGCGGCTTTAGGCCGCCTGCTGACGGCGGCGTCTATGATGGGCGATATGCTCAAGGGCGCGGATGACAGCGTGACCCTGCGCCTGAACGGCGGTGGACCGGCAGGTTCGCTGATCGCTGTGTCGGACAGCAAGGGCAATCCCCGGGGCTATGTGCAAAACCCGGTGGTGGAGCTGCCGCTGAACGATAAGGGTAAGCTGGATGTGCGGGGCGCGTAGGTACGGACGGCTATCTGTATGTAATGAAAGATGTGGGGCTAAAGGAGCCGTATGTGGGTCAGACCGCCATTGTCAGCGGCGAGATCGCCGAGGATATTACCAATTATTTTGCCGTGTCCGAGCAGACTCCTTCTGTGTGCGCCTTGGGTGTGCTGGTGAACCCGGACCTGACCGTGCAGTGCGCCGGCGGCTTTCTGATTCAGTTGTTGCCCGGCTGCCCGGAGGAGACCATCTCTGCGATTGAGACGGCCATTGACTCTATCCCGCCGGTAACCACCATGCTGGCACAGGGGCTGACGGTAGACGAGATTGCCGCCAAGGCTATGGGCACCTTGAAAATTGACAAACTGGACGAATATCCCATGCTTATCGCTGCAACTGCACCCGGGAGCGGGTGGAGACGGCGCTGCTCACCGCAGGGGAAGAAGAACTGCGCCAGATGATCGACGCAGGGGAGGATATTCAGGTGGAATGCCACTTCTGCGACAAGACTTACAGCTTCACACCGGAGCAGTTAAACGACCTGCTAAAAAAATCCAAATAAAATTGAAAAAAGGTGTTGACTTTTCGGGAAAGTTATTGTATTATATAACCCGTCGCTGATGGCGACACCTTGTGGAAGTTTAGCTCAGCTGGGAGAGCATCTGCCTTACAAGCAGAGGGTCACAGGTTCGAGCCCTGTAACTTCCACCACAGATGGCCCGGTAGTTCAGCTGGTTAGAACGCCAGCCTGTCACGCTGGAGGTCGACGGTTCGAGCCCGTTCCGGGTCGCCATTTGTGCTTCTGTAGCTCAGTCGGTAGAGCAGAGGACTGAAAATCCTCGTGTCGATGGTTCGATTCCGTCCGGAAGCACCATATCTGCGGATTTAGCTCATCTGGTAGAGCGCCACCTTGCCAAGGTGGAGGTAGCGAGTTCGAGTCTCGTAATCCGCTCCATCGGGCACTTTGTATTCTACATTGTGCCCATTCTTTCCCGGCACCATAGCCAAGTGGTAAGGCAGAGGCCTGCAAAGCCTTTATGCCCCAGTTCAAATCTGGTGGTGCCTCCAATAAAGCGGCAAGTCTTTATGAGACCTGCCGCTTTTTCTTTGCAATTTCATCTGTCTGTTTTCACTTTCCCGGTACACCTGTGCGGGATTTTCTGCTTTTATTTGGAAGTGGGGAAGTGCTGCGCAAAAAGATGGACGGTAGCGTTCTCGTCGCTCCCAGGTGGAAAGTTGCAAACAAAAAGAAAAGACACTAAGGAAAAACCTCAGTGTCTTTTGGCGCAGAAGGAGAGACTCGACAGGGCGCTGCTCTGTCTGTTCGCTGCGCGAACGGTCCCATTGTTATGTCCCTTTTTGCTGCGCAAAAGATGGACGGTAGAGTTCTCATCTCTCCCGGGTG
>ENA-OQAS01000179-OQAS01000179.1-human-gut-metagenome-genome-assembly--contig:-NODE-179-length-33592-cov-2.001106_pt1 | contig 33592 bp, 55 predicted proteins | sample MGYA00242733_ERZ504523 | MGnify/ENA primary metagenome ERZ504523 (study PRJEB26092, sample SAMD00036239) | human gut metagenome | host: Homo sapiens | study: EMG produced TPA metagenomics assembly of...
TTTTGAACCAGCTTGTTCTCCCGGATCTGCAGATCGGCATTACACGGATCGGTAAGCCGGACTTTGTTCTCTGCCTGTCTGGAATAAACTTCTCCGAACTCTTTTCAAGCTCTGTTCTGTAAGAAGACTTCAGATAACTCTCATAGAACTTTTTCATTTCTACATCAATCTGTGGCTCGATCTCGAAATATATTCCATCTCTTTTCGATAGATTCATCATTGGTATCCTGGCTGTTGCGGATACTTGCCATGACGCGTGTCGTATTAAAGTGGCTGTTTGCATTCAGGATTGCGACAAATGCCTGATGCGCGTCTTCAAAATCTGCAGCCTCGTTAAGTTCTTTGTTTCTTTCTGGATGGTCTGAATATACGCTTCCCCATCTGGACGTACATATTTCATCTCTGAAAATTTTTCCATCATCTTTTCCTTCTTTCCAATCTTTTTCCTCTGCCTGTCAGAATCATATTCTTTTCCCCAAAAGCAGCTCTATCCCGATTTTATCACAACTCATCCTGTGATTCCATCACCTTTTCGTACAATGTTACGAAAGAATAAAAATCTCTTCTGACACAGCCGGATTCTTCAATCCACATCTGCATCAAAAGAGATTCTTATCTTCAGACATACAAAAATCGGAGTGACAGGATTTGAACCTGCGACCTCTACGTCCCGAACGTAGCGCTCTACCAAACTGAGCCACACTCCGATAATAAATATATTGGATATTCCAAACGGAATATCAACTTAAATTCTTATTCAATTAAAAACTACGGATAGAGGACTCGAACCTCTACTAACAGAGTCAGAGTCTGCTGTGCTGCCATTACACCAATCCGCATCAATCATCTGTTAATATCTGCCCACCAAAATGAACAAAACATTATAAATTTTAGAAAACCAAATCGGAGTGACAGGATTTGAACCTGCGACCTCTACGTCCCGAACGTAGCGCTCTACCAAACTGAGCCACACTCCGATAACCGTACCGGACATCTTACCTGTCCAGTTAAGTCCTTATTTAATTAAGGAACTACGGATAGAGGACTCGAACCTCTACTAACAGAGTCAGAGTCTGCTGTGCTGCCATTACACCAATCCGCATCATCTGTATGTCCGCTCTGGTTCTCAACAGCGAACAAACTTATTATAGCAAATCTTTACGGAAATGCAAGCACTTTTTTTAACAATTTTTTAAAGAAAGTCATTTTGTATACTTTTCTTCTTTTTTACTGACAATTTCTAACGAAACTCTTTTATCATCTGATCGTACTCCAGCCAGTCATAGCCCTGTCTCTTATACAGCTTCCAGGCTCTTTCATTCTCCTTTTCCACTTCCAGACGGAATCTTGTCACACCCTCTTCTTTGTGCTCTTCCATATATCTGAAATACTCACTTCCAAGTCCTTTGGAACGATACTCTTCTAATATATAGAGTTCTTCCAGCCAGTACACCATCCCGCCTGCTTCCTGCGAAAAGGTCTTAGCGATCAGTCCATAGCCTGCGATCTTGCCTTCCCATTCCAGGATAAACAGTTCCGCATAGGTATCACTTTTCAGACATTCTTCAAATGTCTTTTCCAGATATGAATCCGGAACCGGATGATCCACTGCTGGCATCCGGTAAAAATCATGCGCCATTTTTATGTAGATTTCTTTGTCTTCTGCTTTTATTTTTCTGATCATTTTCCAGTTCTCCTTTTATTATCCTCACGAAAAGAGGTCACTCCCTGTTCGCTTAGAAAGTGATCCCTTTTCCCATTCTTATACTCTGCATAATATCATGCACTGCTTTTATTTTCAATACCTCCTGCCCGGAGGCTGGGTTTTCCGGAAATCTTATGAAATCGTACAAATGGATTCTCATATCTGGCAATATTTCCCAGCTTCTCCTCAATCCTCAAAAGCTGATTATACTTCGCGATCCGTTCTGATCTGCACGGTGCTCCGGTTTTGATCTGTCCCGTGTTAAATGCCACCGCAAGGTCTGCAATAAACGGATCCTCTGTCTCTCCTGACCGGTGGGATACAATTGCCTGATAACCAGCCTTCTGCGCCATCTGGATCGCATCGATGGCTTCCGTCAGAGTCCCGATCTGATTCACCTTGATCAGAATTGCATTGGCGATTTCCTTTAAAATGCCGGCGTTCAGCGTTTCACATTCGTCACAAACAGGTCATCCCCGACAAGCTGCATATCCAGTCCCAGTCTCGTCGTCAGAAGCTCCCAACCTTCCCAGTCTTCTTCATCAAGCGGATCTTCAATGGAAATAATCGGAAATTCTCCTGCAAGCTCCTCATAGTAATCAATCATCTCTTCCGTCGATCGCGCCACACGATGTCCGTGCATCTTCGCCTCTCCCGGAAATACATACTCTTTTCTCTCTTTATCATACAGCTCACTCGCCGCCGCATCCAGTGCGATCACAATCTGCTCTTTCGGTTTATAACCTGCCTTTTCAATCGCACGCATGATCATGTGTAGTGCTTCTTTCGCATCCGGCAGATTAGGTGCAAATCCACCTTCATCCCCGACTGCGGTCGGATAATCGTACTTTTCCAGAATCGCCCGAAGCATCTTATAGATCTCGGCGCACATCTGAAGTCCTTCTTCAAAGCAGACTGCTCCGACCGGCATGATCATAAATTCCTGGAGATCAATGGAATTATCCGCATGCCGTCCCCCATTTAGGATATTCATCATCGGAACCGGCATCTGCTTTGCATTTACACCGCCAAGATACTGATACAACGGAATCTCCAGCGCATCTGCTGCTGCCCTTGCTGCTGCAAGAGACACTCCAAGCATTGCATTTGCTCCCAGATTGATCTTATTGTCTGTCCCGTCAAGCTCCAGAAGCACCCGGTCGAGCTTCGCCTGCTCCAGCACGTTCATTCCCAGAATTTCCCGGATGATCCGGTCATTCACATGCTCCACGGCGCGTCTGACACCAAGTCCCTGATAACGGTGTTTTCCGTCTCTTAACTCAATTGCTTCATATTTTCCTGTCGATGCCCCGGAAGGAACCATCGCCCTTCCTGTAAAATGACTCCCTGCAAGTACCTCTACTTCTACAGTCGGGTTTCCGCGCGAGTCCAGAATTTCCCGCGCAATAATATCTGTAACCGGTATATATTGGTCCATAATCCATCCTCCTTTTTGCCTTTTAGTATGTCCTTTCAGGCGCTGTATCATGCACGAAAATTCCCGTATTTTTGTATCATCGTATACATTGCGAAAATGCTCTAAAACGGTTGACTTCATACATTTTCGGCGTTACAATACCAACGGAAATCGGATGATATTTTTTCAGTATTTCATCCGTTTTCTAAAACTTTATGAATCGATCGGGGAATATAAAATGAGAGAAAAAATCAAAAATTTTGCTGCAATGAGCGGAGCAACTCTGCTGATCGCAGTAGGAACTTATTTTTTTAAGTTTCCAAACAACTTCACATTTGGCGGAATCACCGGTCTTGCCGTACTGATTGCCAAAACCGGACTTATTTCTGCTGCCGACTTTTCATTCGTTGCCAACATGTCACTTCTGATTCTTGGCGCAATGATCCTCGGCAAAAATTTGTTGCAAAGACAGCCTACTGCAGTGTCCTGCTTTCTTTTGCGCTTTCTTTATTTGAACGAATCTTTCCAATGAACCAGCCATTTACCAATCAGCCTATGCTTGAGGTAATGTTTGCGATTGCACTCCCGGCACTCGGTTCTGCAATCCTCTTCAATATCGGATCTTCCAGTGGCGGTACAGATATTATTGCCATGATCCTGAAAAAATTTACAAGTGTTGACATCGGACGTGCACTGGTTTGCTCAGATGTTGCGATCACCGTTGCAGGTTTCTTTATCTTCGACATAAAAACAGGACTTTATTCCTGTTTCGGACTGATCATCCGTTCCTTCCTTGTAGACAGCTTTATCGAAAGTCTGAACCTTTCCGAATATTTCAACGTTGTCTGCAGTAATCCGGAACCGATCTGTGATTATATCGTCCACTCACTTGGCCGAGGCGCCACAATCTGTGAAGCACACGGAGCCTTTACCGGTGAACAGAAATACATTATTTTTACAGCGCTGAACCGTCAGCAGGCAATCAAACTCCGTAATTTTATCAAGACAAATGATCCTTCTTCCTTTATTCTGATTTCCAACACCAGCGAGATCATCGGAAAAGGATTCCATAGCATTTAAAAGATTGTTATTTTCAAGACAATTTCCGTACTCTGTATGCTATGCACCTTACCATAGATATGCTATAATAGTATAAGCAACCAGAATAAAGAGGAGTAATCATATGGAGACACAACTTAACCTGATTCCGGCTTCTGAGCATCCCACTGCGCTGGAATCACAGTGGCTAAATGCGATTAGTCCGGCTGATTTTATCAATAATAATAAGAACTTTGATGTCTGATGATGAAGTATCGCTGTGCGATCCGCGAGATCCAGACAAAGCTGGAAGTCCTTGATGATGAGTTTTCAGCAGTAAACAGACGCAATCCAATCTCATCTATCAAATCACGTGTAAAAAGTCCTGCCAGCATCTATGAAAAGCTGCGCAGACGTGATCTGCCATTTACAGAGGAGAGTATTGTCAAGAATTTGGACGATGTCGCCGGAATCCGGGTGATCTGCCCGTTTATCAGTGACATTTATACAATTGCCAACCTGATCACTTCACAGGATGACATTACCGTTCTTAAGATCAAAGACTACATAAAAGCACCAAAGCCAAACGGTTATCGAAGCTATCATATGATCGTTGAGATCCCGGTTTTCTTTACAGAGGGAAAAGTTCCAATGCGCGCCGAAATCCAGATCCGCACGATCGGAATGGATTTTTGGGCAAGTGTAGATCATCAGCTCGTTACAAAAAAACAATCGGTGCTGACAAAGATATCGAGCCATCGAAGCCGAACTTTGAAATGTGCACAAACCGTAAGCGAGACGGACTGCCACATGGAAGAGATCAAAGACATGATCGGCGACTTTGAAAAAATCTAACCGGATAAAATTAAATATTCAAAAGAGGAAGGTGTTCCATTCATCCGGAATCCTTCCTCTTTTATTTGCACCTGCTTTATCCTCTCTTTGTAAAAAGGATATCGTGATTGATCTGCGTGTAGAATGCTTTCTGCATATCCTGTTCTTCTCTTCCCATCAGCCACATCAGCTTTGTGATCACTGCTTCCAGCGTCATATCATAGGCTTCGATCATATTGAAATCCTGCTTAACTTTTTTCCCGACTTCATAGACCGTCATATTACTTCCCTCATTGGCAACCTGTGTTGTCATCACGACAAATTTGCCCTTGCCTGACCATTTTTCCATCTCCTGATAGAATTCCTGAACAAGCGTCTGCGGAATACCACCTACGCCAAAGCTTTCAATTACCAGACAGTCATAGTGTTCAAACAGATAGGACAGAATATCCGGCTTCATTCCCGGGATCAGCTTTAATACATATACACTGTCTTTCATATCATAATAAAACTTAACTGCATGGCGGCACGGAATCTCCGGAATATACCGGACCAGGATACCATCCTGAATAACTGCAAGATACGGAAAATTGATACTCGAAAATGCATTGTAACTCTTTGCATGCTCTTTCTTTGCACGTGTTCCGACAATTACCTTTCCGTCAAATACAAGGTTGACCCCCTGGGAATCATCATCCGCCGCATAAATAAAGCTGTCCAGCAGATTTGTCTTCGCATCTGTCACATCCATATTGATTGGCTTCTGCGCTCCTGTAACAACAATCGGCTTGGCTGAATTCTGTATCATATAAGAAAGTGCCGCCGCTGTATATGCAAGCGTATCCGTGCCGTGGCAGATTACAAACCCATCATAATATGCATAATTGTCTTCCACTGCCTTTACCATCATTTTCCAGTGTTCCGGTGTTACATTCGTGCTGTCAAGATTACACACCTGCTTTGTCTGAACCTCACATACATTTTTTACAGCCGGAATATAAGATAAAATATCCTCCGGTGTCAGTCCCGGTGCCAGTCCATCCTTTGTCTGACGGGATGCGATCGTCCCACCTGTACCTAACATCAAAATCTTCTTCATCTTTGATTGTCCTCTCTTCTACCTCATTATTATCCAAAATTTTTGTCAATCAGATACAGTATTCTGCAAATGCTTCCGTCTCTGCAAATGCTTCCCGTAATGCTTCTCTGACGCCTTTATAATACCATCCGATCGTTGCTTTATCTTTCATTCGGAATCTGTTCCACAATTCCTCTCCACATACAGGATAATCCCCGATCAATATCCCCGCATATTCGACAGCTTGTCCGCAAGTCCAATCATCTGAACCTCAATTGGTGCTGTCTTAAGCCTTTCTATGGTTGCACTTTTTCTTTCCATCCAGGTCTTGGATTTATCTTCGCTTTCCTGTGATACGATTCCCGCGACTCTTGCTGAAAACATCTCTTTTAACACATTTGCATCCACACCCTCACAGTCCTCGATCGTATCATGCAGGATTGCTGCACTGATGATCTCCTCATCCTGTGTCATCGTGGATACTATCTTTCCTACTTCCATCGGATGTACAATATACGGTCTGTCGGTCCCCTTCCGATACTGACCTTCATGTACCTTGGTGGCAAAATCAATGGCTTTCTGTACCATGTTTTTCCTCCTCGCATCTGTATGACATTTTTTCAATATTTATCATAACACCAGCGTCTTTAAATCACAAGGAAATCAGTGTATAATATTGTCTGATTATGTAGAAAAAAACAACTGTAAAGTAATTCTTATAAATAGCAAAAGGAGTTTTTATAAATGAACAGAAAACAGATTCTTGTCACCGGCGCTTCCCGTGGAATCGGAAAAGCCTGCGCTATCCACTTTGCAAAAGAGGGATGGCATGTATTTTTAAACTGCCGCAAATCCATCAGTGAATTGCAGGCTACTGCTGATTTTATCACAAAGGAAACCTCCGGTTCCTGCGAAATCCTCCCAGGAGATGTAGGTGTTCCATCCGAAGTCGGACGTATCTTTGACCAGATTGAAATGTCCGGCTCCGGTCTTGACGTACTCATCAACAATGCCGGAATCGCATGGATGGGACTTCTGACGGATATGAGCATTGAAGAATGGAACCGAATGATTTCCACTAATCTTTCTTCCGCATTTTACTGCTGCCGCGCAGCACTTCCTTACATGATCCATCAGAAAGCGGGACGTATCATCAATATTTCTTCGATGTGGGGAACTGTCGGTGCTTCCTGTGAAGTCGCTTATTCTGCCACCAAATCCGGTCTGAACGGTCTTACCCGCGCACTTGCAAAGGAACTTGCGCCAAGCAATATCCAGGTCAATGCGATCGCCTGTGGTGTCATCGATACCGTAATGAACGATCTTCTGGATGCGGAAGAAAAAGCTGCCCTCGCAGAAGAAATCCCTGCCGGACGTTTCGGGACACCAGAAGAAGTCGCGCTTCTCGCATGGCAGCTTGCAAATGCCCCTGCCTATCTTACCGGGCAGATACTGGGTATGGACGGAGGATATATCTAACTCCTACTCCCAGATCTTGTCCCACTTCGCGTAAAGTGTAATACTGGATGCCGGGTATCTTTCGGATTCCCGGTTTTCCAGAAGCTTTGTCTGCTCCGTATATTTCTCATTCAGCTCATCTTCAAGTGTCCCATACTGCTCCTGTTTTGCAAGCTCTGCCAGTTCTTTTTCCTGCACAACTCCGGCATCAGTCCTCGCATACCATCCTTCAAATCGATATCCGTCTTTCACTGCCGTTGGCATACATCCTTCACTTAACCGAAGGCTCTGCCCATACACAGTATAGTCTGCCGCAAATTTTCTTTTGTTCTTTCCTTTATTCTGCCCGGCTTCAAGCTCTTCACCATTTCCCCTTGTCGCAAACAACCTTCTTCCGCCTGCTGTTGCCGTACCGTAATTCTCGATCTCACCACCTGCAGCGTCATAATAAATAACCGTATAAGGTGCCCAGACATATGCCGTACCAAACTTTTCTGTCTCTGGCCCTGTCCCATTTCTGTCAAACCGGAATCCGTAATGGTATTCTTTTCCTTCATAAAAATAAGTGAAAAATCCTGGTATCCCTGCCGGGATCCCAACCTCCTGATTTACCGACTTGTGAAAATCAAACCGGATCAGCTCTGCTCCATCCGGTGTCTCCCCATCATCTGCGTAAACCGATATTCCTGCACTATTGCACGCCCAGACAATCACTCCACCAAACATCACCAGCAGCAAATACCGAACTATCATCGTCCAGATACTTCCAATCCGTTCCATACATGTCCCTCCTCATCCCAAAAGCTAAATTACCCATGTATATTTATATGCAGGCAGAATTTTATATATTCCCTCAAACAGAATCATCCACTATCCCTGAACGAAAAATTTCAAAAATAAACTGATCAGATTCCATCGCACAAAAGTGAATCTGATCAGTTTATTTTTTACAATTTGATGTCGCAGCTTATCGATCTCACCCCTACTTAAAATCCAGCTCCACCGGACAGTGGTCAGACCCAAATACATCCGTCAGAATCTTCGCATCTGCCAACCTGCTTTCCAGTGCTTTTGATGTACAGAAGTAATCGATACGCCAACCTGCATTCTTTTCTCTTGCCTTAAACCGGTAGGACCACCAGGAGTAAATTCCTTCTTTATCCGGATAAAATAGCGGTAAGTATCAATGAATCCCGCATCCAGAAGTGCTGAGAATTTTGCTCGCTCTTCATCTGTAAATCCGGCATTTTTCCGGTTGGTCTTAGGATTCTTCAGATCAATTTCTTTGTGTGCCACATTCAAATCTCCACAGAAGATCACCGGTTTTGTCTCTTCCAGCTTCTTAAGATAAGCAAGAAACGCATCTTCCAGGTCATACGGTAGTCAAGTCTTGCCAGTTCGCCTTCTGGGAGTTCGGTGTATACACGGTAATAAAATAAAAATCCTCAAATTCCAGTGTGATCACGCGCCCTTCCTGATCATGTTCTTCTATCCCAAGTCCGTAAGTAACCGATAACGGCTCTTTCTTTGTAAAAATTGCAGTCCCTGAGTATCCTTTTTTCACAGCCGAGTTCCAGTACTGGTGATATTCCGGCAGATCAAGTACAAGCTGCCCTTCCTGCATCTTTGTCTCCTGCAGACAGAAAATATCCGCATCTGCCTCTTTAAAAAATCCATAAATCCTTTCTGCACACATGCACGGATTCCATTTACATTCCATGAAATAAACTTCATCTCTTCTCTTTCCTCCATTTCTTTGGTTTTTATTTTTCGCTGATCTTCTGTACCGCTTTTTTAAGCTCCGCTTCTGTATAAAAAACACGGCCTAAAAACAGTCCCTTCGCCGGTGCCGGAAAACCAGATTTCTTCCGGTCTTTCGCTTTCAGAATCTCCGGTATCTCTTCCGCTTTTATTTTCCCGATTCCCACATCCAGAAGCGTTCCGGTAAGTATCCGGACCATATGATATAAAAATCCATCTCCGATCCACGATAACGTAAGTGTATCCTTTTCATACACGATCCCAACCGCATAAATCGTCCGTACCGTATCTTTGTCCTCTTTCAAATCCGTAAAGGCGGAAAAATCGTGGGTTCCCATCAGATACTCTGCTGCTTTTCCATCGCAGCGATATCGACCGGATGTGGAAAATGAAACCGGTATTTCCGATGAAATACTTCCATCTTGTCACGCAGATCGATCTGATACTCATAGCATTTCCCGACCGCACTCTTTCTTGCATGAAAATCCCGTTTTTCTCTGCTGATATCCAACACTCTGATATCTTCTGGGAGAAGTGCATTTAACTGCTTCTTAAAACTGTCCATATCAATTTCTTGTTCCAGATACAGACTGCACTCCTGCCCTAACGCATGTACACCACTATCCGTTCTTCCTGAACCACTGACCACCATCTTTTTCCCTACAATTTCTGAAATCCGCCGTTCCAGAATTCCCTGTACAGTAAGTTCCGTATTCTCCTGTCTCTGCCATCCACGATACGCCGTTCCATCATAGGCAACTGTTATCCGGTAAGTATTCATCCTTTTATAAAAGGGGCGAAAACTTTATAAGTCCTCGTCCCTGTCACCTTTCTGTTATCTGTTTTTCCGGTAAATGATCAGAAGTCCTTTCAGGAGCAGATCGTCATCCAGTATGACCTCTCTCTTGCAGTACGGAACAATCTTCTTGGAAAGTCCACCTGTTGCGATTGCAGTCATCGGCTGTCCAATCGCTTCCTCAATCCGGTCAATAATTCCATCGATTGCCGCTGCACTGGAATAGAGAACACCACTCTTCATACATTCAATCGTATTCTTTCCGACAATCCGCTTCGGTGCTTCCAGACCGATTCCCTGAAGCTGGGATGCATTTTCCGTCAGGGCGTTCAGTGAAATATTCACTCCCGGATAGATCATGCCTCCGATATAATTTTTCTTTTCATCGATCACACTGACTGTTGTCGCCGTTCCCAGATCGAAAATCATCATCGGTGCTTTGTATTCTGCAATTCCGGCAACTGCATTTGCCACCAGATCACTTCCGAGCTGTGCCGGATTATCCATCAGGATATTGAGTCCGTTCTTCACGCCAGGTCCGATGACCAGTGTCTCTTTTTTCAGAATCTTTTCTGCCGCCTCTTTTACGACATATGTAATCTGCGGAACTACCGACTGATGATCGCTCCTTCCAGCTTCTCCGGTTTGATTCCGTGAATATCCAGAACCATCTTGATATCAATCGCATATTCCAGTTCCATCTTTGTCTTGATCGTGGAAAGTCTTTCGATAAAATAGGTTTTGTTGTCATCCACACATCCAAGTACAATATTTGTATTTCCTATATCAATCGCAAGTATCATTTTTTACACTCCTAATCTTTCCTGTACCCCTTTTTTCATCAGTGTTTTCCCAAGTACCAGCGTGATCACCGCCGCTACGATCGCCTCCGGAATCCCATTGATTCCGATAATGCTCAGAATAAATCCATATACCGCCTTTACGGTAATACCATTGGCTGCCGCATAATCATTTCTGAAAATACAAAATAAGATTCATGACAAAGAAGCGTATTGGTCAGTGCTCCGGAAAGTCCTGCCGCAATCAGTCCAACAGAGGATACTCTATTGTTCTTTGAAAGCTTCTTAACCAGACGGTAAACATAAAACGGTACTACACCGATCAAAATACGTGGCACAAAACAGATGATCAGACTTCCGATCCCTCCACTGTATTCACCCAAACTGTAAAATGGGGTAAATACGAATGATGTCAATGTCGGATTTATCGTATTATTGATAAAACTTGTAAGACCAAACACGCTCCAAGCGCTGCGCCCTTCTTCGGTCCAAGCATCAGAGATCCCATGATCACCGGGATATGGATGATCGTCGCCCTTGTAAATCCCAATGGGATATATCCGATAAACGGGGTGAATGCCAGCACTACAATAAGTGCTGCAAAGATTGCCATCTGTACGAGTCCTTTTGTTTTGGACATGGATGTAGTACGTTCATTGCCTTGATTCATTTTTCTTTTCCTCCTGTTACTATTCTCTTTACGAGATACAATACATTTTGGCTTTTTTATTTATTCATACACTCCAGAATCTTGTCCAGAATACAAGCTGCTGTCTCTTCCTTGCTGATCATTGGAAGTGCAGTCTCATCTTCCTTCGTGATCAGCGTCATCTGATTTGTATCGCCCTGAAATCCTGCTCCGGCAACTTTAAGATTATTTGCCGCGATCATATCCAGCTTCTTCTTTTCAAGCTTCTTTCTGGAATTTTCAACCATATTCTCGGTTTCCATCGAAAATCCACACAGGAACTGTCCGTCTTTTCTGTGCTCTCCGAGATATTTCAGAATATCGTCTGTCTTTTCCAGTTCCAGACTCATCTCACTGTCCGATTTTTCACCTTTTCATCCGCAATATGCTTTGGCCGGTAATCTGCAACCGCTGCTGCTTTACACACAATGTCTGCATCTGCTGCCTCTTCCTTTACCGCCTCGAACATTTCCTTTGCAGTCGTGACCGGAACAATCTTCACAAACATCGGCTTTTTGATCTCTGTCGGTCCGGTGACAAGCGTAACATCCGCTCCTCTTGCCACAGCAACGCGTGCAAGAGCATATCCCATCTTACCGGATGAGTGATTCGTAATGTAGCGCACCGGGTCGATTGCTTCTCTTGTAGGTCCTGCTGTGACAAGAATTTTCTTTCCGGTCAGATCTTTCTCATAAGCAGTATCCCGGTAAATATATTCATACAAAGTCTCCGCTTCCGGCATCTTCCCGGCTCCGTTATCTCCGCATGCCAGATGTCCACTTGCCGGCTGAATCACTTCATATCCATAATGCTCCAGAAGTTTTAAATTATCCTGTACGACCGGATTCTCATACATTCTTGTATTCATCGCCGGTGCAAGGATCTTCTTACATTCGGCACATGCCATCACAGTCGTAGTCAGCATATCATCTGCAATCCCGTGTGCCAGCTTGCCGATCACATTTGCCGTGGCAGGTGCGATCATCACAATATCTGCCCATTTTGCCAGTGTCACATGCTCCACACTGTACTCAAAATTGCGGTCAAATGTATCAATCAGGCACTTATGCTGTGTCAGCGTCTCAAATACCAGCGGATTGATAAAATTCGTTGCATTCTGTGTCATCACAACTTTCACATCGTATCCTGTCTTTACCAGCATACTTGCCAGTGTTGCAATCTTGTACGCCGCGATACCGCCGGTCACGCAGAGCAATACTGTCTTTTTCCGTTCCATTTGTCTTTCCCCTTTTATTCTAATATTTTCTTCAGTTCATCCATGAAGGTATTCACGTCTTTAAATTCCCTGTATACCGATGCAAAACGTACATAAGCAACCGGATCCAGCTTTTTCAGACTTTCCATAACAATCTCACCGATCTGGCTGCTTCGGAATTTCTTTCTCTTCCCGGCTGAAAATCGCTGTCTCGATCGAGTCGATCGTTGCCTGAATATCTGCTGCCGCTACCGGACGTTTATAGCACGCCCGGAGTACTCCGCCTTCCAGCTTAGTACGGTCATACTGCTCCCGGTTGTTGTCCTTCTTGATCACGATCAGCGGTATGGTCTCCACCTTCTCATAGGTTGTAAAACGCTTGTTGCACGCATCACAGGATCTTCTCCTTCTGATCGTCGTTCCGTCATCTGCCGGTCTTGAGTCGATGACTCTTGTATCAATGTTACCACAATATGGGCACTTCATCTTTTTTCCTCCTGTTTGGTTCTTGATTGATTCTACTGCAGAATCACGCACATTTTTAATGTCTATAGTATAAATCCTGTATACAGGGTTGTCAACAAATTCACACTTTATCAAAAAGCTATATAAGCCGGCTTTCCACCAGCTTCCATGCCTGTACGATCAGTGCTGCATGGTCACAGGCGATCCGGTCCGATTCTTTTACCTTATAATAAGTCTCTCTTACCAGTCCACTTCTTTCCTTTTTTCAACGATCGACCGAAATTGTAGCTCTGCTTCTTTATTTTCCAATGCCAGTCGATAAATGGTTCTCTTCCAATCTCCATCCTCCTTCACCGATTCTGTCTGACAATGAAGCTGCATCCACTTTGCATCCGCCGCATCGTCACCAGCCTGCACCTTTACCTGCCCTTCATCCACAACCGAAAGATATGCCGATGTAATAATCCGTGCCCTCGGATCACGGGTCACATTCCCATAGACTGCAAACTGCTCCATCGGAAGATCCGCCACGCCGGTCTCTTCGGTCAGTTCTCTTCTTGCCGTATCTTCCAGATTCTCATGAAGTTCAATAAACCCACCCGGCAGCGCCACCAGCCAATGCTCGATGATTCCGCCTTTTCACCATCAGAACTTTCCATTCTCCGTCCACTACCTTTCTTTTGCAGGAGAATATAACTGCATCCGTTGTCACACAAGGATTCTTATATTTATAAGGATCATACTCTTCCAGAAATTCTTCCAGCGTCTGTCCCTTTTCATTTTCGTTTCCGTTTCCCCGGAATGGCTCGATTTCTTTAAAAAATGCTGTCATTTTTCTTCTCTCCTTTGTCTTTTTACTTGTTCTCATTTATTTCACTGAGCAGTCTGTACTCTTCTTCCTCTTTTACTATTCTTATTTACACGGCTTCAGACATTTGTCCTCTTTAATTTCCACAAGAATAATATCCTCTCCAATCCTGCGAATACACTCAAACGGAATAATATACTCCGCATCATACCCAAGAATTCCACAGATTCTTCCCGGTCCCGGTACGATCAATGCTTCCACACACCCTGAACAGATATTGATCTGCAGATCTGCAACAAACCCGAGCCGCTTGCAGTCACATATGTTGATGACCTCACGCTCTTTTAATCCGCAAAATCGAATCCGTTCCTCTTTCATACTGCACCATCCATCGGACTTCTTATTATATTATATGAACATCTCCCCTTGTTGTCAGCATGTTTTCCAAAAATCCCCGTCCTTGTGCCATTTAGCTTCTGCCCACCAGTAATTCCTTTTTATACTGTGCATTTTTGCCAACTAATGATTGCAATTTCCATAAAAAATACTATAATTTTTATATATTTTTTATCGCTGTTGTCTGCGTTATATGTTTTTCATAGGCAGACAATTCAAATTCTGAGAAACAGAGGGATGTAATATGAAGAAAAAAGTTGTTGTTGCATTAGGCCACCGCGCACTCGGAACCACACTTCCGGAGCAGAAGGTTGCCGTTAAAAAACTGCAGTTTCCATTGCAGATCTTGTTGAAGAAGGATACCAGGTAGTAATCACACACAGTAATGGACCTCAGGTTGGTATGATCCATACTGCTATGAACGAATTCAGCACCAATCATCCGGATTATACCGCTTCTCCGATGTCAGTCTGCTCTGCTATGTCGCAGGGTTACATCGGATACGACCTGCAGAATGCGATTCGCGAAGACTGATCGGACGCGGCATCTATCGCAGCGTATGCACCGTTATCACACAGGTAACTGTTGATCCATATGACGAAGCATTCTATACACCAACCAAGATTGTCGGACGTATCATGAACGCAGAAGACGCTGCCGCTGAACGTAAAAAGGGCAATTATGTAGTAGAAGTTCCTGGTCAGGGCTTCCGCCGTGTCGTTGCTTCTCCAAACCCGGTTGATATCGTAGAAGTTGATGCCATCCGCACCCTTACCGATGCAGGACATATCGTAATCGCCTGCGGTGGTGGCGGAATCCCGGTACTCCAGCAGAACAATCATCTCAAAGGTGCCAGCGGAGTCATCGAAAAAGATCTTACTGCCGGCAAGCTTGCTGAACAGATTGATGCTGATGAACTCATCATCCTGACCAGTGTAGAAAAGGTATGCTTAAACCACGGAAAAGAAGATGAAGAAGAACTCGATACTATCTCCGTAGAACAGGCTAAGCAGTACATGGATGAAGGACACTTCGGAATCTACAACATGCTTCCAAAATTCCAGGCATCCGTAGGATTCATAGAAAAGAAAGAGGGAAGAAGTGCTCTGATTACTTCTTTTGATACTCTGAAAGATGCTCTGAAGGGTAAAACCGGAACTGTTATTGAATAACTGTACAAAAGGGACGACATAAAGGACTCCGTTTTCTGTGGGTAGAAATGGTGAAGAGTCCGTAGAGAAAAAAGGCACCAGTAATTTGGATACCAGGCTGATTCGCGGAATAATCCTGATGATTATTCCACTCAGCAGCCCTCTGGATTTCGTGCTTGTAGCACGAAACCAGATCCGAATTACTGGTGCCTTTTTTCTAACGGACTCTAGCACCGTTTCTAATCACAGAAAACGGAGCTCTTTATGTCTGTGCGCTGGCAAACTTTTATCTACTTGTTCCGGCCTGTATGTCATCCACCAAACGCTTACCCCTGAACCTGTAACAGCTTCGCTTTCAGTTCAGCTTCGATGCGCTGCATTTCCACCTCTGCCTGCTGACGTTTCTGGCGGCCTTCCTGTTGGATCTGCATGACTTCATCGAAGGTTGCGATCAGCGATTCATTGGTTGCTTTTAATGTTTCAATATCTACGATTCCACGCTCGGATTCTTTGGCAGTCTCTACAGTAGCAATCTTCAGCTTTTCTGCGTTCTTGCGCAAGAGTTCATTGGTCATATCGTTGACCTCTCTCTGGGCTGCGGCTGCCTGTGCGGAATGTTCTACACCAAGGGCGAGTACCATCTGGCTTTTCCAGAGTGGAATCGTATTGACGAGTGTAGACTGGATTTTTTCTGCCATCATTGTGTCGTTTCCCTGTACCAGACGGATCTGTGGTGCGGTCTGCATGGCGATTGTCTTGGTCAGTTCCAGATCATGCAGCTTTTTCTCAAAACGTTCACATCTGGAATCCAGATCTTTTGCTGCCTGTGCATCCTCGGCAAGTCCACTTGCCATCGCTTTATTCTTCAGTTCCTGTAGCTCGCCGTTTCTTGTCTCGGCAAGCTTCTGCTTTCCGGCAAGCACATACATGGCCAATTCTTTATAATATGTCAGGTTCACTTCATACATCTTATCCAGAAGCGCAATGTCTTTCATAAGCTGCACTTCGTGAGATTCCAGTGCTTTGACAATATTATTTACATTGGTTTCTGCTTTTGCATATTTGGCTTTCATTGCCTGGATCTTGTTTCCGCCTTTTTGAAGATTCCGAGGAATCCTTTTTCCTCTTCCTCATCAAATCCTTTCAGTTCTGTCACCACATCACTTAACAGTGTGCCAACCTCTCCAAGATCTTTTGTTTTTACATTTTCCAGTGCTTTTTCTGAAAAATCTGCGATCTTCTTCTGGGTTCCGGCTCCGTACTGAAGAATCATGTTCGAATTGGCGAGATCAATTTTTTCTGCAAATGCACTGACCATATTCTTTTCTTCCGGTGTCAGGACGATCTCCGGTGTTTCCGGTTCTGCCTCCTGATAAATCTGCGGAGTCTCTTTTTTTTCTTCCTGGAACGGATCCAGCGTCAGCTCCGGTGTTACATTAAATTCTTCAAAATCGTTCATACTCTTCTTCCTCCTGCGACTTTATTTTTTCATTCCGTCCTCTTTCAGACCTTCCTGTGCAAGCATGGTATTCAATACGGAAATATCCGATGAGACATCCCACATGGTATCCTGAAACAGGTCATCCAAAAGCTTCTCAAACGCCGTATTTAAAGTATCGAGCGTTGCCTCAATCTCACGTTTTGCAGTCTGGATATTTTCTCCATCAACCGGCTGTCTGTCAAGCTGTTCATATGCTTCCAGAAGCTTGATCGTCGTCGGAAGATAATATTCCATCAGCTTACGGATATCCGAAACTGACTGTGGATTTTCTTCCACCCGGTCGAAGATCCGGTCTACCAGCATCTCCATCCGGCTGATCTTTGCGGAAATCTCTTCTCCCGGAATGGCTTCATTACACTCGTGGATCTTTCTGATAAAAGCATCCCCCTGGTCAATGATCTTCTGCACCTCCGGTGCCAGCTTTTCATTCTTTGCTTCTTTTTCTTTTGTATTTTCCTGTGTCTTCTCTTCTTTCTTTACCGGCTCTTCCGCTTTCGACTGCTGTCTGCGGGTTTCGATCTGTAAATATTCTTCGTAAGCACGGTTTGACAGGATCAGGCATTTCTTCTCACCATCCATGTGCCCCTGACGGAACCAGCCTTTAGAATCATTCTTTCCAGATCCTTTGTCACAAATTTTATGGATTTTCCGGAATTGCTTCCGATCTCCGAAATATTGCAATACTCTCTGCCTGCAATCCTGCGGCTGTAATTCTTGAATCTTCCAACCTGTTTCAGAAGCTTAATGCCCCATCCTGTGATCATGACCACTTGCCTGCCGTAAACAGTCCAAATACCGCACGCATGATCCATAGCCCCCGGACTTTCCGGCAAAGAAGCAATACAAGATGCAAGGAACAGAATCAGAAATATAAGTGCTATGCTTCCGCCTACTGCATCATGACAATTCCGCCTGCCTTTGTTCCCGTCGTCGATCCATACAAGACAGGTGACTGCTGTGCATTGCTGTATCCATACCGGCTGCTGCCCTGTGATTCTGCCTTATAATCCTGCATATCCGGATTCCATGCCCTTCCATTTCCATCCGATCCGCTCCACCTGTAAGTTCCAAACGGCGGCATACCTCCTCCAGACGGTCTTCCCCATCTGTCAGAACCTCCCATCTGTCCATATCTTCTACGCGGTCCTCCCGGACCTCTTCCCATATTTCTCGTTGCCTGATCAAACGCATTTCCAAAAGAACGCATGCCCTGTTCTGCGCCATTTACCGCACCGTTCACTGCCCGGTTGATCGTATCCGTGATCGTCTGGTTCAGCTTCCGGTAATCCTGCGAGTCTACAGCATCCTGCACGGTTCGTCTGATCTCTTCTCCAAATCTTTCCCAATCCTGCATTTTCAGCTTCTCCTTTATTTTGAAAACTTGATCCTGTCGTCAATTCCGTGCGAAAGAACATAATCAAAAACGGTCTTTGGCACCAGATCATCCCACTTTCATCTGCCAGGATCCTCTGCCGGATCTGGGAACCTGATACCCCTTTTTCCTCTTTGGTCCTTCTCCAGAGAACTTCCACCGGAATTCCAAGCTTCTCAAAACGCTTCTCATTGTTCGCAGTCCATTCATCACAGATACTCATAAAGCAGACCGCACCCTCCGGCAGATACTGCCCCAGATATTCCACTCTGTCAATCGGAAATGGGATGATCTCAAACTCTTCTCTCGGCACTCCGAAACTGAGCAACGTATCACGAAGCATCTCATAACGCTCAATATAAGTCAGAGGATTAGCGCTCCGTCTTACCCGGTAATTGTCTTCCTCACCCCCTGATACGTGCAGATCATCCGACATAGTGATTCCTATATAAAGCCTTTTGCAGCGCATCTTTGCTGCCAGAATATATTCCACATGTTTGAGATGCAGAATCTGAAATCTTCCATATACCAGCCCTTTTTCTATCATTTATACGTCCCTTGCTTTCTGTAATTTTATCTTTTCAATGATGTTGAGGTCAAAAGGTATTTTAACCCTTTTGATACCAGATTGCTACGTGCTTTGCACTCTCGCAATCCTTTTCAATTAGTCTATCTGTATTCTACTACAGAACGGTCGTTCTTAGCAAGAAATACCTCTGTATACGACAAAAAGATGACTTTCGTCACCTTTTTGTCTTTTTCTTCTATTCAACGATTTTATAATATTCTTTTGCTGTTATCACAAATACGATCACATAAAAGACGGCAAAGATTCCCACTGTACCGGCAGTGCATCCGAAGAACAGCTTTGTATTTTTCAGATAAAATATGGCTAAAAGCTTTGTGATCACCGGAAATGCAACTGCAATATGGATGATTGCCATCGCAAGCGGCAGGAAGAATACCATCAGGATCTGGCTGCGTATCGAACTTTTGACCTCGCGTTTGCTCATTCCTACCTTCTGCATGATCTGATAGCGTTCTCTGTCATCAAAGCCTTCGGAAATCTGTTTGTAATAAATGATCAGCACCGTTGCCATCAGGAACAGGCTTCCAAGATACATTCCAATAAAAAACACACCGCCATACAGACCAAAGAAAGTCTCTTTTTCAAGATATCTTCCCTGTACGCCAGTATGTTCAAATTCACTTTCTGCCTGTGCTTTCAGCTCTTTGACAGCTTTCAGCTTCTGATCTTCGCTGCCCCTTAAATTGAATGACTCCCTCCATTTTACCGGTTTGTCCTCTGCCTCGAGCTGGTATTTTTCCAGATAATCTTTCATAAACTCTTTTTCATCACTGACGATCATATAATATACATTTTCTGTATTAGAATCACTCTTCTTTCCAAAAGGTGCAGTATCCAGTTCCTTCTTGACCATCCATGTTTCCTCATCAATCCTGATCTTATCCTTTCCGTAATTTTCCCCATTTGTAAAAAGAATAGCTTCCTTATCCCCAAGCTCCATCCTTTCGCCGGTCAGCTGATTATAATCTGCCAACCTAATCACATCAAAAACACTATATCAGATGACGAATTATCCTTTATCATAGCAGAAGTATATTCTTCTCCGTTTTTTATCTTAACAAGCTCTGCCATATGCCAGCTCTTCTCATCTGTGATCTCTACCTGATTATCCCGGCAGATCTTTTCCACCATGTCATGCAGCTTCTTATTTTCCACATCATCAGATACCGAATTTGTGATATACACTTCCTGCGGATACCTTGTTCTTAAGACATCCTCCTTTCCAATGTACAAGATACGGTAGACGAAATGATCACCAGAACCATAGTACTGAGTACACAGATATTTGACAGCCCGACTGCATTCTGCTTCATTCGGTAAAGCATGCCGGATACGGATGTAAAATGCTTTGTTTTATAATAGAAATTTTTGTTTTCCGAAGCAGCTTTAAAAAAGCAATACTTCCTGCTGTAAAAAGCGCATAGGTTCCGATAATGACACAGATTACTGCGACAAAGAAAAGTTGAAGCGCCTTAAGTGGTTCTTTTGTCGTAATCGCAATGTAATAACCGATTCCAAGGAAAATGATTCCAGCCATAGTCAGGAACCATTTGGTTTTTGGCTCGCGCTCGCCCTGACTTCCCGCATGCAGAAGATCGATTGGATTGGCAAGCCGGATCTGCAAAAGATTATAGATCAGAGTCAATGCAAAGATCAGTGTGAAAAAGAGAACGGTATTTCCGGCAATCTCCCATGACATCCGAAATGCCAGTTTATCGTCATAATGAATCATTCTTTTCAAAAGTGCATACATCAGCTTTGCAAGCGCAGTTCCGAAAAAGATTCCACCCAGGATACTGACCGCACCGGTTACAACCGTCTCGATCACCAGCATTTTCGCAAGCTGCGGTTTCCCCATTCCGAGAATATGATACACTCCGATTTCTCTTTTCCTTCTTTTGATCAGAAAACTGTTGGTGTAAAACAGAAAGATCAGTGCAAATGTTTCTATTACATGAACACTCAGACTTAAAATAATCTGTAATGCTTCCTGGTTCATTGGCGAATTTGCCGCCAGATTCGCCATCATATAATACATCATCACCGTTAAAATGGCAGTCAGTACATAGGGAATATATGTCTTCCGGTTATTTTTCAGATTGGAAATGGCAAGCTTTGTATAAATCGATCTATTCACGGTGCTCACCTCCTGTAGTGAGAACCGTCAAGGTGTCGGTGATCTTCTGGTACATCTCGTCACTGGTCAGATTGCCACGGTAAAGCTGATGAAAAACTTCCCCATCCTTGATGAAGAGGACTCTCTTTGCCGTGCTTGCTGCTTTGACACTGTGCGTTACCATGACAATCGTCTGCCCGTTATCGTTGATCGCATTAAAGAGTCCCAGAAGCTCATCCGTCGATCTGGAATCAAGCGCACCGCTCGGTTCATCGGCAAGGATCAGCTGCGGTTGTGTGATCAGAGCACGTGCAATGGCTGCTCTCTGCTTCTGTCCACCGGATACTTCATATGGATATTTGTTCAGAAGCTTACTAATCCCCAGCTGCTCTGCGATCGGCGCGATCCAACTCTCCATTTCCGTGTATTTCTTTCCAGACAAAACCAGCGGAAGGAAAATATTATCCTTCAGGGTTAGTGTATCCAAAAGGTTGAAATCCTGAAAGACGAATCCAAGATTCTGCCGTCGGAATGCTGCCATCTCTTTTTCTCGGATCTTGCTGAGATCATTCCCTTTTAAGTAAACCTTTCCACCAGTCGGCTTATCAAGTGCAGCCAGGATATTCAGAAGTGTAGTTTTGCCACTTCCGCTTTCTCCCATAATTGCTACATATTCGCCTGCTTCTACGGAAAAGCTGACGTTATGCAGCGCCTCTACCTGATTTCCTCCGAAACGGGTTGTGTATATCTTTTTTACGTTCTTTACGTCAAGTAATGCCATGGTTTTTATGACCTGCCCTTCTTTTTTATTTGATAAAGTCATTATAAAAAAAGTAAGGGATTTCCTTCCATCGAAGTAAATGACAATTTGTGTGGGGTTTCTTACATTTTTGTAAGGATCGGGTTGGAAAAGACTCATTTGGTGAAAGAGACGCCGCCAGAAAAAATAAATATTCCAAATTCCTTTGTTCAAATGGATAAACTTTTTGCAACTGATAGATCCTTACCCAAAAGTAAATCATAGTTCTGTTCCGTTGTTGGAAGTTTTTTCGTTTTTGTACCGATAGACTCCATTACTCTATTCGTCTAGATTCACGGTCAAAATTTAAGTATACTTTGTTCCTTTTTCTGGTTTTGATTCAATCCAGATAGTATGATGGAGACGATCTATGATTGTCTTACAGAGATATATCCTATTCCAGTGGACTTTTTATTTGCTCTTCCATTGTAACCGGTAAAGCCTTTTTCGAAGATTCTTGGGAGGTCCTCTTCGGCGATTCCGATTCCATCGTCAGCAATTACCAGAGTTTTGTCTTCTGTGTAGATTGATATTTCTCCGCCTCTTGCGTATTTAACTGCATTGGAGAGAATTTGTTCGATGACGAAGGTCAGCCACTTTTCATCGGTCAGGATCTTCTGATCCTGGATTTCAAGGTGAAGTCTTGTTCTGGTCATGATGAACATCTGGGAATATTTGCGGACTGCCTGGCGGACGATTTCTTCCAGGCTGCAGATCCGGAAGGCGTAATCGGAGGTTGCGGAACCCATTCTGAGATAGGTGAGTACCATATCCACATATTGTTCAATCCGGAACACCTCCATTTTCATGCTTCGGGTAAGTTCCTGTGCTTTCGGGCTTTCCTGTACTTCTTCCAGTTCTTCCCCGCTCTGGATCAGGACACCGAGTGCTGCAATTGGAGTCTTGATCTGATGAACCCACATGCTGTAATAATCAGACAGCTCCTGTTTTTCAATCTGCACAGAGGATTCCAGCTCTTTTTTCTCTTCGTAAAGCTGCCGGATCAATTCCTGGTACATTTCGCTTTCCCGGCTTTCTGCCTCCGGAAATCCTCCTGCCTCTGTCCGGATTTTTCCCTGATTTTCTTCCAGTATTCTTTGTCTTTTTCATATCGTATGAAAACAAGTGTAAACCAGATCACATTCCATAAAATCACCAGAAGGAACGCATATCCTGCAATCTCCACCGGAATTTCATAGATCCAGAAGATGACTGCAAAGAGAATGCCCGAAACAAGAACCGCTATTCTCTCCGGTCTTTTTTTCTTTCCAAAATGCCCTTAAAATCTCTGTCATACCAGCATGTACCCGATTCCTTTCTTTGTCCGGATCACATCATGCATTCCGGCTTCCTCCAGCTTTTTCCGAAGTCTCGCCACATTTACTGTAAGTGTATTATCATCGATGAATTCGTCACTTTCCCAGAGTCTGGTCATGATCGCATCTCTGGTCACAAATTTTCCTGCGCTCTCAAAAACATCTGACAGATCTTGAACTCATTCTTGGTGAGTTCAATCTTCTGCCCGGCTATTGTAAGTGATGCATCTCCCAAATTCAGCAGCATTTCTCCATGCTCAATGATATTTGCCGTTCCCTGAAGTGCATATGCTCTTCTAAGCACCGCCTGCACCTTTGCTGTCACTACGTTCAGATCAAACGGCTTCTCGATAAACTCATCTCCGCCCATGTTCATTGCCATCACGATATTCATGTTGTCATTCATCGATGACAGAAAGATGATCGGCACATTGGACAGTTTCCGGATCTCCTGGCACCAGTAGAATCCATTGTAAAACGGAAGCCCGATATCCAGGATTACAAGCTGTGGATCTGTCTTTTTAAATTCTTCCATTACATTTTTGAAATCACATACACATACTGTCTTATAATTCCACTTTTTCAAATGCGATGCCAGCCGCTCTGCGATCGTGTTATCGTCTTCAACAATCAGTATTTTATACATTTATTCCTGACTCCTAAACTCTCTTCTGGAAGTTTCCGTACACCTTAACCCCTTCATCTACCGTAGTAAATGCTTCCGGATCCAGTAAATACACCATGTTCAGGATATCTTCTACTTCAAATTTATTCACGATCGTCACCAGAACATAATTGTCTTCACTCGTAAATGCACCTTCACCATTCCACTGCGTAACACCACGTCCGGTTTCTTTCATGATTGCCTCTGCGATTCCCTTCTTCTTCGTGAAAATCAGCATTCTCACATTGATGTTCTGAAAATGCATCCTGTCCAGAGTTACCGTGTAGAAGAACAGGTAGACAACCGAATAAATCACCGTTGAGATATCAAAAACTAAAAGATAAATGGCATACAGTATCAGATTGAAGATGGTTCCCAGTTTTCCAACGGACATTCCCGCATATTTTTTCGCCATCCAGATACCGATAACCTCTATTCCACCACCGCTTCCTTTTGCCGTCAGCATGATTCCGATTCCGGCTCCGGTTACAACACCACCGATGATGATTCCAATAACCGGATCAGCGATCACTGCTGTTGCCGGAGTTGGTACGATTGAAGTAAATAAACTGATTCCTACCGTTCCAAGGATTGTATTTATAAAAAATGTCTTTCCGATTTTAAACCATGCAATAAATAAAATCGGAATGTTGAGCAGTAAATAAATGATACCATACAGGTTCAGACCTGCAATTTCCTTAATCCCGATCTGTCCTGCTCCATAACTTAACAGCTGTGCAAGACCAACTGCTCCCCCGCTGTATAAATTCATAGGGATAATAAATACATTCAGACCAACTGCGTAGATCAGACAGCCCACTATGATCCAGGCAACCTGCATTCCCCTCTTCTGTGGCAAAAAATTGTTCATACTTTTTCTTTCCTCCTTGCTTCCGTTTTGATACCAGATATTTCATAACTTTTCCATACAGTATATCACGCCGGCATCTGAATTTGTAGACTAAAGTACAAATCGGCTTATAATTTTCTGTTATATATTTTAATCATTTTTCAAATAACAAAAGATGCCGCTCTGTTATCTGTTTTGATAACTTTGCAGCATCTTTCTACTCTTCTTTTTTTATCCAACGTGACGCTCAAATCTCTTAAATCCAAGAATATTTTCAATCCGATCCATTGCATCCTTTTTTACTGATATACTCAGCGACTTCCTTCATAGCCTGATAATTATCAATCTGCACACTTCCCATATTACCACTCTTTTCAATCTTACGGTCAATAAATACAACTGGGATTGATAAATCTGCAAGTAGCTTGTTACTGGTCGCATAATCCGAACTGACATAAATGATCCCATCTACATCTGGATTTTAACACATTCAAAAACTTTTCTTCCTGCACCGCATTATGATCCTTGATTTTTGTTTTGTCAATATTCTAATCAGCCTACACTTACTTTTACTCCGCCTTCACAGCCCAGCGCATCTTCGTAGATCTTGCACGCCCATTCTGTGCACACTCTTCTGCCGAAGGTCGGACTACATCTTTGGCATATTCGGAATAAACTCCCTCGCGATATCCTGCTTTTAAAGCTTTCTTCACCAGTTGTCTTCCCCTGAATGGAACGTCAGGATCGCTACTCTTCCCCCGGTTTCAAAGCGCCCGGCAGTTTTCCATAAATTCATAGAGTACTTCAATTCATGATTCACGTCAATTCGAAGTGCCTGGAAAGTCCGCTGACAGGTCTTCCTGATGATATCTTTTTTCTCCTTATTTTCCGGAAGGAAAGACAAGGTCTGTTCGATCACCTGACGTAGCTTTGTCGTAGTATCAATCCGGTGTCCTTTCCGGATTTCTTCGGTGATTGCCTTTGCCAGTTCTTCACAATACGGCTCATCCGAATTTTCATATAACATCCCGGCAAGTTCTTCTCTTGAAATTGTATCCAGTCTCTCGGCTGCACTGATCCCTTTTTCCTGATTCAGTCGCAGATCCAGAGGTCCGTCCACTTTGAAAGAAAATCCTCTCTTCGGGTTGTCAATCTGCATGGAAGACACACCCAGATCAGCCAAAATAAAATCAAATCCCCCAACTTCTTTTGCAATCTCATCGATAGTACAAAAGTTCTGAAGACGGATTGTTAAAATATCCTCCCCAAATCCCTGTTCTTCCAGACGTTTTTTTGTCTTTGCAGATTCTTCCGGATCTACATCTGTCGCGTAAATGTGCCCCTTTCCTTCCAGACATTTCAGCATCGCTTTTGTATGTCCGCCATAGCCAAGCGTTGCATCAAATCCCACCTCTCCCGGCTGGATCTTCAAGAAGTCAAGAATTTCCTGCACCATGATCGAAATGTGCATTCCGGCAGGTGTATTTCCTTTCTGAATGACATGGGCAATCATGTCCTGATATTTCTCCGGCTGTAATTCTTTGTATTTTTCTTCAAATTTTCGTGGATATTTCCCCTTGTACCTTGTGCGGCGCTTGTGAACACCTTGTTCAGTGTTCTTTTCCTGTTCTGACATACATTGTCTCCTTACTTGTTAATTTATTTTTGGTTTTTTCGAATCTCTGGTCAACTCTATCGATTTTGTTGACTCATTTGAAACTTTTCCACTATCCAGCCAACACCCCCCACTTCATCCATTGACTTAATTCCACTTTCTATTTTCGCAATCATCTCATATAAAAAATCCGCTATATGAATCGTCTGTAACTACTGCCAATTCTGCACTAGCAACTTCTCTCCAGTATAGCGATTTATTAAATCCATTAATTCCATTTTGATGATCTGCCTTTTAAAGTATTAATCATATCATCTGCAACACTTTAAAATACTTACTCACTGATTCATAAATTTTTTCAATCTTAAAGCAAGTGATAATTCTAAAATACTTTCCGGATCCGACAAATCATATCCTGTCAGATTCTCAATCTTTTCGCTCCAAACTACCGGGCATTCTTTTTCGAATATGAAAAATCTCCAGTGCATCAACATAGTACACTTCTTTATACAGTTTGCCTTCCCCTGTTGCAAGCTTACAACCTTTTTTGGGGCTATTTCTACAACATCCTTCACTGTAATTGCCAATTTTATTCATCCTTCCACAAAATTCCTTCTTCATAATAGCATATTTACACAATATTATCTACTCAAAAAAATGTACTTTGTGAATTATGAATAATATAAAATTCTACTCATCTCTTAAACCAATTGTGCTTGCAAAGAATTCTATGTATTACCTTATTGTATTTATGATATTTCTCCCTTTTGATATCTCACACATGCAACTTCGTGGTTATCTCCAATTGCTTTCAATTCCGGAACACTCTGCTTACATATTTCTGTACAGAATGGACATCTGTTTCCGAATGGGCATCCCGGCGGCATATTTAACGGACTAGGAATTTCTCCTTTGAGTTCGATCGTTTCTTTTTTTCATATGGACTTACCGGAGGAATTGCTGAGAATAATGCCTTCGTATAAGGATGTGCCGGATTTGCATATATTTCTTTTGCGTCACCAATCTCCATGATTCTTCCCAAATACATAATGATGATTCGATCACTGATATATTTTACTACACTTAGATCATGAGAAATAAAAATATATGTCAGTCCAAGTTCATCTTTCAGTTTTTCAACAAATTAAGTACTTGTGCCTGAACAGAAACATCCAGAGCGGAAACCGGTTCGTCACAGACAAGAAGTTTTATATCCATTGACAGTGCTCGGGCAATATTGATACGTTGGCGCTGTCCCTCGGAAAACTCATGCGGGTAACGAATGGAATGATAGTAATCTAATCCGACTAATTTCAATAATTCAATTACTCGTTTTTTTCGTTCTTCAGGTTGATTTTCGAGGTGTTATTATAAATACAACATTTTACTCTGGCAGGCTTCTCTCCAAACAGAGTCGCCCCGAGGATGTCAAGTCATTGCTACAAAAAATATGCGGCTTTTTTACCACGAAAATGGCTTAAAACCGCATATTTCTGTATAGAGAACGTTATATAATTGTCACAAAATCAGTGGGGAGGATGTTATGTCATTGTCACAAAATAATTACTTCATTTTTGTATATTGAAATACGCTCTCATTTCTCCCTGAAAAGAAGAATGTCTTGGAAATTTCTTTCTGTATTGCTCATAGATGTATCTTTTAGTTCCCTGCATTCCAATACTTCTTTATTTCTCCTACAATTGCCAGTAAGTTTCTGCAACCTCGCCATAGTGGCTTCTGTGCTGTCCTGACACAATTGCATCGGCTCTTTTATATACAATTGCTTTCCGCCCATATCAGATATTTTCACATTCTGTTTTTCTATTGGAAATACGTTTTCCACCGTTGAAAATAATTCCAGAATTCAGTTACTTTATGTTCCTGACACTTCACTTTGAATGTCTGTTTCGAACTTCAGCAGATTCTTTCTCTCTTTTTCATCATGAAATCCTATATAGGATGCGATACTTTTTGCTGCTGTTGAAGGGAATGGGCGATTATATAAATAAAGTAAAAATAATCTGATTCCATAATCTATAAACGAACTGCTCCACCCCAAAGATTCTTTCGGATTTTTAGAAATATTTTTTACAGTGCTGAAATCTCCAGTATAAAAAACCAATTGATAGTATTCATGATCACTCATTATATTTCTGTTTAGTTCTGAATTTTTATAGCTGAACTCCTGATTACCTTTCTGCTTTTTTTCCAGAACTTCTCTTCCGCGCAAACCATATGTTTTTGCCATTTTTTCAGTTCCAAATAACCGTAAATAATTTTTTACTGTAAAATCTGAAATAAAACTCTGCCAGCAAAACTGCATCATTTTTTCTTCATGATTTAAACAGGATGACGCAAATGCCGCTTTTAAAGCAATTTTACTTCGAATTGTCAGATCAACATCCATTTTACTCAGTGCATTTTCACCAACTTTTTCTATTTTCTCATATAAATGTCCTTTCTCATACTGTTCCATTACGGATAAATACAGGGACGGATGTACAGACGCATTTTTTTCTGCCATTTCATACAAATCATCTATTCCTTTATAATACAAAATAGCTTCTTTCAAAAATCTGGCTTCTGTATCTCCATTTTTCTCTTTCAGAAGATCAATCCAATCTTCCCAAAACTGTTCAGTATCCTTCAGTTCTTCTCTTCCGACATGGAACATTTCTTCTATATGCAATTTTGCAAATGTACTGCAAGCAAAATAAAGATACATATCTTTAGCACGCTCATTTGCCGGCAATACCTGATAGTCCGCATACAATGTCAGCAGTGCCAAACGCTTCATGTCTGTATGTATCAGATTATTTTCTTCCAGTATTTCCAGATCTACAGAATCTTCCTCTTCATATTCACTTGCGGTCGAAACTTCCATTTCCCATAACCATTCGTATATCTCATTTGCCACCTGATACCGTCTGTCATCTATACAATCCTCTGCAAAACGAATCATATATTGAATCTTATCACCAATCCCTTGATTATCGGAATACTCCGTAATCCATTCTGAACCCCAGTATCCGCAGGAATAATCTTCATAACCTTCTGTATCAAGGTAAAGCTCCCCTTCATCAATCAGCTCCTTCCACTTCTGTATTTGTGTCATTTTTTCATTTACAAGCTCATCAGACATTCTCACCTGCACTATCTGTGCTTTCTCGTTTCCAGACTGAATTCCGGCTGCTTCAACTATTCTTTTGAAATTCTTTTTTCTGTTTATCTGACATCATGTTTTGCATTTTAAGGACAATATTCTGCAATTCTTTTTTTGATAATTTTTTATATCTTCTTTCATTCAAGGCAGTTCTCCCTTACTTTTTCCTTCCACAGCATTTCTTATATTTTTTTCCACTGCCACATGGACAAGGATCATTTGGATACACTTCTTCTCTTTTACAATTGGCTGCTGAATCGGCTGTGCAAAATCATCATATAGGTCATTATAGAGTTCCGCTTTCTCAAGCGCATCGGAAAAAGCCTCCAGTTGTGACTCTATCCATTTCAGATCTTCTGCCTTTTCCAGATGTTGTGCCAATAATCTCGCCCGTTCAAAAAGCAACTCATTTTCCATCGTACAGCCAATTCCAACAACTTCTCTGCGAATGATTTTATAGGCTTCTTCTGCTCCTTGTTCTTCCTGTACACACCAACTCCATACGCTTAGCGCATTCTGGTTATGCGGTTCCATTTTCAGCCAGTCTTCAAACCACTTTCTTCCCTGTTCAACTTTCCCTTCCGCATATAACTCTTCTCCGATTGCGGATTTAAAGTTGCTTGCATCATCAAAACTCCAGTCCAACATTCCAGAATTCTTCTGCAAAATTCCACACGCTTTTCATGCTCACCTGCATTACTCAGTTCCATTTCCAAGTCCTGCAGCCATGCATCTATTGGATATTGATAATCCTGAGATTCCATAAGTCCACTAATGCCTATTTTGTATTCTGCTGTTTCAACAATTTTCTGAAAAATCTCCCAGGCTTTCCACCATAACAGAAGCATTTTTTCATAATTCTGGGCAGCCTGAGCTTCATAGCCATCCTGAACCAGCTTGTCCCATTCGTCCCATTCTGTCAGAATTTCATGTGTATCTTCATAGTCTATACACTGCTGTACCATGTTCCGTAACGCCTGCGTATATCTTTTTTCATCATAGGCTGATTTTCTTTCATTACATCATAAATTTCTTCTTATTACAATTGCACCTATTTTTTCTTTTGCCTCACTCACAGAATATCCTGCATCGATCAGTTTGTCATAAGATTCCTTTGTTACAGGTGGGTTATTTTCTCTTAACTGATTATCTACAACTTCCAGTATCAGTTTCTTTAATCTTAAGTTTGCCATTTAATCTTCCTCTCCAAAACACTTCATCTTTTGCTATTATTTATACTCGCAATTTTCTTCACAAAAACATTGCCATATATATCGGAAGATGTATCACTTCCTCTTTTACAAGAACATCTTTCGTATATATTTGAACTTCATCAAAAATAATAAGTGATTCTCTGTTATAAAGAATTTTTCTATAATATGCAGATAATTTATGAAAAAACATATCAAAATCAGCAATATCATGCTCAAATATATTACGAACTTCTTCCGGTAAATGGGCGAAATCAATTAGCAAATAACTTCTATATTCTTTTTTCCCAAATAACTCTGCAATGTAACTTTTTCCTACCCGGCGTGCGCCATCCAGTAACAATGCACAGCTACCATGATCTTTTTCTTTCCATACTATTATATACATAAAAGGCAGTTATTTTGGTATACTCTCTGAAATGCACAACCTCCCCGAGGATGTTACGTCATTGTCACAATTCATATAGCAACAAATATCGCATTATTAACGCAATAGCAAACCATTCAAATCAAACTACGCGAAACTTAAATTATGCCCAGTATGGAATATACTTTTTATATCTTGGTGCTGTATCCAGGTCCATTGCTTTAATATATCCACCTTCAACAGCACCGGTAAGAAGTCTCGATGCCTTGGCCTTCTCTTTTTCTCCCAAACCGAATATTTTTCGAATATCTGAATTAGAAATACCTTCAAAATTGACATATGCTCACCCGGTTCATACCTCTGGCAGTGTTCTATCACTCTCTATCATTTTAATCTCTTCAGCTGCATTCAAGACATTCAGCTGATATTCAGCAATCTCTTGTAATATTTTGAATCTTTCTCCTTTTTCTTTTCCTTCACGCAGCATCTGTGCATTATGTGATTCCAGATTGGATAGAACTGTTAATTCATTAATTGTTGCAAAATCTCTGACATTGTTTTTCTTTGCAAGTTCAGGATTTGCCTCTCTCCATGCTTTCGCCGTAAATCCAAATAATGCTACATTTAATATGTCTGCTTCTTCCGCATATGCCAGCCATTGAAGGTTTTCTCTGTAATTCATTTGAGGAAGCAAGTATCTTTTTACAGCATCCGTCTGGATCAGATAATTATTTTTACTTAAAAAACGTTTTGCATCCCATTCCTTTTGTTCAGAATTGTTTTCTTCTTCCTTTAACCGTTGAAATTCTTTTATCAGATATAGTTTAAATACTGGACTGATTGCAGATGCAAATTCAAATGCAATATCTTTGTGTGCATATGTGCCACCATATTTTCCACGTTTCACATATAATCCAATGGCATTTGTTTCATTTACCCATTCCGAAACACTAGGTGTAAAAGTCAATAACCCTGCTTGCTTTTTAAAGTGTTCGGATTTGAACACTTTAATTTGGATTATATATCTGTTCCCATACAGACAAATATTCCAAAGTACCACGATTTCTTAACCAATTTCTTACCACATCTGCTGCCCTGACAGAATCTGATTTGGCCTTAGCAATATCTGTAATACAAATATAATCATCTAACTCCTGTTTCGAAATAGAAATCTGCACATTTTGCACTTCAATTATTTTATTCTTCATTCATATCTTCCTTTATGATGAGTTTTTCCATCTTTGCTTTATACGCTAATAAGCGTAACACATAATCTGGCATCTTTCTGGTTCCTCGTTCCCACTCTGTTACTGTTCTGTATGGGATTTCAAAATATTCACAGAATTCCTTTCTGTTCATTCCGGTACTTCTCGTAATTCTTTTATTTTATCTTTTATTTCCATTTCTCCTCCTCCCTTTTATTTACACATTGTGTATGTATTGTAGCATATTTTTCATTTATTACAACATCTATCATCTTCATTTCGGTATGCTCTCTGAAAGGCATAACCTACCATATCCCACCTCACGGTTCGGATACTTTCCAAATCCCGGCAACTCTCTCGCCCCGCGCCGGAGATATGCCTTCACCTTCTCCCCATACAAAAACGGATCATTTCCTCTTACGATCCCCCATTCCATCAAAAGTGCCGATGCTCCTGTCACAAACGGCGTTGCGAAAGAAGTTCCACTCACCACTGTCACCCCTCCGCCAACTGCTGTCGTCCTTACGTTCACTCCCGGTGCCACAAGATCCGGTTTCGTCCTTTCATCCTGCCAGGTATATCCTCTTCCTGAAAAAGATGCATAGGAAAAAGTAAGCGCATCATACGCCCCAACCGATATCACTTTATCTGCAGTCGAAGGAATCGTTAAGGTCACTTCTTCATCCGGATACAAAATCCTGTCCCCCGGTTCAATACATTCTCACTTGGCAACCACAGATCATACTGCCCTTCCACAACCCTTGTCGGATTCAAAATGATCTGCCAGACTCCCGACGTAATATAATCTGTCACCGGAATCATATCAATATAAATCTCCTGCGCGACATTATACGGGCTCGGTTTTCCATAATATAATAAAATCTCCGTTTCCCCGATCCGGAATCTCTGCGAACCGAGAACAGATTGTATTGGACCGATCCGCGTCCCCGCAGGAGATACAAATGAAATTTCCACTTCGTCCGTATACGCTTTCCAGATCTGAATATTCAATGTTGGTTCATCTGCCTGTACTGCGAGCTGTATTCTTTCTTCTTTTCTTTTCTGCAGCACTCCAGAAGTATGCCCGGCACTTGCTGCTTCATTTCCGGTCCCTACACAGATCACACTCTTCCAGAAATTCGACAGATCATCAATATACCGTTCTACCAGACTCCTGCCGTCATGAGAACCATAGGTATTTCCAAAACTCAGA
>ENA-OQAS01000180-OQAS01000180.1-human-gut-metagenome-genome-assembly--contig:-NODE-180-length-33567-cov-5.155652_pt1 | contig 33567 bp, 40 predicted proteins | sample MGYA00242733_ERZ504523 | MGnify/ENA primary metagenome ERZ504523 (study PRJEB26092, sample SAMD00036239) | human gut metagenome | host: Homo sapiens | study: EMG produced TPA metagenomics assembly of...
TCGGAACCATGATGTGGCGATGATGACTGCGATATCCCGGTGTCGGTGTAGCCTGAGCTCCGTGACGGTTCTGTAACCACGCGGTCATAAGCTGCTGTGGTTGAAGTAATCCGCAAGGAGTGTTGATATATGAGGCATGCGGCGCATAAAGCTGCCAAGTTTCGAATGAGCGTTTCAGCGTTGCTAAGGCGTTGTTCACCTCGAGCCGCGGTTCCCACACCGCCAAGGCCGTTCGTATGGTCCAGTTGGCAAATGGTGAGGTGCCGTTGTGGGTCTTGAGCCTGCGGTTGCCGAAAAGCTGAATGAGGTGGCTCCGATGAGCCGCCGCGCCATGCGTGAGGCTGCTCGTGTAGCCGGTCGTCGCTCCGCATTCATGGCTTCCGCATCGCTGGCTGCGTTGGTCGGCACCGCGGCCACTGCATGGCGGTCGGCCAGCAGAATGCGTCTGAAATGACTTTTGCCGACAATGCCACCACTACCACGCAGATGAAGCGTGTCTCCGACAATGCGGCATCCCGTTCCGAGTCCCGTAGCGTCTTGACGCTCTGGCCTCCACCAGCAACAGTGGTGATTGGCAGCTTGGCGAAACCAGTTCCTCCATGGACACGAATCTTCTGTCAAAGTCCATTGCCGACAATCCCAATGTCGCCGTCCTCATGGATCAGGACGCCGGTCTTCTTCCTTCGGGCTTCAATCCGAACCACGACACCGGTGATACTGGCAATGACTACCCATACGGCCAGTGCACATGGTGGGCGTATACCCGTCGTGCACAGCTTGGCCTGCCTGCCGGAAGCCATTTTGGCGATGCTCGGAGTTGGGGTGATTCCGCTCGCGCTCTCGGCTATTGGGTTGATAACACGGCACGCCACGTTGGCGATATCGTGGTATTCGCTCCAGGCCAACAGGGTGCGGACGGCTATTACGGGCATGTCGCGATTGTCGAAGAAGTGAATGCCGACGGTTCGATCAAGATTTCGGAATCCAACGTCAAGGGTCTTGGCGTGATTTCCATCGTACGTTCACTGCGCAGGAAGCTTCGCAGATGACATATATTCATTACTGATTTCGCTGTTTTTCGTTAATATGCGCTTGCCGTCCTGTTTTTTGGGCATAGTGTGATCGCGTCGGCGTGTCGCATGATATGACACTGTTCTGGTTGTCTTGCTGTTCTGTTGCAGGGGAACGTTTATGGTAGCTTCAAATACGATGAATATTGCTAAACGTTTCACGAGTATCTTCGCCGTTGTTGCTGTGTCTGCTTCGTTGGGTGCGGCGGTTCCAGCCGCAAGCGCAGGCAGTGCTATGGCTGATACCACGGTAACCGCTACACGTTCTTTCCCGAAGACCACCGCGGCCAAGCGTGATTTTCTCGCCGAGCACACATCCACGGATGTTGAGGCCAACGCCGATTGGGGTGGCATCGAAAGTTTGGATGTTCCCCAGACCGAGTCTCAGGCAGAAAAGGACCGAAAGGCTCAGGAGCAGGCTGAGGCTGAAGCTCAGGCTCAAGCACAGGCGGCTCAGGCTCAGACACAGACGCAGGCTGAATCTCGGACTGCCAGCCGTTCTTCCGAACGTGCCGACATCAGCAGCGTTCCTACGGCTCCTGCGAGTGCCACTGGTCAGGCATTGGCCGACTATGCTCTGCAGTTCCAAGGCTATCCGTATGTGTCTGGAGGCAATACTCCGTCCGGCTGGGATTGCTCTGGTTTCGTGCAGTGGGTGTTCGCCCAGTTCGGTGTAAGCCTGCCGCATTATTCTGGTGCCCAGATGAGCGTTGGAACGGCTGTAGGAAGCATTGCCGAAGCAGCTCCAGGGGATATCATCGTCAATACTCAGCATGCCGCGATCTATATTGGCAACGGCATGGTGATCAACGCGCTGAATCCGGCTCAGGGAACGCAGGTTACTTCGCTGGCCGTGTTCTCAGGTGGCTATGCGATTCGTCGTGTGCTCTGAGCGAACATACGGTTTGACTTTTTAAGGCGTATCCTTTCGGGGATGCGCCTTTTTGTATGGAAAAGATCGAGTCGTTGCTGACAAAACCGCATGTCGCGCGGTATGGTGGAGCTTAGAGGCAATGCATGGTGGCGTTGCGAGGTGATTCAAGGAGGTCGTCCCATGATTAACGACAAGGCAATCCTCGTTGGTGTTGATGGATCTCACGCCAGCTACAAGGCTACGTGGTGGGCTGCGAATTATGCGAAGCATGCGGGATTGACGTTGCAAATTGTATGTGCGTACTCGTTGCCGAGCTATGCCGCTGTCTCCTTTGACGCGACGTACACCGCCATGGGAGATGACAATGCGGCCCACAGCGACGCTCAGGAGATTCTGTCGAAGGCCAAGGCCATCGCCGATGAGCAGGGCGTTGAGGCGACGACCCTCATCGTCACGGGTGATCCGGCGTCCGTGTTCGTGGAACTGTCTCGAAACTACAATCTCATCGTCATCGGCAATCGCGGCAAGGGCGGCTTGGCGGAACGTCTGCTGGGTACCACCAGCTCCAGTCTGCCGGCATATGCGTACTGCCCGATCGTAGTGGTGCCGTACACCGATGATGATGGCAATCTGATGCATTTGAACAACACCATCACCAAGGTGGCCGTCGGTTCCGACGAATCCAAGTGGGGTCTGAAGGCCCTTGAGATCGCGGCTGATTTCGCCGCCGCATGGGATGCCGAGCTTGACGTCATCTCCGCGGTGCCGAATATGAAGGGTTCCGACGATGAAGGCGTGATGGCTTCGTTCAAGGATGATCTTGAAGTGCGTATCAAGCCGCTTGAGGAAGCCCATCCGGATTTGAAGATCAACAAGCAAATCGTGCCTGGCCCGGCGGTTGGTGCGCTGACCAAGGCCAGCTATGATCACGACGTCGTCGTGGTCGGTTCCCGTGGTCGTGGCGGCTTCACTGGTCTGCTGCTCGGCTCCACCAGCCAGGGTTTGCTGCAGCACGCGGTCGGCCCGGTGTATGTGGTGCCCCGCAAGTATGTCGAGGCTGCGGAAACCGTCTTGACACGGTTCCGAGTTCGCCGGCCGAGGTCAAGCCGAAGGCACTCGACGATATCAAGGTGTAGAAGAGGTGCCGGTCGCCAAGCCGAGCCGGAAGTGGTCGAAGCCATCGAAACCAAGATCGACCCGAAACGTCAGTAAAATCAATAAATATATGAAAATGGCGATTGCAGCGCTGTGAAAAGCGTCGCAATCGCCATTTATTTTTAAAAAATCTTTTGCAAAGAAAACGTCAGTGCTTGATGGTGACGTTCATACGGACTGGAGTTTTCTCCACGTACGTATGCTTCACCGTGCAGCCCTTGTCAATATGACGGGTGACACGTTCCTTGAATTTCTCGGTATCCTCGTCGCTCAGGCCGCGTCGGAAGCGTCGATGACCACCTGCTCGTCGAAACCGATATAAGCGTCGTTGTCGCGTCATAGGTGCCATCCACAACGATTTTCGCACCCTTGCCCTCGCCCAAGGTATGTTCGACGGCGAACTGGCTCGACAGTGCGGCACAGCCGGCCAAAGCGATTTTCATCAGGTCGCCAGGCGTGAACTGGCCGCGGCCTTTGCCGAACTTGATATGCGCGCCATCCTCGCTGAACGCATCCCAGGAACCGTCTTTGTTACGCTCGACCCACAACCTTTTGCCCATGGTGAACTCCTCATCGTCTTGCCGGGAGCGCCATTCGCTCTCGCTTACATACCTAATGTAATCCATCGATGTCCATTCACCGTGAAGTATTCCGAAAAGCGTAGGAAACATCAACGCGCGGGCGGTATATGCTTGACCTGCGATTCTGTGCTGTTAAGCTTGCAAGCATGGCTTTGACACCTGAACAACTTGCAGATATTCGTACTCGCATTCCGGCACGCCCGGAAACCGACATTCCCATGCCATATGAGGATTTGGTGCGTCGTATCCTGACGGAGGGCACGTTGAAGTCCGATCGCACGGGTACGGGTACCATCAGCCTGTTCGGCCAGCAGATGCGATTTGACCTGAGTGAGTATTTTCCGCTGCTCACTACGAAAACGGTGTTTTTCAAGGGACTTGCCTATGAACTGCTGTGGTTCCTGAAGGGTTCCACGAACGTGCGTTGGCTGCAGGAACACAATGTGCATATTTGGGATGAATGGGCCGATGAGAACGGCGATTTGGGCCCCGTGTATGGTGCGCAGTGGCGCAGCTGGCCGGCGCCTACGCCTGATGATCCGAATCGCACCATCGATCAGATCAGCAATGTGCTCGATTTGGTCAAGAACCATCCGGATTCCCGTCGTATGGTCGTGTCCGCTTGGAATCCGGCCGAAGTGGAGAATATGGCGTTGCCGCCATGCCACGCGCTGTTCCAGTTCTACGTGGCGGATGGCAAGCTTTCATGCCAGCTGTACCAGCGTTCCTGCGACATGTTCCTCGGCGTGCCGTTCAACATCGCATCCTATTCGTTGCTGACGCTGATGATCGCCCAGCAGGCCGGACTGCAGCCGGGGGAGTTCGTGTGGACGGGCGGTGACTGCCATGTGTACGACAATCACATCGATCAGGTTCTGGAGCAGTTGAGCCGCGATCCATATCCGTATCCTCAGATCCGCATTAACAAAGCCGCTTCTCTGTTCGATTACGATTACAGTGATTTTGAAATCGTCGACTACCGGCACCATCCAACCATCAAGGCGCCGGTGGCGGTCTGAGAGTCGTCGCCAGACGTTAGACTACTGACCCTAGTTCGACTTCAAGGAGTGAGTGAAATGGAGCATGACAGTAGCCGCAGTGGCTATCACGAACCGAGCCCGGACATGCCAGGCTTGAGAACGAGGAGGATTGGGGCGATGATTTCCCCAAGACATTCTCGGTGAATCTGATTTGGGCGCAGGCCTGTGACAAGGAAGGTCATGACGGCGCCATCGGATTCAAGGGTGGTATGCCGTGGCATCTGCCGAAGATATGAAGCGTCTCAAAGAGCTTACCGTCTCGCATCCGGTCATCATGGGGCGTAAGACGTGGGAATCCCTGAGCCTGAAGTATCGTCCGTTGCCGAATCGCGACAATATCGTGGTTTCGCACGATTCGTCTTATACGGCGCCTGGAGCGACCGTGGTCGACAGTTTGGACGATGCGCTTGATCTGGCGCGTCAGGAAGCCATTCCGGATGATGGTCTCGACCGCAGTGAAATCTGGATCATCGGTGGCGGTCAGCTGTACCACGAGGCGATGCCGTTTGCGGACAAGGCGTACGTGACGCAAATCAGCATGCACGTTGACGCCGACACCTATGCGCCTGACATCAAGGGACTGGTAGAATCTGGGGCATGGAAGGTGGCCGAGGAAGGCGTATGGCATGGCACGACGAAAGGCTCCGACGATATTGCCGGATTCCGTTTCATAACCTTTGAAAGAAATCACGAGGAGTAAACCCATGTATACCGTGATGACCGTGTGCACCGGCAACATCTGCCGCTCTCCCATGGCCGAGATCATTCTGCGCACCGAATTCGAGCGTCGTGGACTCGCCGACAAGGTCAATGTCGAATCCAGCGGCGTCAGCGATGAGGAATACGGCAATCCGATCGATCGTCGCGCTGTCAAGGTGTTGCGTGAGCGTGGATATGAGCTTCCGGCGCACCATTTCGCGCACCGCATCACTCGTGATGAGATCGAACGAACCGACCTATTCCTGCCGATGACCGCTTCTCACATGCGTGCGTTGTTGCGTCAGCTTCCGCAAGCCAAGCGTGAGAACGTGCATATGTACCGTAGCTTCGATCCGAATCTCGCCAAGCCTGCTGCAGGTTACGAAAGCGAGATTGATCTGGTCGATCCATGGTATGGTGGCGCCCACGAATTCGAAGTGGCAATCGATCAGATTGAGGAAGTGGCTCCGTTCATCGTCGATTGGGTCGAACAGCAGCTCTGAGCCTATGTTGAATGTGCCATTCGAGGCGATTGAAAAAGCTCGGTTCGTTTGAACCGGGCTTTTTGTATGAGAGATATGCTGGCGTGACAACCGCAATACGACAATCGCAAAAGATATCTGAAAAGATTCAAAAAGAAATAAAAAAGCGACCCCGGCCGGACTTGAACCGGTGACCTCCGCCGTGACAGGGCGGCGCTCTAACCAACTGAGCTACGGGGCCGTTGTTTCAATCTTGCGACTGACAACAGATGTATATATTACGGCAAAGTCGCCATTGTGCAAATCACGGCGTGTCATCGGCGAATATTTGCATGGATCGTCGAAGGAAAAATGTTTGTGAAATCGGAAATAGCGGGAAAACAAAGCAACGGCCGTCATATGAGGGAAACGGTAACTTCATATACGACCGGCCGTTACGTTTGCGGTGCCGTGTTGTCGCTCACGACACTACGTTTTGTTGAAATCAGTCGGCCTGCTTCCAGGTTTCGACGTCGATATGGTGTTCCGGATTGGCCTGCCATGCTGCCCAGGCGGACTTCACGATGTCTTCCACGTTGTACTGTGCGTGCCAGCCCATCTCTTCGTTGATGCGCTTCGGGGAACCGATCAGGTGCGGCGGATCGCCCGCGCGACGGCCCATGACGGCCTCCTTGAACGGCAGACCGGTGACCTTCTTGACCTCATCGACGATCTGGCGCACGGAGGTGCCTTCGCCGGTGCCGACGTTGAAGGCGTCGTACTTGCGCTCGTCGCGGTCCAGGTACTTCAGGGCGGCGATGTGGCGTCGGCCAGATCGGAAACATGGATGTAGTCGCGCACGCAGGTGCCGTCCGGAGTCGGGTAGTCGTCGCCGAAGATTGCCGGAGCCTTGCCCTTCTTCAGGCGGTCGAACAGCATCGGGATGAGGTTCAGGATTGCCGGATCCTCGAGCTCGACCGGACCGCAGCCGGCCACGTTGAAGTAGCGCAGACCGCAGAAGCGAATGCCGTACGGCTCTTCGCAGGCGCGAGCCATCCACTCGCCGAACAGCTTGGTCTGGCCGTACGGGTTGATCGGCAGCATCGGAACGACGTCTTCCGGCACCACGTCGACCGGCGGAACGCGTAGGTGGCTGCGGAAGAGGAGAAGACGAGCTTCTTGGCGCCAGAGTCGCGCATGCCGATGAGCACGTTGAGCATGCCGTTGATGTTCTGCTGGTAGTACCACAGCGGCTTCTCAACGGATTCGCCGACCTGCTTGCGGGCAGCGAAATGAATGACGGAGTCGACGCCTTCGGCCTTCATGATTTCGGCGAGACGTTCGCCGGCACCCGGAGCGGCGATATCCATGCCGTACAGGCGGGAGCCTTCGATTCGGGTTGGCTTGCCGTAGCTCAGATCGTCAACGACGACGACCTGTTCGCCGGCTGATGAAGAGCGTGGACGACGTGGGCGCCGATGTAGCCGCACCCACCAGTGACGAGAACTGTCATGTTCTGGCCTTTCCTCCAAATGAGCGATAAAGCGCTTTGGTTCGAAAAACGAACGTTCAACGAACGTTGTTCACTTTTGCTCTAGTTTGTTACTTTTTGAACAATTTGAGTATAACACATGAACAGTAACGCACATAATCGCTCCGTTCCTGCGTTTCCTCTATAAATAGGGTATGCAAGAAGATGCGAACACGCCGACTGAAAATCAAGTAAACGGCGAAAACGAACAAAACATGTCAAAAACGCAAGGTGAACTACAGGCTGATGCTGGTCAGCGTCCTGCCTTGTATGGGCGCAAGGTGCTTTCCTTCGTGCGTCGTTCCGCCAGGCTCGACGCACGCTTGCAGCGTGCATGGGATACCTATGCCGATACCTATCTTTTGAATATCAATGCAGGTGAAGGCTCCCTTGACGTGCGAAACGATCTGGTGTTCGACCAGCCGTATATTGCGGAAGCGTGGGGCAATGCCAATCCTCTGATTGTGGAAATCGGCACCGGTCAGGGCGAAAACGTTGTTGCCGCGGCCGCTGAACACCCAGAAATGAATTTCTGGCGCTCGAAGTCTACGATCCGGGTGTGGCGCACACCATGCTGCTTGCGGGCAAACAAGGCCTTGCTAATCTGCGCATCGCACAGGTCAACGCTCCCGAACTCTTCAAGGCCGCCGCAGATGGCTCGATCGCAGAAGTGTGGACTTCTTCCCTGATCCATGGCCCAAGATGCGTCATCACAAGCGCGCATCGTGCAACCGGAGCTTGCCGGTGAGATTCATGCACGCTGCGGGCTGGAGGGGTGTGGCGGATCGCTACCGATATTGAAGACTATGCATTGCATGTGCATGAGGTCATGGATGGTATTGAAGGATTCCATAATGACGGCACGTTGACGGTGAGTCTGCCGGTTGAGCATGTCGGCAAGGGAAATGCCGACGAAGCCGCAAGTCTGCGACACGCCGATTTCAGTGAATCCGAGCGTTTTTCTGGGCGAGTTTTGACGAATTTCGAGAAAAAAGGACTTGCTGCCGGTCGTGTGATTCATGACTTCACCTATCGTTGCGTATAGTGCCGGTTGGTCTGTTGTTGAAGTGCTGAAATGGCTTGATTTCAACGATTTTCAGCACTTTGGCAACGGGTTGATGGCGATTTTGCGACGCTGCGACACGCCGAGATTTGCATGTTCTGAGGATTCGCGTATAGTTAAGCGAGTTGTCACGCGGAAACGCTGAAAGCGCCCCCTTCGTCTAACGGTTAGGACACCAGACTTCAATCTGACAACGAGAGTTCGACTCTCTCAGGGGGTACTTACCTTGGTAACAAGGTGGCAATGGCCCCGTAGCTCAGTTGGTTAGAGCGCCGCCCTGTCACGGCGGAGGTCACCGGTTCAAGTCCGGCCGGGGTCGCTCGAACAGATTCCTGTTCATGGCTCTGTAGCTCAGTTGGTAGAGCGAACGACTGAAAATCGTTAGGTCAGCGGATCGATGCCGCTCGGAGCCACCATGGCTTTGAAACCTCGGAAACATCCGAGGTTTCTTTGTTTTGCCCACACGTATGACGATTGCGGCCGTATGTCTAGCGCCAAGCCACTGATGCCGGCTGTTGGTTGAATACGCGCTCGCATTGCGGGTAAGCCCCCTAAAATGGTCGACGCAAGTCATGTTGACTTGCGAGTTACTGAGAAATGACTAAGAAAACCTCCGTTAGAGGGGGAGTCTGTCTGCTGTTTGGCTACACTGGAACACCGTAAGGCAGTAACAATGGGGGTTTGTGGGCAGAGTTATGCCGTAACCCCGTTAAGGGAGTATTCGCTGGGGTGGCGGCATGGAAGTGCTTCTGGTCGGCAACACCGACTTCATTACCAAGCAGTGGATTCAGCATTCCTTTCCCCGAGACCATGTGGTGATAGCGGAACGAGAAGGCACCGTAGACGGCAATGACCGTCTCAGAATCGTCAACATGTCTGACGCCAACACCCTTGCCGAAACTCTTACTACATACGAATTCGATCGCATCGTATTCTTTTCCGAAGGCCTCACCCCGCGAAGTGAGCGTGACGGCGATCTCGGATATCTTCGCAGATTGCTGCACGCCATACGTAACAGATCCACGCAAATGCTGATGGTATGCGGACCGGAATCCGAATTCACCTATCCGGAAAACGCCGACGTACGTGATACCAGCAAAAGTCTGATGTCTCGAGCGTCGGAAGAACTCTGCCTGTATTACGCGCGCACCTACCGTCTGGAAGCGAAAATCATTCGCTGTCCATACTTGTATGCACCCGAGCGCAATGGAGCAACCGCATATTTCGGCAGACTGTTCGAACAGGCATCGGCAGGTCGATCTCATTCTGCGAACGCAAACAGCAACAGACATGCTTTCTCTGCGCCGACGATCTTGCCGAACTGATCTACCGCATGTTCGACGATTGGACCGCCGAAAGCGAAATCTTCCATGTGCCCAACGTGTTCGACTTCACATACGGTGATTTGGCTGATGCGATCAGCGCGGCATTTCCCGGATTATCGGTGACTTTTGGCGAAGACAGACCCCAACATTACCCAGCAGACGATCATGTGCTGCGATTGCGCTATGCTGGTCGCCGCGATATTCGCTCAAACAGGATCTTCCCCCTGTGCTTCAGCGCTGGAAAGAAGCGCGTGCTCAGGAACAATCCAAGAAGCACCCGGTCTGGGATTTTCTACGCAACCATTCAAAACCATGGATCGCAATCGAAATCTTCATCGCGTTCATATTGGAAGAACTGCTTCGCACCGCGGTACAAGGCAACAGCCAGTTGGGAACCGTGGATTTGCGCCTGTTTTTCGTGGTGATCGTCGGCACGATGCACGGACTGAACGCAGGCGTGTTCGCGGCCGTGCTCGCATGTGTCGGCATGGCGTTGTCGTATGCATCGAAGGGCGCTTCATTCGCTCCGCTGTTTTACGACACGTCGAACTGGCTTGCGTTTGTGGTGTATTTCGTTGCCGGCGCAGTATGCGGGTATGTGCAGCTGCGTAATCGCGAAAACCTGCGATTCATGCGTGACGAAAACAGTTTGCTGCGTGAACGACTTGCGTTCCTGCGTGACCTGTACCACGATGTGCTCGATGATCGTCGTATGCTGCGCGGGCAGATTATCGGCAGGCGTGACAGTTTCGGCAAAATGTATGCGATGACACGTGAATTGGACGAAGTGCAGCCGCAAAAGCTGTATCACACGACCATTCGCATTATGCAAGACACATTGGGCGGCGATAGTTTCGGTGTTTACCGCATTGACAGCGGCGGTCGATTCGCGCGTTTGATGGCTGCGAGTCCGCAAACCGAATCCCTGTTCAGCAAGTCGGCGCTGCTTGAGAATTATGCCAACATTATTACAGCTTTGGATCATGGTGGATTGTGGGTGAACCGCAATCTCGAACCGGACCTTCCGATGTATGCGGCAGGCGTGCATGCCGATGGCAAGCTGGCCGTGGTGATTGTGCTTGCCAAAGCGCAGCCCGACCAAATGAATCTGTACTTCCAGAACCTGTTCACCATCATGTGCGGCTTGGTGGAATCCGCGATGGTGCGTGCGTTCGACTATGAGAATGTGGCGCGTCAGGCGATGCTGGTGCCGGGCACCGAATTCCTGAACACTCGGGCGTTTCTACCAAAGTGCTTGCCGCCAACGAACTCAAGCACGACCATATGGGCGATCACCTGCTGCTGCGTGTGGATGATGCTTGGCAAGACAATGGCAGCCGTCTCATGGGGGCCATTCGTCAGACGGACGAGGCGGGTGTACTGCAAGACGGCAACGTGTATGTGTTGATGAACCAGGCCGGCAAGCATGAGCTGCCTATCATCAACAAGCGTTTGGCCCAAGCTGGATTGCATGTGACACGCGTTTCCGGGCAAGAGGAAGACGCGCTGCTGGATGAGGCTTCGGAACAAGTGGCCGCCGAATCGCACGAAGGCGGCACGGCATGAACACAACGGTAGTGACGATGCTGCTTATCGTCATACATGTGCTGGTATGCGTGCTGATGTGCGTATTGTCTCGTTTTGGCGTGCTTCGTGTGGAAGGGCGTCTGCTTCCTTTTATGCTGTTGGTGCCGCTGTGGGGGCCGTTATGCGTGCTCTTGCTGCATGTGCGTACGCTGATTCGTGCGGGCGAGCATACGGCTCCAGATCTCGAACAGATGCGCGTGGACGATGAGGAACGTCGAAGCATTCTCGTTGAGGAACGAGCCGATTTCGCCAATACCGTGCCGCTGGAAGAGGCGTTGATCGTCAACGATTCGAGTCAGCGTCGCAGTCTGGTGATGTCCATTCTCAACGACAATCCCAGCCATTATATCGATGTGCTGTCGCAGGCCCGACTGAATGAGGATGTGGAGGTCGTGCATTACGCGGCTACCGCCATGGCACAGATCAGTGCCAAGGAAGATCTTGCATTGCAGCGCTGCCGCAACGATTATCTGCAGCATCGAAATTCCGAAACGATGTTGGAACGCTATTGCGATGCGCTGGAACGATATATCAATTCCGGTATTGCGCAAGGATACGCATTGCAGTTGCAGAAGCAGCGATATGCCGAAGTATTGCAGGAACGACTTCGCCAACATGGCGATTATTACGTTGCGTGCCGTCTTGCGCAAATGCAAATCGATCTTGGACTCTTTGATGATGCCGCGCACACCATTGACGGCGCTATGGAACGGTGGCCGGATCAAGGCGATGTATGGCTGATGCGTCTACGACTCGATGCCGCACGCAATGATGGCGATGCGTTGCGCCACACTGTTCAGCAGATCGAAAGCAAGCATATTTATCTCGGTGGCCAAGGAAGACGTGTGCTGCGGTTCTGGACCGGAACCAAGGAGGCTGAACGCGCATGATCAGAGGATTCCTGTCAGACGTGTTGGCCAAGTGGAAACGATTCCGCTGGCAAGGTTTGGTCAAAGTGTGGGCCGTGTTCATGGCCATCGCATTGGTGTTGCTGGTGGAAAGCTTGGGCGTGCATTACGGTGTCACGCGGTTCGACATCACGTATTTGGATCGAAACAAAGCCATTCCTGCAGCCAATGCCATCGCTGGCGAAAAAGCTACGAATCTGTTGGTGGTCGACAGTTCGCAGGAGGCGTCAGCGATGCCGAAGCCATGCTCGACCAGATTCTGCTTGATATGAAAGTCCCCACCACTACGGTTGACGTGGCTGACGAAAACGCTGAATTTCCAGCGTTGACTCACTACAGCACCATAGTGGTGGCCATGCCTAATCTCGACCGTCTGGGCGAGCATGTGCTGCAAATCATGCAATGGGCCAAAAAAGGCGGAGGAGTCATGTTTGCCATGACTCCCGAAAAACCGGCTATTTGGATGTGATCGGCCCGCAGATCGGCATTGAATCGTCCGCATACGAATATGTGCTGACTAAGGGCATTACACCCTCCAAGGATTTCATGTTGGGCGGCGGCCAGACATACACGTTCAGCGATCCGTTTGAATCGTCGCTGAGTGTCGCATTGCATGATCGCGCACAGGTCAAGGCCGTCAGCAGTAATGGGCGCACACCGTTGATTTGGAGCACGTTCGTGAATTCAGGTTCGGCGGTGGTGTGCAATATCGGTATTTACGGCAAGGTGCTTCGAGGATTTTACGCTTCGGCGTTCAGCTGCTCGGTTCTGCCACGGCCTATCCGGTGATCAACAGCGCGGCGTTCTACTTGGATGATTTTCCCTCTCCGGTACCGTCAGGCAATGGCAAATACATCAAACGTGACTACAACATGAGTATTGCTGAATTCTATGCTCAAGTATGGTGGCCGGATTTGGTGCGTCTTGCGGAACGGTACGGTATTCGTTTCACCGGTGTGATGATTGAGAATTACGGCGATGACACCAAGGATGATCCGGTACGGCAGACGGACGGCGCACAATTCGAGTATTACGGAGGATTGCTGCTGCGGCAAAACGGCGAAATCGGATATCACGGGTACAACCATCAGCCGTTGGTGTTGCCGAATACGGATTACGGTAAGGAATACGCGTATGTGCAGTGGCCGAATCGCAAAGCCATCGTCGATTCGTTGAACGAACTGATCGCATTCCAGAAAGACGTATTGCCTGCCGCAACATCGTCGGTATACGTGCCGCCGTCGAATATCCTCTCCCAAGAAGGACGGAAGATCATAGGCGAGGATGTGTCGCAGATTCGCGCCATCGCCAGTACGTATATGCCTTCCGACAGTTCCTTGACGTACGTGCAGGAGTTCGGTGTTGCGGCCGATGGCGTGGTGGAGGCTCCACGTATCGTGTCCGGCGGCATGGTGGGTGACATGTACATGCGTCTTGCCGCGGTTTCCGAACTGAACATGCACTATGTGAGCACGCACTTCATGCATCCCGACGATTTGCTTGATGAAGATCGTGGAGCGAAAGAAGGATGGAAGAAGTACTACCAGGGATTGGAAAACTATCTTGACTGGCTGGAATCGTCGGCACCGTCCATTCGTATGCGGACAGGCACGGAATGTGCCGCAGCCATCCAACGTTTTTCGGGATTGACCGTTTCGATGGAACGTCCGACGATAGTTGGGATCTGAAACTTGGCAACCTCACCGATCAAGGGTGGCTCATGTTCCGTGCCAACAATGGCACGCCTGGCAGGGTTCTGGCGGAAGCCTCACCAAGCTGACCGGCAACTTGTATCTGCTCAAAGCCACGAACGCCACGGTTCATATCGAACGCAAGACTGGGGGAGAGGCATGAGAATCTGCCTGGTTTTGGAAGGATGCTACCCGTATGTGCATGGTGGCGTGTCCACGTGGATGCACAGTTATATCGAAGCGATGAAAGAGCACGAGTTCGTATTGTGGGTGATCGGCGCCAAAGCCGAAGACCGCGGCAAATTCGTATATGACCTGCCCGACAATGTGGTGGAAGTGCATGAGGTGTTCCTCGACGACGCCTTGCGTCTGAGCGGTGAACGCGCGCAAGTGTCGTTCACCGAAGAGGAATTGCGGTCATTGCGCGAACTGGTGAATCTTGGCAGCCCGGATTGGGATGTGCTGTTCAACCTGTTCCACACCAGAGGCGTGCATCCGCTGTCGTTCCTGCAAAGCCGTGAATTCATCGACTTGTTTACGCAAATCTGCATGGAAGAATATCCGTATGTGGCCTATGCCGACGCTTTCCATACCGTGCGCTCCATGTTGCTGCCGGTGTTGTACTTGATGGGCTGCGAAGTGCCGGAAGCGCAGATCTACCATGCGATTTCCACTGGATATGGCGGATTGTTGGCTTGTTTGGGGGGGGGGTATCAACATGCGCCGGTATTGCTTACGGAACATGGCATTTATACGCGTGAACGCGAAGAGGAAATCATTTCCGCCGAATGGGTGTCGCCAGCGTTCCGGCCGCGTTGGATCCGCTTCTTCTACATGCTTTCGGAACAGATCTACCATCGTGCGTGGCGCATCACCAGCTTGTTCGGTCGTGCCCGTCTTATCCAAATTGGCATGGGTGCGCCCGCCGATGCCTGCCAGGTGATTCCCAATGGCATTCAATACGAACGTTTCTGCGATATTCCCCTGAAGCCCGACGACGGTTGGGTTGATATCGGCGCGGTGGTGCGCATGGCGCCCATCAAAGATGTGAAAACCCTGATTCACGCGTTCCATGAGCTTTCCTCTCGCGTTGACAATGTGCGCTTGCATATTCTCGGCGGTGTTGACGATCAGGAGTATGCCGACGAATGCTATGAGCTTGTGGAACAGTTGGGTGTGCGCAATCTTGAGTTCACCGGCCGTGTGAACGTGGTCGAATACATGCGCAAGCTTGATTTCACCGTGTTGACCAGCATTTCCGAAGGCCAGCCGCTGTCGGTGCTGGAATCGTTCGCAGCCGCACGCCCTGCGTGACCACTGACGTCGGCTGCTGCCGTGAGCTTTTGGAAGGCGAGGAAGGCGACGATTTCGGCACGGCAGGCTTCTACGTGCCCCGATGTACCGCGAGGGCCTGAGCCGGGCCATGGAACGCATGTGTTCCAGTCGCACGCTGCGTGAGACCATGGGGCAGATTGGCCGTAACCGTGTGAACGCCTATTACCGGCATGAGCGCATGCTTGACGATTATCGCAAGCTGTATAGCGATACCGCGGATCAGTTCGGATTGAATCAGTTCGGATTGGAGCGCTGATATGGCCGGTATTGGATTTGAACTGAAGAAACTGTTCCACCGTAGAGGCTTGATGGCGATGCTGCGAGCTACGGCTATGCCGGCGTGATTTGCGCTGGTCCGATGCTGTTGGGTGTACTCCTGCAGTTCGGCGTGCTGATCGTGAGCAGCTGGTGGCAGGTGGGCCGCCCCGACCGCGATCTGCTCGTATGCATGATCACCTACACGCTGCTTGCCTCGTTGGTGTTGACGAGTTTTCTGTCGATGCCGGTCACCCGTTTTCTGGCGGATATGTTGTTTGATCACGATGAGAAGATGATTCTGCCGTCGTTCTGGGGTTCTACTGGCATCATGCTGGTGGTGGGCGCGGTGTTGTACACGGTTTTCCTGCTGTTTTCCGGTGCCACGTTGATGCAGGGCGCGTTGTGTTTGTGGCTGTTTCTTGAAATGATCGTCAACTGGAATGCGATGAGCTATTTGACGGCCATCAAGGATTACAAAAGCATTCTGTATTCTTTCGTGGCTGCGGTGTTGGTGGCGTTCGTTACGTCATGCGTGTTGCTTGCGTTGGCCTGCCCTCCTGTGGAGTCGCTGTTGTTCGCAGTGGTGCTTGGCTATGGTGTGATGCTGGTGTGGGATGTGCTCTTGTTGCATCGTTATTTTCCGCAAGTCGTAAGCATCCGTGGCTGTTTTTGCAGTGGGTCGATCAGTTTCTGCCGTTGGCGTTGACCGGATTGCTGACCACCATCGGCCTGTTCGCCCATTTGGTGATCACATGGTGCGGTCCGCTCGGCATCAAGGTGAAAGGCCTGTTTTATGGCGCGCATATTACGATGTGCCCGCCATGCTGGCGTTTTTGACGATTCTGATCACCACGGTGAATTTTGTGGTGTCGGTGGAGGTCAATTTCTACCCAACATATCGGTCGTATTACAGTCTGTTGAATGATGGAGGCACGGTCAAAGACATTACCGTTGCCGAAAACGAAATGTTGGCTGTGCTCAATCGAGAATTGCATTACACGGCGTTGAAGCAATTGTTGGTGACCGCTGCGTGATTTCATTGGAAAAAACAGTGCTGAACGCGCTTCCTTTAGGATTCAGCGATGTGATGCACGGATATTTCCGTGTGCTCTGCGTGGGGTATGCCCTTTATGCGGTCGGCAACACCGTGATGCTGATTCTGCTGTATTTTACCGATTATTCCGGTGCATTGACGGCGTCGGCATTGTTTGCGGGTTCGACGGTTGTGTTCACAGTAATCGGACAGTTCTTCACTACGTCGCTGTTCGGTTTCGGTTTTCTGATGGGGGCATCGCTGTTCGCCATATATGCGACATTCCGGCTCGCCTCATACACCGACAATCTGCATACCGAGTGCTGGGGCAGCAGCCGATTGTGGCGCAAACGAAACGTGGACGTTTCACCGAACTGGGCATACTGCTTGAACATGGCGAACAGCGGGTCGACCAATCATTGCATCGCTCAGGGCATGCACGGTCTTCTGACAAGGCGAATATTGCAGAAACGGATGTCATAATCGGGAGGAATCGTAAATCATGACATGGTGGAACCGACGCAACACAAAAGCCATTACCATGCTTGTCAAGCAAATAGCGGCATTGACGGCAATGCTGACGGTGCTTTCCTGCGCCGGATGTGCGACTTCGTCACCCAACGATAATGAACAATCGCAATCATCGGATTCGTCACAGACGCATGAGCAAGTCAAGAAAAGCGCTGAACAAAGCATCGACGGCGCACACTTGCGCGACAACGAATCGTTATACAAGGTGTATGACGACAGCGGTGTCGAAACCATGTATTTGACGGTATCGCGCGGTAATTCGTCGGAAGGCGCCGACCATAGCTGGAGCGAAATCAACCAGTATTCCGTTGATGACTATGCGGCCATGGGCGTTGACCGCTACAAGGTCAATGGTTTGCTGCAGGTCGGCGACGAACAAGGACCGGTTTCCGGGGAGCTTGGTTTTGGTGAAAGCGCGCCGAACGCCACCGTGCAGATACGTGGCCAGTCATCGAGTAAAAACGAGCAGAAGAACTACAAGATCGAGTTGAAAAGCGGCAAAGGCAAGTGGCGTGGGCAGCGTACCATCGCATTGAACAAGCATATGGGCGAAGGTCTGCGTTTCCGTAACAAAATGGCGTACGATCTCATCAAAGGCATCGACCAGATGATGGGACTGCGCACGCAATTCGTGCACTTGTACGTGAAAGACGAGACCAGCGGATCGGATTCCTTCGACGATTACGGTCTGTACACGCAAGTCGAACAGCTCAACAAAACCGCATTGCAGGTGCACGGACTCGATAAAAACGGCCAGCTGTACAAAGTCAATTATTTCGAATTCTATCGAGACGAAGACGTGATCAAACTCGCCGATGATCCTGACTACGATCAAGCGAAATTCGAAGAAAAACTGGAAATCAAAGGCGACAACGACCATACCAAACTGATCGCCATGCTGAACGATCTCAATGATTATTCAGTGCCGATGGGCGAAATCCTCGGCAAATATTTCGATACCGAAATCTCGCATATTGGATGGCATTCCAATTGCTGACCGGCAATATCGATACGCAAAGCCGCAATATGTACCTGTATAGTCCCACGAATTCGGATACGTTTTACCTGCTCGACTGGGATAACGATGGTATGCTCATGCGCAAGGAATACGAGATCAGGCAACGTTCCGAGGGCCAAAGCTGGGAGAACGGTGTCAGCAACTATTGGGGCAACATACTGTTCCGACGTTGTCTGCAAACCAAGTCGTTCCGAACCGCGCTCGGCAAGGCCGTGAAAGACGAATACAAGTATATGAGCGCCGATCGCATCAATTCCATGGTGCGGCGGTACCGTTCCATCGTTGAACCATACGTACGGAAGATGCCCGACTCCATGCATGAGCCTCTGACGTCAAGCCAATACGACACGGTGGCAAACCAATTGCATAGCGAAATCGAACAGAACTACCAGACGTACCGAACCGGGTTCAATAAGCCCATGCCGTTCTATATCGGCAAGCCGACTCCTACCAACGGCAAGCTCAAACTCAGCTGGGATGTCTCCTATGATTTCAACGATGAGGATCTGCGCTATAGCGTTACCGTGGCCAAGGATTACGAAGGCAAAGACGTGGTGTTCACACAGAGCGACCTCGTATTGCCGGAAGCCGTGATGGATATGCCTGGTGAAGGCCAGTACTTCATCAAGGTGAGCGTGCGCAATGCATCAGGCGAGACGCAGGACGCGTTTGACTATTACGTCACCGACGGCAACAAGATCTACGGCACCAAGTGTTTCTATGTGAAAGCCGACGGCAGCATTGTGAGGATGCCAATGTGCAGTGATGGTGGCAATCGCGGAACGTCGCTGCTGCAACGTATCAAACATCGCGTCGGCGAGGAATTATCCGTTCCACCGCGCACAGCCAAGGAACGTTCCGTCATGAGCTCAAATATCTGATCTCATACGCGCAAAAAGCCGACTTGAACGTGCGTATGGCGCCGCTGCTTGGCCTCGACAAGCATGTGAAAAACGGCGGCTATATGATTCGCAGCCTGTATTTCGACGATTATTGGAACACCGCATATCAGGAAAAAGTCGACGGTGTGCTGCTGCGTAGGAAATACCGTATTCGCATCTACGATTACAGCGATCGTGTGATCAAACTGGAACGCAAACGCAAAAGCGACAGTTGGATCTACAAGGAGGATGCACCGCTCACGCACGAGCAGTTCGACCGTATTCTTGCCGGCGATTACGAATTTCTGCGTGACAGCGAGTATCAGTTGTGCCGCGAGTTTTATGTGGAATGCATGTGCAATGTGATGCGCCCTCGCGTGATCGTCGATTATGAGCGCGAACCGTGGATTCTTGACGCCGGAACCGTACGCATCACCTTCGATATGAACGTGCGTGCGGCGGTCGGCGGATTCGATGTTTTCGACTCCACACTGCCGGTACTGCCCGTGCTTGAGCCGGGCAAGCTGGTGATGGAGGTCAAATTCACCGAGTTCCTGCCGCAAGTGGTGCGTGATCTGCTGCCCGGCAAGGCGCAGGAGTTGACATCGGCTTCGAAATACGTGCTCTGCTACGACAAAGCCTCGTATTTGCGGGGATTCGACTACTGGCAGGAAGGCTGGAGCGTGCCAAGCCTGTAAAGCCAAGCCTGTAATCGGCTGGCATGTTGACTGGCATTCCAGCAAAAACAAACGTTACGAATCAAGGAAGCAGGAGAGAAAGAAACCATATGAGTGTCAATGACATGATCAAAAAGTCGGTGCTGAAATCCTTCGGCCAATACAATGTGCCAAAATGGCGCTGGCGTTGCTGGTGGCGTTGATCGTCGGCATCGTCATTTACTGCGTGTACCGCCGTTTCTACACGGGTGTGGTGTATTCGCGCAGTTTTGCCGTTACGTTGGTGGCATGTGCGTGCTCACTTGCATGGTCACGCTGGCCATCAGTACGAATATTGTGATTTCGCTTGGTATGGTCGGTGCATTATCGATTGTGCGCTACCGTACCGCGGTCAAGGATCCGATGGATCTGTTGTATTTGTTCTGGGCGATCACGTCTGGTATTGCGGCGGGCGCCGGCATGTATGTGCTGGTGATTGTTGCCGGATTGGTGATGATCGGCATGCTGGCTCTGTTCTACTCGCGTCAAGACAAGGGGCGCGTGTACATTGCGGTGATCCACTATGTGGGCGATGTAGTGGGAGATGAGATCACGCGCGTGTTCGGACGCACCAAATTCTTCGTAAAGTCCAAAACCATGCGTGGCGAACGCACGGAAATGGCGGTTGAAGTATTCTGTGACGATAAGGACATGACGTTCGCGGAACGCGTTCGCGCCATTGAGGGTGTCGAAGACGTGACGCTGATACAGTACAACGGTGAGTATCATGGGTAATCAATTCGATGTTGCCGCAGCGCGCGGCTGGAATCCACGGGCAGGGCGCCCAGCAACGACGAAATCGTATCCAGATTCTCTCTTGACGACATCAACCAGGCGTTTGACAACAACGAATTCTGCTTCTACCTGCAACCCAAATGCAATGCTGAAACCGGCGCAATCGTGGGTGCGGAGGCGTTGGTGCGTTGGAATCATCCGGAATATGGCTTGGTGTCTCCCGGCGAATTCATTCCTCTGCTTGAACGTGAGTCAATGGTCACGCGGTTCGATTTGTTCATCTGGCGTTCCGTGTGTGAAATGCTGTCGCGTTGGGATGGGGAGGGGCGCAATCTGGTGCCGGTGTCCGTCAACGTGTCGATGACGGATATCGAGGCGATCGATGTGGCGCGAGTGCTTGGCGACCTGCTCGATCGGTTCAGCATCGATGCTCGCCTGCTGCAGGTGGAGATCACGGAAAGTGCGATCGCACATAACATGGATGTGGTCGAAGAGACCATTCGGGACCTGCATGCGCGAGGCATTGCCGTGCTGATGGACGATTTTGGGTCGGCGTATTCGTCACTCAACATGTTGAAGGACATCAACGTCGATGCCATCAAACTCGACATGAAATTCGTTGACCTGAATGCTGACAATGCGGCGAAAGGTTTGAAAATCATCGAATCCGTGATCGACATGGCTACCAGCTGAGACTGTCGATCATTGCGGAGGGTGCGCAGACCGCCGAACAGGTGAGCAAGTGCGTGAGCTGGGATGCATGTACATCCAAGGATATTATTTCTACCGTCCGCTCACTGTGGGAAAGATGGAGGATTTGCTGGAACACCGCCCGGATGACCAGCATTTCTGGAATATCTCCAAAGATCTGATGCATCGCGACTACCGCATGTCGACGAACGGCCGCAGCATGCTCGAATCGTCGTCATTGTCGGCGCATATTTTTGAAATCCTTAACAAGGGCGTTGCGGAACTGTCCCGACTGAATCTCATCACGGGAGAATATCGCACCATCAAACGCGATCCGAAACTTCCGGACGTGTATGCGGATGATTTTCATGATTACTGCCATGCATTGGTTTCAGAACGGATCATTCATCCAGATGATGCCGGAGAATTCCTGAAACACACGCGATTGTCTGATTTGCGCGACCAACTATTCAGTAAGAAAAAATCGGAATTCACGTATTTTAGAAGCGAGGTCGAGGCGAAAACCAGCGTGATCGCATTCGGTATGCTGGTACCCCCTGATTGCAGTGAGGCCAATCCGTGGGCCGTGGTGCTGATCGGATTCGACCTGTCGCTCGACCTAATCGCCAAGAACATGAAGGAAATCTATCGGCAGGACTCCTTGACGGGATTGCTCAACCGCAATGCATACGACAGCGATGTGGAGCAGCTGCGGAGCGCCGACATCGGGGCGGTGGTGTGCGTGTATGCGGATATGATCGGCCTGCACGAGGTGAACAACCATCTCGGGCATAAGCAGGGCAACCGCATGTTGTGTGAGTTCGCGGACGCGGCGCGCGCGTTCTTCGGCGATGACCGGTTGTATCGCATCGGCGGCGACGAATTCGTGATAATCAGTTCCGCGCATACGGAAGCGCAGACACGCAAGCAGCTGAACTACATGCGTGAGCGCTTGCATACGCAAGGCTGCGAGATATCAGTGGGCGTAGCGTCGAGCGAGTCGACTTCCGATCTGCGAAAATCATCGAACAGGCCGAAAACGAGATGCGCCGCGAAAAGAAGGAATACTACGTGCGAGGCGGCGGCAAACGCCAGCTGCGCGGGCTCAACAAAAAACTTGAGGACATTCTGGTGCGTAATCAGGATATGGAATCGTTGCTGCGGCATTTGAACGGACGCTATTCAATCGCATGCATGGTGAATCTGCGTACTGACTCACAGCGTGCGATCATGGTGCCCGACTATTTCCAGAAGATGCTTGACGCGCATGACGGTTCGTTCAAAAGCGCGCTGCATGACTATTGCGAACGATTGGTGGCGCCGTTCTGCAAAGACAGTTTCTCCCTGCTTATGGATTACGGCTTCATTCATGCCCGCGTCGAGTCGGTCGGCGTGTTGCAGTACGGGTACACGCGAAACGACGGAGAGAAGTTCCTGCTTACGATTTTCGCCGATCGACGTTCCAAAGACGAGACCATGTGGGTGTTCTCCAAGGATGATCTGCCGCAGGTCGAGCTGGAATTATTCGAGTCATAAGGGCGTATTGTCTGGTTTTATGCGTTTTTGTGTGATGCGTTCGCATATTTTGTGAGAACGCTCGCAGGAAAGGTTGTGTCGATTTCCAGCCGAATCGCAAAATGGGGTCTATGATGAGAATCGTCGGTCATGGCAACGGTTGCTATGACACGGCGAACAAGCACAGTCGCTTAAAGGAGACATCTATGGTCTATCGCATGATTTTCAACCAGACTGCATACTTCGGTCGCGGCGCCATCAAGGAGATCCCGGGCGTTGCCAAGTCCCATGGCTTCACCAAGGCGTTCATCGTCACCGATCCGGTACTGCTGGAAACCGGCACCGTCAAGAAGGTCACCGATGTGCTTGATGAGGCAGGCATGCCGTACGAGGTCTTCGACAACGTCAAGCCGAACCCGCCGGTCGAATGCATTCAGGATGGCGTTGCCAAGTTCGCCGCATCCGGTGCTGATTTCCTGATCGGTCTGGGCGGCGGCTCCCCGCAAGACACCTGCAAGGGCATCGGCATCATCACCGCCAACCCGGAGTTTGCCGATGTGCTCTCCCTGGAAGGCGTTGCCGACACCAAGAACCCGTCCGTGCCGATCTTCGGCGTGCCGACCACCGCAGGCACCGCTTCGGAAACCACCATCAACTATGTGGTCACCGATACCGCCAACAAGCGTAAGTTCGTGGCCGTCGACCCGCACGACATTCCGATCGTCGCCTTCGTCGATCCTGATCTGACCGACTCCATGCCGCGCGGCCTCAAGGTCGCCACCGGTCTTGACGCCCTGACCCACGCCATTGAAGGCTACATCACTCCGGGCGCTGGAGCCTGTCCGACTGCCTGAGCATGCAGACCATCCGCATGATTGCCAAGAACCTTGCCAAGAGCGCTGACGGCGACGTTCCTGCAGGCGAGCAGATGGCCTACGCTCCTACATCACCGGCATGGCCTACTCCACGTCGGCCTCGGTCTGGTGCATGGCATGGCCCACCCGCTGGCGGCCGCCTCGGCGTTGCCCACGGCGTTGCCAACGGCATTCTGCTGGCACCGGTCATGGAATACAACAAGGACTTCACCGGCGAGAAGTATCGTGACATCGCCGACGCCTTCGGTGTCGAAGATGCCTACACCGGCGATCTCGAGACGGTTCGCGAAGAAGCCGTCCAGGCCGTGCACAAGCTCACCGTCGACCTGAAGAACCCGACCACCATCTCCGAAGTCGGCGCAACCGAAGCGATCTGGAAGCACTGGCCCACGACGCTTCAACGACGTGTGCACCCCGGGCAACCCGCGTCAGGCCACCGAAGAAGACATCCTCGCCATCTACAAGAGCCTGATGTAATGCGAAAACTCTCACGAATCGGCAATCGCATGCAGCGAATCTGCAGTGAAACCCGATTGTGAGAGAACATCGCTGAAAGCATTAAAAATCTGGTGCGAAACTTCACAAAGCATTCGCACCACGATTTTTATATCTGCACATAAATTACGGATTAATCGAAATAATGTAAACAATAATCCGTGATTATCAATCGCAAGTATTGGAATTACTCGTGCTTTTCGCTCCACTCCTCATCGGTGGGAGTGTCATCGTACCATTCGCGGCCTTCCTGCTCGGCCAATTCCATCTGCTCGTTGATCCACGCCGCCTCCGCAGGATTGATATCGGCGGTGTCAAGCACCTTCTGCCATACCGGATACAGCAGATGCATCACCGGATATAGCGCGGTGAGTAGAATCTCCGGCTTATGTTTGCGCGAATGCTGTGGATGCGCGTCGAACGTGTTCTTGAAACGACGCATGTAATTGTTGAACGACGTGAGCGACGTGTCCATACGGCGGGCGCTGATGCCGGCGATCATACGCGGGCAGTACACGGTTTTCAGATCCTTGCCCAGCAGATGCAGCGAAATATCGATATCCTCATGCATCACATCGGCCTTGTCTCGGCACACTTCGTCAGAAATTTCGCGCCAAGCTGAAGCGCGGACCGCCATATTCGAGCCAAACAGCAACGGCTGGCCGCCATCGGCCTTGTAAATACGCTTGCGTGTGGAATTATCCCCACGCAAACCAAAATGGCGGCTCGCAGATCGTAATACATCACCGGACCAGTGGCACCCATGGCCTCCGGGTCCTCAGTGAAAATGCCGGACACCACTTCGACCCAATCCGGGCGAATCATGCAATCGGCGTCGAAACGGCCCAGAATGTCGCCGGTGGCGTGGTTCAAACCATAATCGCGCGTCGGAATCAGCCCCTGCTCCTCATCCTGATGCAGCAGACGGACGGGTGCTTCCGGGTGGTCTTTGATGAACTGCTCCACCATGGCCACCGTCGAATCGGTGGAACGATTGTCGACAACGATCACTTCATGGGGCATCACGGTCTGCCTAGTGGCATTCAACAGGCAATCGTTGATACGCTCCTCTTCATTCCAAGCGGGGATGACAATTGAAACGTTCAGCATAACTACCACAATAGCTCAGCCTGTACACGACGCCTATCGCTACAATAGGGAGCCATGAGCGACAGCGAACAGCGAATGAACAATACGCAGAGCGAAAACGGTGCGAACACCAGCGAACAGCATGGGACCTCGGCACCCTGTTTCCAGCCAAAGGAGATCCCCGAAAACCACCGGAATGGCTGGGGCGTGCGCTGCTATACATCGCCATAGCCATTGTGGGGTTTACTTTCTGCTGGCGCAGCTGGGGCAAAATCGAATATCTGGTGATCGACATCATCGTCTCGCTGTTCATCGCGCTTGCGGTGGAGCCGGTGGTGGTGCCGCTGGTCAAGCATGGCTGGAAACGTTCGTTCGCGTCGCTGTTCTCGCTGCTGATGCTGGCCGTGATGCTCGGCGTGCTGTTCACACTGTTCGGCAACCTGTTCGTGCAGCAGATGATCGCCTTGGTGAACGGTCTGCCCGACCTGTATGAGCAGATGTGCCAGTTCGCCAGTCAATACGCGAATTTCCAGCTTCCTGAGATCAATAATCTCGGCAATGAGATTCTGAAGAACATTCAAACGTCGTGGGTCACTGATTTCGCGGGTACCGCGCTGAATACGGTGTCGGGATTGTTTTCGTTCCTGATTAACCTCATGACGATAATCATGACCACGTATTACATTTCAGCGGCTGGTCCGAAACTGCGTCGTGCCGCATGCCAGTGGATGGCTCCGGCGGCTCAGCGGCGATTCCTGTTCGTATGGACGGTGAGCCAGAGCCAGATCTCGTCGTTCCTGTTCTCCCGCGCCATTCTCGCGTTGCTGAACGCGTTCTTCACAGGAATCTGTCTGATGCTGCTGCACGTGCCCTATTGGCTACCGTTGGCGCTGTTCTGCGGTGTGGTTTCGCAGTTCATTCCTATGTTGGGTACGTATATCGGCGGCGCGTTGCCAGTGCTGTTCGCATGGGGTAGCTGCGGATTGTGGCAGGCCGTGGCGGTGCTGGTGTTTATCTGCGTGTATCAGCAGATCGAGAATCTGATTTTCGCGCCGAAGATCTCCCAGCGCACCATGGATGTGAACGATGCCGTGGCGTTCCTCGCGGTGCTGGCGTTCACCTCGCTGTTCGGCGCGTTGGGCGCGTTCCTCGCATTGCCGGTGGTCGCGTCCGTGCAGACGATCTTCCGCACCTATACAAAGCGGTACGAGCTGGTCGATTCCCCGCTGATGGACGATCCGGTGCCTGAAAAGAAGTCGAAGCTGGTGGAAGGTGCCGAAGTACTCAGCGAGCATCTGCACAATATGCCTCGCGCGGTGCAGGGATCCAGTGCGCATGTGCTATTCCCGACGAAGTGCGGCAGTTGCAGGAGCAGGCGTACAATATCACCCGTTCCGAGGAATCGCTGGAATCGGACGAAACCGTCGCCATCCCGAAGCACGTGTTGGACAAAACGGAACGCAAGCCATTGCAGGGTCTTGAGAGTGAAAACACATCTCAGGAATCCAACGAAAATCCGGAATCCGGCAATGAACGGAAGAACGGCGAGTCGCGGGAAGCTGAAGGAAGTACGAAAAACGCGGATGACAATCCAAGAAGTAGGTGGCGTTAATGGTACTGCTGAGCGTACTTGACATTCTGCTGGTCATCGTCGGTGGCGCAGGGGTGGTCTATCAGGCGGTGTGCATTCTCATCTCCCTGTTCACCAAGCCGATCAAATTTCCCGACGCGCCGATGGACAAGCGTTACGCGGTGCTGATTTCCGCACGAAACGAGGCGAACGTCATCGGCAACCTCATTACCTGCATCCAAACGCAGACCTACCCGACCGAACTGGTCGACATTTGGCTTGTCGCCGACAATTGCACCGACAATACCGCCGAAGTGGCGCGCAATATGGGCTGCCATGTGATCGAACGCTTCAACAAGGAGCTTGTGGGCAAAGGCTACGCGCTGACGTATCTGCTCGATCAGATGAACGATTCCGGTGCATCCGACCCGTACGATGCGTTCTTCGTGTTCGACGCCGACAACAAGCTCGACAAGCATTACGTCGAAGAGATGAACAAGGCGTTCCAGTCGGGATTCAAGATTCTCACCAGCTACCGTAATTCCGTGAATTTGTCCGACAATTGGGTCTCTTCCGGTTCGGCATTGTGGTTCATTCGTGAATCTCGATTTCTGTCGGCATCGCGCATGTGGCTCGGCAACAGCTGCCATGTAGGGGTACTGGCTTCATGTTCTCGCGGGAGATCATGCGTCGTAATAATGGTTGGAAATTCCATTTGTTGACTGAGGATTTGGAATTCACCATGGATTCCTTGCTACACGGCGATCGTATTGGCTATTGCGGCACGGCGATTCTGTATGATGAGCAGCCGGTCACGTTCGCGCAGAGCTGGCGTCAGCGTTTGCGTTGGAGCAAGGGCTTCCTGCAAGTGTTCCGTTATTACGGGCCGGCTTTGATCAAACGCGCCATCAGGGAACGCGATTTCTCCGCCGTTGATTTCACGCTGTTGTTGTGTCCGTTCACAGTGATCGGTATTGTGCGCGTTCTGCTGGGACTGTTGTTTGCGACCTGCGGATTCGTGACATGGCAGAGCCAGTTGAGCTCGTTGGCCGGTTGGACGTCCGGCATTGTGATGTCGGTGATCGGCATGATGGCGTTGGCCGCGTTGACGATCATTGTGGAACGTGATCAGATTGGCGCCACCAATAAGGAGCTGTTCGCGTATGTGCTGAGCTTCCCGATCTACATGTTCAGCTATGTGCCGATCTCGTTCCAGGCGATGTTCGCCAAGTCGGAATGGAAGCCAATCGAACATAAGGGATGACGTTCGTTCGTTCGTTCGCAGGCTTGCGTATTTCCTGCTTTTCGTTTTCATTTCGATTTTTCTTTCGATTTCCGCTTATGACTGGAGTGTTGTTGTTCCATGGATGATTCGGCTGAATACCGGCATGTGAAACGTCGTCGATACATTACGGTGGCGCTTTCCGTGGCGCTCACTACGGTATTGTGCGTTGCTATGTCGTGGCCGACATTTTCGACAAGCTGCCGGGCGTCTTACCCTGCAGGAGGTCGAACACATCACCGCCAAGACGCCGGGCAACGCCATTCCTGCGGCAACGGTGTCGGAGGGCTTGACGCTTCGAAGACCGTGGATGCAGCTGCGGCGAAGACGCTGATCAGCCAATTCGAAACGGCCGCCTCCGATTTCGGTGGCGAATATGCCATCGCCATCGCCGATGCGGCCGGCAATGTGATTGCCGAGCATGCTCTCGACAAGTCGTATACGCCGGCATCCACCATGAAAACGTTGACGGCATATGCGGCGGCGACCACGCTTGACATGGGCGAGACACTGGACACGCAAACCTATCTGGAACAGCGCGAGGACGGCACTTCGCGATTGGTGCTCAAAGGCAATGGTGACATGCTGCTCGGTGCCGGTGCATCCGATTCGTCGCATATCAACGGGCGTGCCGGATTGGGAACGCTTGCCGCGAGCACGGCCCAGGCGTTACGCCAGCGTGGCATCACTTCCGTGACGCTTGTCTACGATGATTCCCTGTTCGGTAATGACCGTTGGCCGAACGGCATCGCCGAACTCGATTCAGACCACGTGTACTACGCGCCGACCGCGTCCATGGCGGTGGACGGCGGGCGCAATTGGAACGGTGCCGGTCCCGCAGATCCCGATATGTTCAGCACATATCCAGCTTTGAGCACGCAGCCAGCCCGCGAGACCGCGCAGGTGTTCGCGCAACGCTTGGCTGAACAGGGCATTGCCGTGAACTCTTCCGTGGAGCAGGGAACGGTCCCCGAAGGCACCAGTTCCATCGCGGCCGTGCGTTCCGCATCGCTGAATGAGATCATGGCGTTCATGCTTCGGCATTCCGACAATTCCCTGGCTGAGGAATTCGGCAGACTGCTGGCTTTGCATCTCGCGCGACAATTCGCCGGCCGGGGCTGTGCGGTCAGTCGAACAGGTGCTGGTTCAGCAGGGAGTCTCCACCGAAGGTCTCATCATGTCCAACTGTTCGGGTCTGTCCGAGGAGTCCAAACTCACCGCGCGCACCCTGCTGGAAGTGCAGCAACGCAACCTGACGAGCGGTGCCGGAGCTGCCGCTGCCGAAGGACTATCGGTCGTGGGGTTCGTGGGCACTGCCGCGAATCGTTTGAACGATGCTGACGAGGCTGGTCTTATCCGTGTCAAACCGGCAGTTTGGGAGATGTGACCTCCATGACCGGCAATGTGTCGCGTCACAACGGAGGCGCGCTGAGCTTTGCGTGATCGTCAACAATCCCGACGACTTCGAGGCCGCGAAATCCGCTATCGACACTTTTGTGGCCGCACTGCCGAAGCTGTGATGCATGGTGTATTCGTCTCGTTTGCGTAAGGGTGTCGGCGAGTTACGGGCCGCGCTGGAATCGGCCGGATTTGGATTGCAGGATGCCCGATTCGCCCGCCATGGCGAGCACACGCCCGATGCGGACGCTCCTCTGATTATGGTGGCATGTTCCGGTGGCCGCGATTCGATGGCGTTGGCTGCGGTTGCTGCGAAAACATGCGCTTCATTGGGATTGCGATGCGGGACGATTATCATCGACCATCAGTTGCAGCAAGGCTCTGCCGGGGTCGCGCAAACAACCGCCGATCGTTGTGTTGCGTTGGGTCTTGACCCAGTGCGTGTTCGTGCGATTGACGTACCCGACTCCCGCGGCATCGGTGTTGAGGCAGCGGCACGTGAAGCACGCTACCATGCGATTGTCGACGCATGCTCCGACGCTTCGGCCGTGCTGCTGGCTCATACGAAAAACGATCAGGCGGAAACCGTAATCATCGGTTTGTTGCGTTCTGCGGGCCTCGATGCGGTTTGCGGTATGAACGGTTCCTTCATACGAGACGGGGTGCGTTTTCTACGCCCGTGGCTGAATGTGACCCGTGAAGAAACCACCGGCATCTGCGAGGATCTGCGGCTTGCCTGGTGGGACGATCCCACAAATGGGCCAGATGTGGGGAATTCGGATGGAAACGAGTCCCTTCCCGCGAACTATCCACTGCGATCCCGAATACGGCACGATCTCATGCCATATCTTGAATCATTTGCGGGAAGTGACGTTGTGTCGAAACTTGCGCTTGGAGCGAGGCTTGCCGAAGACGATCGCGCATATCTTGACGGTGTGGCGCAACGCGTGTGCGAACAAGGCGTAACCGTGAGCAACGGCGAGATAATCATCGACGTGCGTGCGTTGCAATCGCAAGATATTGCCATCAGAGACGGGTGATTGTGCGCTCGCTTGCAGAAGCAGGCATTTCGTGCATGGCACGGCAGTTGAAGGGATCGACAGGCTGATCTGCGACTGGCACGGCCAGAAAGGTGTGAATCTTCCCAGCGGATATTCAGCATATCGCCAGAAACACGTCATTCGCGTGTGCCAAGATGGTGGGCATGCGAATCGCTGACGTACAAGAAGATATTGATCACGAGCTGATCAGTAAAGAAGAGATTGCCGACATCATCAACCATGCTGCGGCTCAGGCCAGTGAGGACTACCGTGGCAAGAACCCGCTGCTGGTTTGCGTGCTCAAGGGTGCAGTGAACACGCTTGCGGCGTTCTCGCAGGCCATGAGCATCCACGCGGAGATGGATTTCATGAGCTTGTCAAGCTACGGTTCCGGCACTCAATCGAGCGGCAAGATCACCGTGCGGCAGGATCTGTCCACCGATGTTCGCGGTCGTCACGTGCTTATTGTGGAAGACATTATCGATTCGGGCGTCACGTTGGCGTGGCTCGTCGATGAGCTCAAAAGCCGCGGTGCCGCTTCCGTGGAGATTTTTGCGCTGTTGGAAAAGCCGCGCGCCGTAAGGTGGATGTTCCTGTGAAATATAAGGGACGTGAGATTCCCGATGAATTCGTGGTCGGTTTCGGCTTGGATTATGACGAGCGATACTGCAACCTTGATTCGATCGCGGTGCTGAAGCCGGAAGTGTATGAAGGAGGTCAGGCATGAGTTTTCCTGGTCCAGGCCAGTCGCCGAATAACAACGGCGGCGGCAATAACCCGTTCACCAATCCGTTTGGACGCAACAATAACGCCGGCAATGGCAACGATTCCAACGGTAATGGTGATAAGTCCAACGGCAACGGATCCAATGGCGGTCCACGTCCGTTCTGGCAGTCCCCATGGCTGTGGGTTGTGGTTGTGGCATTGCTTGCCGTGACCATGTTCCAGATTTTCGTCGGAACTGGTTCCCAGACCATCGACACCAAGGATGGTCTGCAGATCCTCAATGGCAACAATGTTGAATACGCGCAGATCGTAGACAACACCCAGCAGGTCAAGCTCAAGCTTAAGAGCGACTACTCCGCTACCGACCCTGATACCGGGCGTATGAAGAACTACGGAAAAAACGTGCAGTTCTACTACACGTACGCGCAGTCCGCAACCGTGGTCAAGGCCGTGCAGAAGGCTGATCCGGTCAAGGGCTGGACGGCGACCATGCAGCAGAGCAGCATTTGGACGTATCTGCTGACCTCGCTGCTGCCGTTCCTCATTATCTTTGGTCTGTTCTGGTTCATGATGAGCCGTATGGGCGGTGCCGGCGGCATGTTCGGTATGGGAGGCAAGAAAAACAGCGGCAAGCTGCTCGAAGGTCAGACCCCGACCACCAAGTTCGCCGACGTGGCCGGCGAAGAGGCTGCCGTGCAGGAAGTCGAAGAAATCAAGGACTTCCTGAAGGATCCATCTCGATACAAGGCTTTGGGTGCCCGTATTCCGCGTGGCGTGCTGCTCTACGGCCCTCCAGGTACCGGTAAGACGCTGCTGGCACGAGCCATCGCAGGCGAGGCCGGCGTGCCCTTCTATTCCATGGCGGGCTCCGATTCGTGGAAATGTTCGTGGGCCTTGGCGCATCTCGTGTGCGCGACCTGTTCGATGAGGCCAAAAAGAACGCTCCGGCCATCATCTTCATCGATGAGATCGATGCCGTCGGTCGTAAGCGTGGCGGTTCCGGTATGAGCGGTGGCCACGACGAACGTGAGCAGACGCTGAACCAGCTGCTAGTTGAGATGGACGGCTTCAATAACGATACCAATCTGATCATCATCGCCGCGACCAACCGCCCCGACGTGCTTGATCCGGCACTGCTTCGTCCGGGCCGTTTCGACCGTCAGGTGGCCGTCGAAGCGCCTGATTTGGAAGGCCGCGAGGTATTTTGAAGGTGCATGCCAAAGGCAAGCCGTTCGTGCCTGACGTCGATTTGCGTATGATCGCCGTGCGCACGCCGGGCTTCACCGGTGCCGATCTGGCCAATGTGTTGAACGAAGCCGCATTGTTGTGCGCCCGCGCCGGTGCGCAGCTGATCGACAATCGTGCCATCGACGAGGCCATCGACCGCGTGCAGGCGGGCCCGAAGCGCCGTTCCAAGGGCATGGCGCTCGACGAACTGCGCAACACCGCATACCACGAGGGTGGTCACGCGCTAGTGGCAGCCGCCATGAACGATACCGATCCGGTCACCAAGGTCACCATTCTGCCGCGTGGCCGTGCGCTTGGCTACACCGCGGTAATGCCTACCGAAGATCGTTATTCCATGTCGCGCAACCAGCTGCTCGACAGATGGCGTACGCCATGGGCGGTCGTACCGCGGAAGAGGTCGTGTTCCACGATCCGACCACCGGTGCTTCCAACGACATCGAAAAGGCGACGAACATCGCACGTCAGATGGTGCTCGATTACGGTTTCTCCGACAAGCTGGGTGCCATCAAGTGGTCTGATGACGAGCAGAGCGACCTTGGATCGCTGAACCACAAGTATTCCGCACGCACCGCCGAAATCATCGACGAGGAAGTGCTCAAACTGGTGGAAACTGCGCATACCGAAGCGTGGAACGTTATCAACGAGAATCGTGAGATTCTTGACGAGCTTGTACGTCAGCTGCTCGTCAAGGAAACACTCAACGAAAAGGAGCTCGCGGAAATCTTCGCTAATGTCAAGAAGGCACCGAAGCGTGAAGTGTGGCTGAGCGATAGCAAGCGCCCGGATTCCGACATTCCGCCGGTTCCGATTCCTGAATCCTTGAAGAAAAGTGCAGGATTGACCAACTGATGAGCGATACCGAAGAATTCGATACCCTCTTCGACGACAAGGCCCGTGCCGCTCATGCGGCCGGGCCTGTCGGCTATGACGAGGAAGGCGTGCGCCAAGCGGTACGCCTGTTTTTAAGTCCATTGGCGAAGATCCGGACCGTGAAGGCCTGCTCGACACCCCAGACCGTATCGGGCGTGCCTGCAAGGAGCTGTTCGCAGGCCTTGGCCACGGCCCCGAGGAAGTACTGAAAACCAAGTTCAAAGTCGATACTGACGAATGGTGCTGGTACGCGATATTGAACTCTTCTCGGTATGCG
>ENA-OQAS01000181-OQAS01000181.1-human-gut-metagenome-genome-assembly--contig:-NODE-181-length-33558-cov-3.038677_pt1 | contig 33558 bp, 60 predicted proteins | sample MGYA00242733_ERZ504523 | MGnify/ENA primary metagenome ERZ504523 (study PRJEB26092, sample SAMD00036239) | human gut metagenome | host: Homo sapiens | study: EMG produced TPA metagenomics assembly of...
CGTGTTCGGCGGCGTGTACAAGCTGGTGGCGGTCAAACGACCCCGACCGCAGCTATCAGCAAGATGAAGTGCTCCGACTCCGCCAGCAAGGCCATCATCCCGGCAAGAAGATGCCGTGGCGTCTCTACGATGAGAACGGCCAGGCCCAGTGCGACCTCATCGCCATGGAAGGCGAGGTCATCGAGGCAGGCAAGCCGTCACGATGGTCAACCTCGACTCCGATGCCATCGAGCGTATCGTCACCATCGTTCCCACTCGCGTCAAGCAGCTGCTGGTGCCGCATATCCTGAACGGTGAGCTGGCCATCGAGCTGCCTCCATTGCGGAGAAAAAAGCCTATATCGTCAAGCAGCTCACCGAGGAGACCTGGGAGAGCGAGCTGCGTCTGGAGTGCCCGCACAAGCATTACGTCAACATGACCCCTGCCGTGGCCGAGTGCCGCGCCAGAATGTACGCAGAGCTGCACGGCGGAAAAGTGTAACGCCTTTTCTTGACAAACCGGGCAAACTATTGTACTATAGACCATGCTGATTTGTGTTCATTCGGTCGATTTGCGTTCGGTCCGATTGACATAATTTTACCTCACACCTGTTATTCCCGGCTCCCTACAGCAATATGGGGCAGCAGGGCTTTGTAAGCCGGGTATCGGTGTGCCGCTGTGGTGAAATTGGCAGACACGAGGGACTTAAAATCCTTTCTGGAGACAGAGTACGGGTTCGACCCCCGTCGGCGGCATGAAGAAAAAGCACGTTGATTCGATAAAAATCAATGTGCTTTTTGCTTTGATAACCCGTTTGGCAACCCACTTTAAAATAAAATGGTGATTATCATGAATATTTCCGAGGAAAAACGTACACAAATCTGTGCAGCACTTGCCAAGGCGCAGCAGGACATCAAGCGCATACAGGCCGCAGGTGTTATGGATATCTCGGAAGTGGAGCGGGTTTACCGTGCGCTGCAGGACGTGGTGAGGGAACTCTGTGCTCTGATCGACCCATAAATGCAAAAACAGCCCCGAGGAACCGTCAGGCTCCCCCGGGGGCTGTTGCGATACTATGATTTTGTTGGCACTACAGAAACATCACATATAGGTCTTCTGGCTGCGCACCTGCGCTTCGATCATCGGCTTCAGGTAGCTGTCGAGGTCGCCAAAGGTCTCCTTGATGAACGTGATGGTCTCCTGCGTCAGGGCTTTCTTCGCTGCGGTCAGTGCGCGGTTGTAGGCAATGCGCTGCGCGTCCTCGTCGAACTTGTCCTGTTCCTTCAGGGCATCAACGTAGGTCTGGTTGACATACTGGACAGCATTGAACACCGCGTTGGCGGCATTCTGGAGACAGGTCTGCGCAAACTTGTTGTTGATGTAGCCGTTTGCAATGCTGACACCCTTGTTCAGGCCCCAGCCAAAGATAACTGTCATTGCGGGGATGCAGGCAGTAAGAGCGACTTTCAGAAATTCATTCATAAGAGCTTATCCTTTCTGCTCGGTTTCCGAGCGCTGCTTTAAAATGTCCACAGCCTTGGTGAGCGCTGCCGGGATCGGCAGTCCCATCAAGCCCGCGTTTTCAATGATGGAAATGGTCTCGTTACAGATAAAGCCGATCACAACGGCATCCCGCACAAAGGTGGAACCATCACGCATCCAGCCTGCAGGCCACCAGCACGATCAGCAGTGTTTCGCCTTTGCGGCACAGCCCCTTCCACCAGCGCGGGATTCCAGTGTGCCGTCTTGCTCTTCGGGCTGGCGTGGAAAACCCGGCGACCACAAGCCCCGTGATGTAATCGACTGCCATGAACAGGATCAGCGTCGAAAGTGCCGCATCCCATCCGCCGAATTGACTTGCGATCAGACTGCCGATTACTCCAACCATGGTGCAAATTCCATTCTTCACTACATCACCCATCTGCTTTTTACCTCCCGCACATCGACGTGGACAAAACCGTCCGCGTGGTATCGTCCAATGCCTCCCTTGCCGGGAAGCAGTGTTTCGACGTAGGCCGCCAGCGTGTCCACCGACACGCCAGCGATCCAGATGTCAGCCGCCTTGCCATAAAGGTGCTGGCTGTACTTGGCCGCCTTCTTCTGCTTGGCGTTGTGGCTGGCAGTGCGGAAAGCACTGTTGATGTTCACAGCCTTGCCGAAGTGATCCCGGATTTTTTGCAGTAGAGCCACAAGCTCGTCATCAATAAAGATTGGGTCGCTGCCGTCTTTGCACTTGAACTCCCGGACGTGGAAGTTCTTGCTCAGAGCCTTGCTCCCATCCTTCGCATAGGAATAGGCTTTAATCGCCATTGTTGTTTTCTCCTTTCTGGCTCAATGCCATTTGCAGCCGCTCGACCACACTCAGCCACCAGCACTGCAAATTCGCCGCGCTCTGCGGTCGTGTCCGCACCACTGGTTTCCAGCCGGGTCATCAGCCTTTCGCACAGATCAGGCCAGCCCATCGGTTAGTCCCGCTCCTTCTGCTTTGCGGCTAGCAGGCCGGTCAGTTCCGTGTAGTGCCCATCGGTCAGCTTGCCAGCAGCGTAGAAGATGTCGATCTTCTCAGCCAGACCGTCGATGGTGCCGCGCTGGATCATGCGTTTGCAGGTACGATACAGAACCATTTCAGATGATTTAGACATAATGTTTTTCCTCCCTATCAGGTGTTATCAGCGTTATCGGTGTCGTCCGTATCGGAGACACCCAGTTCCAACATGGTGATGCGATACTCCTGATCGACCACCATTTCGTCCGTGTCGCTCTGTGCAGCTTTCAGGGCCGTCACCGTTTCCGGCAGCTGTTCCTGCTCCTGCTGCTTCTTGGCTGCAGCTTCTTTTTCTGCCCGGGTGGACAGGCTGCATTTTCTCCAGATAATCATGTGAATCCCTCCTTACTGGAATGCACCGGAAACAGAATCGATATAGCCGCCCTCGCCGCTTGCGCCGCGCTCCACGCTGATGCGGAAATTGAACGCCGCTCCGGCAGAAGCGGTTTGATTTTCAAAGACGATGTTCATGCCCTTGCGGACTTCTGCCGTCACGTCCTGCCAGACCGGCGAATCATCCAGCGCGTTGTTGGTTGCTTCCGCCTTGAACGCGGCATCATTCGGGATGGATCCGGACACCTGCAAGATCGCCACAGTAATGTCACCATCCACGGCCAGCGGGGTGGTCAGGGTCACACTTGCACTGGTAACGCTCTTGGTGAACGTTGCGTTCAGGCTGGTGCTCTCCTTGCCATCGTTCGCGGTGATCTTAATGGTATGGGAGCCATTCAGGATGCGCTGGAAATTTTCGGCGGTACTACCTGCCCAAAGGTCAGGGCCGTGCCGCTGGCAACGCCGGTGCGGGTGTTGGTGGTCTTACTGTCCAACTTTTCGGTGACAGTCAGCGTGTCGCCGTCGGCATCGGTAACGGTATAGGTGAAGTCGAAGGGTGCGTTCTTCTCTCCCAGATTCGTGGAGCTGGCGTTGATGGCCGGGGCCACATTGTATCTGACCGTGCGTATAGCGGACGTGGTGTAGCCAGACTCCAGGCCCTCGGTGTCGTATGCCTTGACCCGATACATCACGGTGTACCAGCCGTTGGTGATGGTGTCGGTGTAGGTCAGCGCGTCGCCCTTGTACACCTGCATGTAGGCGAAGCCACCATCGGTGCTGCGCTCCAGAATGTAGCCGCTCAGGTTGCCGTCTGTCGCTTGCCGCAGTCCACGAGATCACCAGCGTGCTGCCGCCCTTGACATCCTTCGGCACCGCGATGGACGGCGGTGCAGACGGGGCGTTGTTGTTGACCACCGTTACCTGCGAACTGGTGCGCCAGCCAGACTCCAGACCCTCGGTGTCGTATGCCTTGACGCGGTACATCACGGACGTGGTGCCGAAGGCGACGTTGTCCGTGGTGCTGGTGGCCGTACCCTGATAAATCCGACTCCACGACCAGCCGCCGTCGGTCGAACGCTCTACCTTGTAGCCGGCGAGATTGCTCTCAGCATCATAGCTTTTTTCCCACGAGATTGAGATGTTCGTGCCGCCCATGATGGACGAAGGAACGGAAATATTCCACGGAGTCGAGGGCGCGGTGTTAGTCGAGACCGTGCCATCGTCAGACACCAAGAGAGTAGAGGGCAAAATCAGAGCGGGGCGAACACCACAGGAGTGGTAGTTCCAGCGGCCGGCGTCGTAGGAGCTCGGTGTTGACGGCCCAGACGCTGCCGTAATTGTCGGTGTGCGGAGAGCGCAGCCACCACATGGCAGTGCTGCTGCCGTTGTAGGCGACACGCTTGCTGTTGCCGCCAGAGCCGCTTCCAAAGTACGCCAGCCGGATACCATCCTTGGGGAAATTGCGATCGTCGCTGGTCGTCCAGCCAACTTCATAGCCGGACAACAGGAATACTTTGGTGGAAAGACCATTTGCGCCGGTGGCAAGGCTGCCGTCCCCGCCGCCTGTGCCGTTCTGGTACGGGATTTTTACCTGCTTAATAGCTGCCCGGATGTCGCTGTCGATGAGGTTGTAGAACGTTCCGTTCAGGTATGTGTGGATGCTGGAATCCTTGTAGGAGTTATTGTTGCCGAACGTGTACGTTGTGTAGATGTCCTTCATCAGCACCCATGTGCCGTTGCAGCTATCGTCATAGACGCTGGACGGCTTGCCTGATGGACAATGATAAAGTCCTTGACCGTACCGTTCACTTTGATTTTAACGGTGCTGCCAACGGCCTTTGCGCCTAATCTTACATTTGCCATAAAAATTCACCTCCTTGCTCAAAATTCAATCCTTGACAGATCGGCGTTCCACACACCGGTCACGGTCAAGCCGTCAAGAGACTCAAAGGTGACGGAGAACGGATTTGCCGTTACGTCGGTCGCGATCTTCAATTGAAGATATCGATATCCGCCTGCATCTTTGCAGCGGCGATGCGCAAGTCTTTGTGAGACTCCGGGGACAGGTCGTGCTCCTGAATCCGCTCTTCGACAAACAGCTGCAAGCTCTGCATCTCAGCGCTCAGATTGAGCGAGATCTCCGCATCCCTGGAAATCGCGATCACCACAGTGAAAACGAACTCAAACTCCTGATCGGTGGAAGCCGCCGGGATCTCGACACCGCGGTCATCCTGCACGAGGAGCAGGAGCGTATCTTCTGCCGCCCCGCTCTGCCGCCCGAAGAGGGCAATCTGATGCAGGGTGTAGGTATCCTCCGCGCCGGTAATGCGAATCTTCACGCGGCGGGCAGCGCTGCCGTTTTCTTCAACAGGCTCGATGCCCATCAGCTCAAGCAAATGCCGCTCGCCGGTGATGTCGGTCTGCGCGTGGAGCACAGCGGCATTTGCAAGACCGCTCCCTCCGACAGCCTGCGTAATCGTGAGCTGCTTGCCCGATACGGCATCCATCAGCAGCTCAATGCCGGCATCGGTATAAGCCAGCGTTTCCCAACTCATTGTGTGTCCTCCTTTTTTATTTCAGGCATCCGAACCGATGCAAGGATGCTTGTGCCGCAGGGTGCGGCGGCAGCGTAGGCATATGCTTCTACGGGGTCACAGAACAGATACATTCCGAACACGATATGCGCAGGCTTGATCTGGTTTACCATGTGGATCAGTTCTTCGCGGTGAAGCTTATCTTCAACGTGAGTGCCGATGGTCAGCAGGTAAGCCGGATAATCCACGCGGCATGTCCACCGGCCAACGCCCAGTAACGTGTCGAGCTGTTGGTACAGAAATGCAAGTGTAAAGGGAGGGCGGGTGCACAAACGCGACAGAATGCGCTGCCGTCGAAAACTCAGCGTTTCGGTCAAAGGCTTTGCCCGGATATGCAGGACTTGTTCCCATTTCTGCACAGAATCCGCATCCATGGTCTGGACAAAAAAGTTCTGCCGATGACCCGTACACTATCAGCTGTCCGGGAAATTGTGCTTTTTCAGCGTCACAGACCTGCTGGTATTCCGCAATTTCCCGGTAAAAAGGCGGCAAAAGGGAATGCAGGTCATGGTTCAGGTCAAGTTCCATGTAGTTCCACCTTCCCCAGCACCGGAACCTGCTGCAAAGCACCGGTCTGCTGCAGCGCCATGTCCGCAGCAATCCCATTGAGCGTCAGAGCCGAAACATTGACGACCCCATCAAGAGAGATGAGCGCGGCAAGGACACGAGCAAGATACACCTCTGCCGAGTAGGCAATGGCCGTACTGCTGATATTGACATCCCAGTTTTTACGAATCTGCAGCAGGTAGGCACTGACAGCGTCCTGCGCAGGCTGCTGTACGGTTTCAAGTTCGTGTCCGGATGCAAGGGTCAGCGTGGCAGAAATGTCTACAGGCACTGTCTGCGGCGCTGTGACGGTCACCTGCGCACCGATGGGCGCAAGCCCAAGGCCAAGCCCCTGACCGGGCGGGGGATCGATGGCATTCTGTACCATCTGCACAAGATCACTGGACGCAGGAAGAAAGTCGGCTCCCAAGATTGAGCAGCACACCGTTCCGCCACCATCCCACACGGGGTAGACCTGCACAGCGCCCACGCCGTCTATCGCTTCGATCTCCTCAACGTACTGTGCCACGTTTCCACCAAAGCTGCGGCTGTTCAGACGTTCAATGATTCTCGCGCGGAAAGGCTCATCCTCTTCGGTGTTTTCGCCGGGAATCAGAAGATCCGTCAACTGAGCGCTGTTCAATCCTTCAATGGAATCAATCGGCAGAATGGGGCCGGAGTATCGGTTGCCGATATCACCGGCATCTCAGCCTGCAGACGGTAGGCGCTTCCCTCCGTAATGGTGGAGATGACCACAAAATTGATACTCTCAGTGCCATTGATCGTTGAAAATCGCGCACCGATCGGAACCTCACAGTCAAAGATGCCGACCTTTACAGCGGCGGAAGCTGCTTGCGGGTGATACCGGCCAGCACTGCCAGAAGATCCAGCGAATCGCCGGCAGCTGTCTGGACGAACGCCTGTTTCTGCACAAGGTCGAGGCTCAGATAAAAGCCTCAAGCACGTAGCTGCCGGGCCGAGTGAAGTCTGGATAGGGCTGGTATCGCGCTTATCATAGGTATCCGGCACCAGTGAAAGCATGTAGTCGAGGATGTTTTTATAGGTTGCATCTGAAAAGTTCTGCATCAGAATTTCACCTCCGTTCCGGTCTCAACATCGCCGTAGACTGTTTCGACGGTAAAACTCACCGTCAAATTCTGCCCGTCGATGCTGTATTCGTAGTTTTTTAACCCCGTGATGCGGTCGTCTGTCAGCAGAGCATCCTGCAGACGGCGCTGCAGTTCTGCGGCAACATAACCGGCATCCTGTCCGACCAGCCCATCCCATTGCATACCGCTTGCAGCTGGTAGATCTGCCAGCGATAGCGCTCTACGTTCAGGATGATCTCCACTGCCTGCTTTACGGCATCATAGCCGTCGCATGTTCCGGCGATACGTCCAGCTGCACGGTCGATCTTCCATGTCAGGGAAGGCTGAGCGACAAACTCAACGCCGCCCGATAAATCGATGCTGTTTTCCGGCAATACGGCCATTTAATCACCACCTTCATATACACGAGATAACACGACGAACTTCTGGCCACGCTGCACACGCAGAAGAAGCACCTTGTCACCGGCTTTCAGGGCAGGGTTGAGGATGATATATTTCTTATCCTTGCTCAGTGAAAGGACTTTTCCATTCTCCCAGCCTTTGATGTCCTCGCTCTGTACAGAGCTGTCTGCGCCCCCTGAGAGCAGGGAATAACCAGTGTAAGGCTCCGATGGGCTGCCTGTGCTGCCGTGAACACCAGCGTGTATATGGGGCATGGCGTGCCGGTGTTTCAGCAGCGGGATCTTCTTTTCAATGACCGGCTCTGCAAGGTAGAGAATATCCTGCGCAGTGTAGCCATTTCCGTGTTGATGGAGATTTCCAGCACATCATCATCGGGCGGGGCCTTTACCACGGTGCCGATCTGCAGATCGGTGGGCTGGTCAACGTCTCCGGCAACCCGGTTCAGCTGCAAAAGTGCTTCCACGATGTCCAAAAGATTTCCCTCCCTTACAGAGCTTTTGCTTCCAGTTCCATGGTGTGCAGATCGTTTTCCCACGTATGAGAGACCTTTTCCAGCATGACATACTTGCGGAACGGGTCGCCGTCAAGATCATTGATATTGACCAGAAGAAGCTGTCCCGCCCGCAGGCTATTGACACCCAGCGAGGTGAATTTGAGTTGCTGCAGAACGCGATTGTAATACTCCAGACTGACCTTTGCCTGCTCCTTGACCTGTGCGTCTGTGGCCGCTTCGTCCACCTTTTGATAGAGCTGCAGCAAGCCCCAGCGGGCAATGGTGTCCGAATCCTTTCGGATAAAACATCGGACTTGCCGGTCTCCTTGTTCGGACGCACCAGCTTGATGCTGTTGTAGGTCTGGGAGTCAATGGACGTGTTGTAGCTGTAGTTGGTCATCAGGCTCTTTTCGCCGATGATGTAGTCGCTCTTCATATCAGCTGCAGAGCGCAGAGCAACACCATCTCCAGAATCGTAAAAAACAAAGACCGTGCCGGTATTCAGCAAGGTCTTCTGGATGGCAGTATTGATGATGTCGATGCAGCTTTTATCCTGCATCACGAGGGAGGGGAGTTTGTAGCCGGTATCGGCCAGCGTGCCCACATCTACCTGCAGGTCTTCACAGATCTGCTTGATAATGTCGGCGGCGCTCTGGGCATAAAATGTGTAGCTGTTATTTGCTTTCAGGTAGCGCAGCCGGTCATAGCAGACCACATCCACAGGCCCCCAACGGTCCTGCCCGCGGCTGAATACCCATCCATAAAACTGCAGTTCTCCATCTGCGGAAAACCGTACAACGTCGCCCTCTTCGATTTTGGATTGCGGCGTGCGCAGATAGGTGAAGGTAAGCTTGCCGGGATTCCCGGTGCGCTGGGTGATCCAGCTTGCGGTTGTTACGCTGTTAGTGAGGTTTAGCAGGTCTCCGGGCGTTTTGCGGCCCACGATCAGTTCATAGCTCACCGGTTCACCTCCGTGAGGTCAGAAGCGGACATCCAGCCGAATACCACCCCGGAAAGATCCTGCACGCAATACGGATGCGGGTTTGTGCGGGATACGATGCGCCGTACCTGCACCTGCTGGCCGCTGAGCGTGCCGGCAGGTGTTGGTGCAGTGCTGGTGCTGTAATATTTCCCGTTTGCCTTACGCTGGGCACCCACATAGAGTTTGCTGCTTTGGATGCTGCGTGCTGGAGTAAGGATCACTTTTACAGCACTGACAGTAGACGTTGCGACAGCAGCGGCAGAAAGCGCCCGCGTGACAGTGTTCAGCGCAGAGGATGCCGTAGTGGCTGCAGGCGAGAAGTTTCCGCTGCTGCCCTGCAGAACAGCCTTCTGCGGTGAAAAGTCCTTGTATTCAGTAATGGTCAGGTCAAAGTAAAAGTCGCCGGTCTCGCCGCCGCGCTCCTCGGTCTTGAAACTGGTAACAAGGCACTCAAAACCCATGCCGCCACCCAGAAACGGGGTGCCGTTCTCATAATAGCGCACCGGCGTATAGACGATGGGCCTTTTCTGATCCATTGCGCTCTTGAAAAACGTAATGTACACCGATGGCGGTAAAAACACGGCCGCGCTCATCCATGGGAGCCTGCGTCCGGGAAACAGACCGGAGATCGTTACCTTACGCAGCTTTGGCGTGCGCGGTGCATGACAGGGCCAAGGCCAAGCACATTATACTCGCCATTGTCGGATTCTTTGGTCTCCGGAAGCTTTTCCGGGTTGATGGGCAGGGACAGCACGGTGCTGTCCCGTGAAAAATAAATGCGGTAAAGGCTCGGCATACATTCTCCTTAATTGACCGCAACGACACTGCCACTCTGCACGCGCTCCATAATGAGGTCGCCCAGAAGATCGGCAAGGCTCTGGCGGTCGGCTTCAGTGTTTCCGGTGTTCTGGCCTTGAACAGTAATGACCGGGGCCTGCGAGGTGAGGTTGATGTTGTTCACGAATTTACGTTCCGCAATATCAACCATCATCTTGAGCTGCTCATCTGAAAGATCAACCGTTTTTGCGATCTTACCGGTGTTGTTCTTAATTGCGCCAACATTATTCAGCAGGGAATTGACATCTGCTGCCTGAGGAACGCCCAGATCGCCAAGACCGCCCGGCCCGAACAGGTTGCCAAGGCTGAGGTTGGAACCCCAATCATATCCTCTGGTGTAGGCGCTTCCGAGATCCATGTTCTCCCACGGCTTCACATACTCGGTATAGCCGCTGTTCTGGATCTCATCGCTCCGTTTTTTGGCAAGATCGGTGATCCAGCCGCCCAGGCCGCTGGTCAGATCGACCGTCACGCGGGGATCATGTTGATAAGCCCCTCAACAGCGGACGCAATATTCTGCATATACTGCAAAACGGTGATTGCCATATCATAGAACAGAACTTTCACAGCTGCGACCGGGTTCGTGAACACATTGCCCACAAAGTTTGCAAACATGGCAAATCCATTCTGCAGGGGAACCAGAACACTGTTGAACACGAATGCACCCATCACAGCAAATGCGCCCGTAATGATACCTGTAGCGGAAACGCTTGTGCCTGCAAAGTGGTTCATCACAGCAACACCTGCATACAGGCAGCTACCAGCACCAGAACGGCGGCAGCGGCCAGTGCGGCCGGGTTTGCGGCCATGACGGCATTGAGAAATGCCTGTGCGGCAGCGGCTTTCTCAGAAGCAAATGCCAGAATGTTCGTCCAGTTGGCGGCGATCAGCAGCACACCAAAGGCGGTTCCCAGAGAAATCACAATGGGGACAACCGTCTGGATGTTGTTCGCTACCCAGTTGATGGCTGACAGCAGCGGGTCAAGGGCACGGATGGCAGCGTTGGAAGCCACCGTCCAAACCTGCGCCCAAGTCATGGGGGTTTTGGAAAATTCAGCGTTGGTCTCTGCTGCGGCTGCAAACATGGCGTTTTTTACAATGGCGGCGGTGAGCTGGCCCTGTTGACCCATCTCCCGCAGCTTGCCCATATCCACCTGCAGATAGTCCGCAATGGCTCTTGCAATGGCCGGTGCCTGCTCCATGACGCTGTTCAGCTCATCGCCGCGCAGCACGCCGGATGCAAGGCCCTGTTCCAGTTGAAGGATTGCAGCCTGCGCAGCTTGCCCGGATGCGCCGGAGAGCGCAAGCTGTTTGTTCAACTGTTCTGCAAACTGAACGATCTCCTTTGTGTTGCCAAATGCGCTGCCCGCCATAGTGCCCAGCTTGGAAACCAGACCCATGGTGTCCATAAAATTGCCGCGGGAACGCTGCGCGGACTGGTAGATCATCGTTTCCAACTGCTGCGTGGTCTGCAGGCCATCGTTCATACGGTCAAGCCGGGCGCGGGTAGAAACCAAGCTGTCTGAAAGGTCTACGGCTCTTTTCAGCCCCTGAATACTGAGGTAAGAAGCAGCAAGCCGTTTCACAGCGCTTGTCAGAGCATCAGCGGAAGACGTGGCCGCTTTCTGATTGTCCGAAAGTTCTTTGGTGCTTTTGGATGCTTTTTCAGCGGCATCGGCCTGATCTTTAAATGCAGCGGCTTCTTTTTCCACCGCAGCCTGCGTTTCACGGGCTTTTCCGGTAAGGATGCCGGTTTGTGTACCCAGCGCTTCCACCTTCAAACGCAGGCGTTCGTTCTGGGTCTCAAGCTGTTTGTACGCAGCGGTGCCCGCTTCACCGGCAGCGCGCATGGCATCCAGCTGCTGAGCACTGGCTTCAAAGGCCGCAGTTGCCTTAGCAGAAGCAAGCTCTGTGCTCCGCAGTGCGGATTCATAGCTTTTCAGCTGGCGCTGTGCAGCGGTGGTGGCAGAAGCCGCATTCTTCGCGACTGTGATATACCCGGCCAGCGGATTGGAAGCCTGATCGTCCAGAATGAACCTTGAATGGATATCAGCCACTGTGTCCAGCCTCCTTCATCTGTCGGGATTCTTTTATGCGCTTTTCCATTGTGCGCAAAGCAAATGCCCGGACCAGAGCCTTTTCACGCTCCGGCAGGGCATCGTATTGACCGGGAGACCAGCCGAGATTGTCAAAACAGTAGTAAGCTGTCAGAACATCAATATCCCAGAGGTCCCCGGCGATCAGTTTTTTGCTTCTTCGTCCGGGCCTTCATCCAAGCCGGACAGTTCGTTGATGGCGGTGATGAGTTTGAGGAACTCACCGGCCAGCAGCATCTTGCCGGGGACCTGGACAGGATCTTTGGTGTTATAGTTTTCGCACAGCTCAGCGCTGTGAAAGTCGGGGAATACCGTTGCTGCCACGATCATGCGGCTGGAATATTCGTTGGCATCCATCTCGTCCTGCCACTGCTGGCCTACCCTTTTCTTGCGGTGGATGCTTGAGCAGGGAAGAATTTTCTTCCTGGGTCAGGGCGCGGATCTTAAACGGAACAGGTTTGCCATCTGCGCCGAGAAAGCGCTTGGAAATGACAAGCTCCTTTTCTTCCGTAGGAACAGCGGGATGCAGAAATGCGGAAAGTGCGCTCATAAAGAATACCTCCTATCAGTTGCCCAGATTGACCGGGTCGGAAAATGCTTTCAGACGGTTTACCTTGGTGTAGCTGAAATTGAAGTCATAGTTCAGCATTGCTTCGTCGTCGTTCAGGATGGACAGCGGGATCTCACCGGTCAGCATACAGCCATAATAGCCCATGACCTGATCGCCCACGCTGGCCGTGGGGTCGTTGTTGGTGATGGTGATATCAAAGGTTTCCATTACACCAGTGTTGATATACTGCAGCAGCATATCGGTGAACAGGTTGCTGCCGTTGGAACCAAAGTAGACATTGCCGGTGCCGGTCTGCGTGACACCATTGGCCTTTTTCTGCACCGTGCGGGTGCCGATGGTCTTCATGTCCGAGGTCTGAATGCCAGCCACAGTCTTGATGTTTTTCATGCCGCAGATCTCTGTGATGCGGCCATCACGAGTTACGGTGATTTTGCCTTCGGCACCGTTCAGGGTGTCCTGTGCAAGCAAATACATTAAAATCCCTCCTTACGCCACATCCAGCGTGATGTAGATCTTGTTGGTGCTGCCCACGGCTTCGATCGCCAGCGTGATAAGCACCGCGTCCTTGGCATCGCCCTTCTCAACGGTGACATCGGTTTCGCCATCAAAGTTCTGGATGCCACCGGATGCCTGCAGCTGGGTCAGGTACTTCACGACGGCGCTCTTGTACTCCATGCGGCCCGCATCGGTGTTGTCCACAATGCCCACATAGTTCTTGGAGAACTGAGAATACAGGTCGTTGGCGATGGTGTTGCACAGCCGCATGGTACGGTTGTAGCGGTACACCTCGCCGATCTCCGAAGTGTAGGTGACCAGAGAATTGATATCATACTCCACGCGGACTGTACCATCATCGGCATTCAGGACGAACTTGCCGGAATTGATGGCATCCACGTACTGGCTGTGGGTCAGCCGGGGAGAGATGTCCACAGCATTGGGATAGACGGCGTTGGTCAGGTCTTCGCCATAGGTGGCTGCAGCCAGTGCGCCGCCTGCCCACCAGCACACCTGCTGCGGGGTCAGGGTTGTGCCATCATCCAGAACAGCGCCGGAATCCACGTTGACGATATAGCGGGTGTCAGGATTGGTGCTGCCGGATTCCACCAGCTGAGAATAGCGGCCCGTCTCGGTATTGACCCGCTTGATGAAGCTTTCCATCGCGGTACGCGCCGTGTTGTCCGCGCCATCGTAGATCAGCACATCGAACTTGTAGGCTCAATGGCGGTCAGGAATGCGCTGTAAGCCGAAGCTGCTACCACGCCGTCCTCTCCGCCGGTCAGGGCAGTTCCTACATTGGCAGTCAGAGCGCCGGTGCCGCTCCAGTCCACCCAGCTGTTTGCAGCCAGTTCTTCCACCGTCTTGGCGGTCTGCTGGTCTTTGATCTCACCATCCACTACAGTTGAGACCTCAAAGCTGCCTTCCGGCGAGGAAAGCGCCGTCACAACGACGGAGATATCGTTCCCGCGTACGCCCACATACTTTGCGGTAGCGGTCAGCGGCGCGATCTCCATGGTGGCTTTTACGGCACCACTGGCCGTGGGACGGTACAGCAGTACCTTGCGGGGCGCTGCCGTGCGGTTGGTGCCCTTGAAGATCTCGGTCAGAAACCGGTTTTCCGGCGCAGTAATATCATAACCGGTGTACACGGTCATGTCGGCACCGGCATCGATCTCAATCACTTTGGCCGTCGGACCCCAATGCAGAGGTTCACAGAGCGCAGCAATGCCGCGGTCGCCGACGGTCAGATCCTGTTTGTTCTTAGACCGGAAGCGAAAGTAAACGCCCGGCCGGACTTGTTTTGTACGGTAAAGGTTCCACCTGCTGCCATAGCGGGTCACTCCTTCCAAAAATCTTTCACAGCGGCCTGCGCCTCTGCGAGGGTGTAATACGGTTTGTTCAGTACCGCAGCCAGAAAGTCCGGCTGATATCTCGCAAAACGCGGGTCCTTCAGCAGAACTTCACGGCGATACTGGGTTTCTTTTTCTTTCATTTATCCACCTTCTGATCGATGCTCAGGTCTGCATCTTACAGCATCTTCGGGCTTTTCCACAAAAATACGCAGCTCGAATTTGTAATGCAAACCGTCGGAATCAATGTCTGTCTTGCGGTCATAGGCCCGCAGCAGGGCGGTGTCTGTACCATCGGTATAGGGAAACACTCCATGCAGAGGTCTAAGGTTTCTGCGGCGGCACTGTACTGCTGCTGCAGGTCAGGCAGGTTGTAATCCAGCAGATAGGTCAGGTCTACGCCGATGGTGCGCAGCCAGCGCCCACCCGGGTGCGGTTTGATGTTGGAATACCGCTGCTGCAGGAACATGCAGGGCGGTTCTACACCCTGCTGGGCGGGATCTTCAAGCATCTGCACACCGGCAGGACAGGCGCGAGATGTGCCGCCAGCGAACGTGCAATGGTGGTAACGGTAAGTTCATCTCAGAATCCTTTCCAGCTCTCTGCCGGTTCTTTCCAGTTCCGCCTGCAGCGTTTCTTCGTAAGCCTGCTGGGCAGCATCGGTCATGTGCAAGCCTTCCACGTACTGCGTTTGGGTGCCCACCATGATGCCCACCTCATCTTTCCGGCTGGGGTCATATTCCAGCAGGCCGGAAGCAGGGTTCACATACAGGCCGGGCACAAAATGTTTGTCCATCCGGTGGCCGTCATTCACAAAAGAAGCATATTCTTTGTTATTATTCAGCTCGGTGACATACTGCCCGGCCTGCTGCTCCGGGATGATCTTGCTGTCCGTGGCCCAATGCTGCTTCAGTTCACCGGTGCGGGTGTTGATGCCGCTCAGGCTGTCTGCTGTGGGCGGGGTCTTTTCCTGTGCGGCTTCCACTGCGCGGATGGTGGCGTTCTTCGCGGCAACAGAAATCATATCCGGCAGAACTTTTTGAGCTGCTTCCAGTTTTTGAATGTATTCATCCAGCGTCATTTCACACGCTCCTGCTTCAACAGTGTGATCTCCTGATGGGCCAGCCCCGGCATGACCGCACCGAAGGGTTCATAATAACGCTCCGGTGTGTCTGCAAAATAGCGCTCGTCCGGCGCAGTATAACCCAGCTTTGCACCTCTGTGGATCACCAGCTCATCTCCGGGCTTGATATCCACTTCGATGCCGCAGGCAGCTTATCGGTCTGGGTGATGCTGGCAGCAGTCTGGTTCATCTGCAGCCCGCTGGGCTTTGTCTGATAGACCCGGCAGGCAACACCGGAAAGCACCTGCCTGCGTTCCATGTGGGTCAGGCTGTTCTCGGTCACTTTCTCATTGCGGAACACATCTGCCGTGTCGGTGTACCAGTCCGTCCAGTCCATCCTTCATCACCTCAGATCACATAACTGCCCGCAAGCCCGATGAACCGGGCGCGGTTGCCAGCATCTGGCCGTAAGTGGTAGCATTCAGGTCGCCCCAGTCCTCAGTGCCTGCGGTCAGGGCGGAGGTGTCGTAGGTCACAGAACTGTCGCCCAGTGTGGCGGATTTCACCACGCCCACCAGTGCACCGGAAGCTGCAGCCTGCGCAGGCGTTGCGCTGCTTTCAGCAAAGGTGCGCAGCTGCAGGGTCACGTAATGTGCCACATACAGCCCCACGGCGTAGTGCCAGCTGTCCAGCCATTTGTCCGGCTGTACGCTGACATTGGCCATGCGCATGATCTCATTCAGCAGAGCATCCGGCAGGTGACACTTGCCGTCGGCATTGCAGAACTGCGGATATTCTTCCTTGAACTGCCCGGCGGTGTAATCGCCGGTGTTCTGGCCGAGATCAGCGGCCTGCTGACGGACACCGCAAAACGGCTGGTTTTCCATCATGTCGTGCTCCTTACTCTGCCGCAGGGGCTTCTGCATCGGCTTCAGCAGGCTTCTCCTCGGCCTTTGCCCGGCGGGTCTTGACCGGCTTTTCGGCTGCGGCCTGCGCCGCCTTGTCGCTGTGCTCGGTGGCAACGATCTTGCCGTCAGCGCACAGAGCCTTGAAATAGGCGGTTTCCGCAGCCCAGTCCGGCACGGTGGCAAAGCCGTCTTTTTTCAGGACGACCGGTTTCATGCCGGTTTCCGGGCTGGGAATGATGATATTGCGCTTTGCGAGGATGAACATGATGCTTCTCCTTTCTCAGATGCCGTCCACGTACAGGATGGAGGTGGGATAGAACAGCTGCACCTCGGAAATGTTGGCCATGTACGCGGTGTCATAGCAGACATTGGTGACGTTGGGCGCGGTCATGATGCGGCTCATGGGCACCAGCTCATCCATCTTGATGTAGCGGGGCTTGTTGACGTAGCCCACCATGCGGTCGCCCTGACCGGTGCCTGCACCCTTGCACCAGCGGCAGCCGCCGATGAACAGCTCACCGCCGTTCTTCACAGCAGCGTTGTTTTTCATCAGGAAGTCGTAGATGGTCTCGGATGCCAGATCGGAAACCATGGTGGTCAGGATGTAGTTGTATTGCTCATAGGGCAGCAGGATGTGGTTGGGGATGGCGTCGGTGTCGTACTCGCAGGCAGCCCACACGGCGCTCAGCAAGTCGTTGACGTCCTTCAGGATCTGCTGCGGGCTCTTGTCCTTCCACTGGGTGGAGGAACCGGTGCCGGTGGCTGCAGCAGTGGTCTCGGTGACATTGGGGTTGTTCATCAGGCCGGTGGTGCCGTAATCCTCAAAGCCGGTGTAGACGTTGGCGTCCATGTGCTTGTCGTAGGTCAGGCGGATGCCGTCCTGCAGCAGCTGATCAAGCTGCGGCCGATGAGGTTGGAGCGCTGCATGTCCACGAAGTTCACGCGCAGAGCCGCGCTGAACAGGTGCGCCTTGTATGCGCCCTTGGCAACGTTGGCCTGAATGATGGGCGTGCCGTTGGCACCGCCTGCACCCACAGCACCGGAGCCGGAGCCGCCGGTGATGCCGTAGGCCACGTTCATGGCGGTGACGTAGTCACCCAGCCGCCGCCGGTCTGGATGGGGATATCGCGGGCATAGGTGACGCTGGTGAGGGGCTTGCGGATCAGCGGGTCACGCTTTTCCAGCTCACTGGTCAGGAATGCGCCACCAGACGCAATGCCTGCTGCGTCCATGGTAAAAGAAGAGCCGGACGGCGCAACACCGCCCAGCTTCGGGGTAAACACACCGGCATCGAAATTGCCGACATTCTGGAAATCTGCCATATTCTGTTCCTCCTGTTACACGTTCTGACGGGTGAGAATGACCAGCTCGGCCACGCCGTTTGCGTCTGCAGAGCCGCCCCACTGGCAACCGGTCAGCTTTACGGTGTTGGCGCTGGTGCTGTCTGCCTCGGCCTCAAAGCCGCCCACGACAGCATTGGGGAGCGAAGTGTTCTTGATGATGCGCACGTACACTGCGCCGCCGCGCTTCGGGGTGCCCTTCTGGCACAGCACGTTGATGCTGCCGCGCTGGAACACGCTGCCAGCATCGCCGGTGGTGTATGCGCCGGTGTTCTGGTCGGTGTAAGACAGGGCAGAGCGCATCTCGCGGCCTGCAACGCCCGCAAACCTGTCTGCGGTAACGCCGGAGCCCTGCATCAGGACAACGGCACCATTGCATCATACATCAGAGCCATGCCGAAGGCAGGGGCTCTTTTTCGCCCACAGGGCGAGTGACAACGATCATGTCGGGCTGGCGTGCGTAGGAACCGGCAAAGCCGTGCTCCATCTCCGCGCCGATGATCTGCGGATTGAGCTGAGAAAGTGCCATACGATCAAGCCTCCTTATGCTTGTGCGGGTTGAATGCGTCATACGCGGCCTGCGATTCTTCACAGGCTGCTTCGTAGCTGGTGCGGCCGGAACGGTGGGCAGCCTGTGCTGCGCTGTCCTGTGCGGCCTTGGTGATGCCTGCCAGCAGGCCGTCCACGCCGTCATCCTTGCCGGGGTCAGCGTCGGCGGGCGGCTGTACAGGCTCCTGTGCCTTCTGCGACAGCGCCTTTACCAGCGTGGTCACGGCGTCAGGATAGCATCCAGCTTGGCATCAATACTGTTGCCTGCGGGCTTTTCTGCCGGTGCAGGCGGGACACTGTCCTCTGCGGGGGCAGTTTCGGCCACAGGGGGCTGTGCGTCTTTTGCGGGTTCAGCTTCCGGCGCAGATGCGGGTGCGGCTTCCGGCGCGCAGTCACAACAGCGGCGGGGTTCTTTTCGGATTCGTTCATTGCAGTTCCTTTCTCCGCCGGTGCGGCGGCACTGTCCTGAATGGCAACCAGATGCCCTGCGCGCCCTCTGGGCACGATCGCAACATGGTTTCCTCGGATATTAGTCTGGCGGTATCCCGTGCCATCCGGCGTGTAGCAGCACCGGTAGCCGCAGGACACCTCCCGCGTCACGCCGTTTTCCACATCAGAGATCAGGCCGGGATCCTTCAGGTGAAGGTCAGCGACAAGATAATCGCCCTCCCGGTGAACATTCTCTGCGTGGCCCTTGGCGTAAAGGGCGTGATTTTCCGGCATCAGGCGTTCAGGAGGATGATTCTGGGTTACATCCTTACCCTCGAAACTGGCAACTGCTGCCGGGTCGAACACATCTTCAGGGCGGCGCTGCACCTGCACAAGGCGGTCAGGATCGCCGTCAAGGCCCAGTTCCCCGGCAAAGTATTCCTGCTGGCCGATGCGCGCAATGGGCACGTCATGGCAGATGAGGAAGCTCCGGGGTCTTGGTCATGTGTTCGCTGATTTTACTGCCGTAATAGGCAATCAAGGGGCATCACCTCCGAAAAATGGGTATAAAAAACACGGTGCTGTCTGCATCGTGTTCGTTTCAGGTTTGGCGGTCACGGTAAGCGCTCACCCAGCCCTGATATTTTTCATCCCCGGCCAGCTTGTGCCGCTGGAAGATGGCAAAGGTCTTGGGTACCTCGTCGCCCAGGGCGGTGCGGTAGCGTTCCCACTGCCGGTACTGAGCAAGCCACTTGGCACGGCCCTGTTCTTTGTCGCGGTAGGCTTTGATCTGTGCTTCGGTGCGCGGGTCGCGGCTGTAGGGGTTCGTCTTGGGGCTGGAAAAGCGCCTGATACGCTCAAGCTCTTCCGGCGTTCGTCCTGCCGGTGTCCACGGGCGGAGACTGTGCAGGCAGTTGGGGTGGATGTTCAGCCAGCTGTTGGAAAGATCATCCGGCCCAGCGGGGTCCATCTTGCCGAAGGCGTCTGAAAGCGGCGGGAAGTCCGGGTCTTTCCGCTGCGGCTGTACACCCGGCCCTCGTAGGGAGCGCACAGGGCACAGGTGGTGCCGTGGGCGCTGATCTGGTATAGATCCTGTTCCGGGTCAGCGGTTATCACAGACAAGATCTCTGCCTGCCGCGAGGTGGAGCGGGAGACCATTGTTGCATAGGTGTGCAGGCTCCAGTTCCGGCCTGCTTTGTCAGTGAAGGCTGTCACGCCTTCCCGGCGCAGAGCGTCCACAAAGGCGGGCACGCTCTGGTTGATGCCACGCCCTGCAGCCTGCTGTTCGGCTACCTGTTCCAGCCCAACGCGCCGGTAAATGTCCGGTTCCGTGCGGCCCAGCAGGGCACTCTTCAGGCCTGCCAGCACAGTGCTGTGGGCATCGGTCAGCTGGCCCATGAGGTTCATGGTCAGCCGCTGCACAATGTCCGTCTGGGTGCTGGTGAGGGTCTTAGCATTGAGATACCCGGCCCGATGCTTTTCTACCGTCTCGCCGGGCACAGCTCTGGCATCCGGGCGGCGCACATAGAACTGCGCTTCCACAAGGCGCGGTACATACTCCCAGTCCTGCGTTTCAAGCTGTCGGAGAATGGCCTGCACCCGTTCAAGAGCAGCCACAGCGTGATAATCCACAAGGCCTTGACTGCGCAGACGGCCGATCTCGTTGATGATATCTGTTTCGGCACGCAGGTACAGCCGGATGAGCCGTTCCAGTTCCCGGTCAGGGGATGCACGGGCAAGGGTGGGCATAGGCTTCCTCCTGAAAATGGGCAAAAGAAAAGCGCCGGACTTTCGTCTGACGCTTGTACTGTTAAATTAAATGCAGGGCACTGTTTCCTTGATCGTTTTGAGGAAAGCAGCGGCCTTTTTCATCATGCTGTTTTCCTGCAAAAACTCAATGCCTTTCTGCGTAATGCGAAGGTCAATGACTTTGACGCTGACAGCGGAGCCGATCGACGCAGGGAAAACAAGCCCTACAATATAGCCTTCTTCTGTCAGGCTGCGCATGATGTTGAACCAGTACCCACGGGGATATGAAGAACATCCGCTGAAATGCAGTCCATATCAGGCCGTTCGCCAGCTTTGAAGCAGGCGTAGAGATATGAAAGAATGCGATATGCAAGAACAAAGTAATCATCCTTGGCCATAGGTCAATTCTCCTCAAGGTCTAGCCCATCGTCGCCCGGAGTAAGCCCGTCCGGGGCAACTTCATCGAAGTATTCGATAAGTTCTTTCATGCTTGCATCCGGGTGCTTTTGTGCATACTCAAGCATCTCGTCCTCAACCTGATATCCTGCCGGTGCATTCAAAAGCCAAAGCAAATTATTTTCGTCCTCATAGGACATCTCGACATCAGAGGCAGGTTCATAGTGCTCACGAACATACTGCACCCATACAGATTCCTGCTTGCTCATTTTTTCCTCCTGTTCGTGATTGGAATGCGCCGTTCAACGCTCAGTCCACCAAAGCCATCTGCAGTAACGTGGTACTGATAATTGGCATCCCGAATAATGACCTTTTCACCAGCCAGAAGCCCCGGGTACTGCGTGTTCAACACACCGGTGAGCCTTGCATAGGTCTTGGGCTTGAGCTGAATTTTGCTCTCGCTCCTCTGCGGAGACGGTGCGTACTTGGTTTTCTCTATTTTACCGCTCCCGCCGCCGCTTGTAAAGCGTCCGTCGGAGGGGTCGTGGCGGGAGTTGAAATCGAATACCGAGGTGTCCGCAGTAGGAACTCCATTCCGGTCAGATTTTCTGTCAGCCCCGCCAGCGGGTCGCGCATGGCGGTCACGTCCTGATAAGTCTTGCCCGCATTAGCGGCAATGGCTTCATCGGTGATACTGCCGAACATGCCGGTCTCATCGCTCAGGCGGCGCAGCTCCTGCTGTGCAGCGGGCACATCCAGCAAGCCGGACTGAAACGCACTAACGATGCTGTCAGCCTTGATTTTGGCAATGTCGGCGGTCTCTTTTGCGGTTGGTGTCCACAGCGGCGGAAGCTGAGGTCTGCATCTTCCAGCTGGATGCCTGCGGAACGGGCCAGAACAGCAGCAGCTTTTCCAGAACCGGGCGCAGTCTGCTTTCCCGCAGGGTATCCACATAGTCGTAGTAGTTCTTCAAATCGCTTTCGCCGGTGGCGTTCATGCCGGCAGGAGAGCGTCCGAACAGCTTCGTCATAGGGTAGTGGGATGCGCCGCACAGGTTCAGGCACATGCTCTCGTACACTTCCTGCAGGCCGGTGAAGGTGTACTGTGTATTGTTGATCTTGTTGCCCTGTTCCACCAGCTGTACACCAAAGTTGGAGCGCAGCACACTCTGGGCCTGCATGGTGTTCCAGAAGCGCCGCTGCACATCCGGGCTGGAAAGGGAAAGCAGCTGTTCCAGACCCTTGACCTCCATGGTGTTGATGTTGGCCTGAAAGGTTAGCGCTGCCATGTTGGCCGAAACATTATCGTGGGCCACAACATCCTTGTACAGGCTTCCACCTCGGATTCGCCCCAGTAAAGCTCCGCCTGCCGTTCCAGTTCCGGCAGTTCTCTGCCAATGAACCGGACGACGCGGGAGTGATGCACCCGGGTGACGATATGCCCGGCGGCATCGTTGATGGAATAGAACGCAGGCACCACCTCGCCACCCTCAAAGGTCAGGCCCGGTTCCGGTGAGATACCCTGCCAGCGGTCAAGGATGTACAGCCCCGGAAACTGCCCGGTTGGATGCTGTCGGGTCCAGCGGCTGGGAAAGATCGGTCTGCCCGGCAATCAGGATCAGCCCGGCGGCACCGCCGTACAGACGGCCCCATTTCAGTCCGGTGGAAATGCACCTACGCAGACCTGTGCGCCGTTCAACTCCACGCAGGGCTTTCAGCTGATCGGGAGCGGCATCCTTGAGGTCGTACCACTCCCGCAGCATATCATCCACCAGCAGGGCTACGACGTTCTGCACCACCCAGTTCTCCCGGTACAGGCTGTTGAGCAGCGCATAGTTGCCTGTCATGCGGGTGAGGGGATAGCTTGTGGCTTCCAGCGGACTCTGACTGCCGTAACCCAGCCGGAACAGCGGGTTGGAGAAAGCATCCAGCGTCAGGGTGTTCGGTTGTGTGCCCCCGGCGGGGCGGCTCTTGTTACGCCTGGACATGCTCAAACCTCCAATCAGGCAGGGAATTTACAAAATAGCGCAGGGCATCCATTGCGTGGTCGTTCTCCTTTACGGGTTTCTCCACGCCCAGCAGTGCAGCCTTATCGTCCCAGCGGTAAAGGCCAAACTCGTCCAGCAGGCCGATGCAGGCTTTGCTTACCAGCAGTCGGCGCTTGGAGATCAGGGTGCTGCACCGGCGGATGCCGTTCAGCACATCGTTGTTGGCTTCCATGACATAGACGCCGCGCTGGCGCAGTGCGGTGATGAAAGATGCCGCCGACGGGTCCACATAGGCCGCACAGGGGTTATCTCCCATAAAGGCCATGAAGTCGTCGGCATATTCTTCATCGGTTTTCTGGCGGCGTTCCTTGCGGCCATCCCATCGGTATTCCCGGTCAACACGGACAGTTTCACCGTCGTCAAAGATCGAGAGAAAACAGGTTGGGTTCAAGTTCCGTAGTCTACCGCAATGGTGCGGGTGGAAACGGCCTGCATTGCAGTGGGCGGAACCGTATAGACATTGGCCGTGAAGTCAAACATATCGTAGATCAGCCCTCGGCGGCTCTGCGCTGGCCCAGAATGTCGCGGGCATACCAGATACTCTTGCGGTCATAGGTGGCCAGCACGGCCCGCAGACGGTCGTCTGAAATGCTCATGTTGTCCGCGATGGTGAAGTGGCCGTAGTTCAGGCCATAGTCGGGGTTCTCACGCTGCTTCGCTTCGTGGAAGTCCAGAATGGTCTTGTAGTACCAGTGACCCTCAGCCTTGGGGTTCAGGTCGTGAAACACTTTTCTGTCCGGGCTGGACAGGGTACGGTCGAACACTTCCTGAATGAATGCTTCGCTGCACTCGTTCACCTCGGTGATGTATGCGGTACCGTAGGTGTTGCCCTTGATGAGCTTTTCATCACCGGCTTTGCCACCGCCGGATACCAGCACCACCTTTTCGCCGGTGGCCGTCTGAATGTACAGGCAGTCGCGGTTCTGGTAGGTGCCCTCACGGCATCGGCCCTCAAAATAGTTTTTCAGGCCAAAACCGTCACAGTCCAGAATGTTCAGCCGGGCCGTTGCAGTGGATACGCCCGCAATGAGGTGTATTCTGCTGGGATGCTTTTCCAGAATGGTGCAGTAAGCCATGGTGATAAGAACGTTCTTGCCGCCGCGCTTGCCGCCCTCGGCAACGTTGAACCAATGGTCGAAGCAGTTCCAGAAGAACCGCATCTGGTTTTCAGAAAATGGAGCCGGAATGTTCATTCTTCAAAGTCCTTGATATCGCGGTTTGGAACAGGCCGTTGCAGCAGATCCGCAAGGGTCTGTATGTCGTTATTTTGAGCAGCGGCATTTTCTTTTTCGGATGCGTCTTTGTACATACCAGATGCTTGCCCAACAGGTCAAGTGCTCGGAGCTTATCTGCAAGTTTGACCTCGTGTTCCAAACCGTCCTCGCCAAAGCTCTTGACCTTGATGGACTGAATCGCGGCCAGATCGTCCCGCGAGGCATCCAGCTTGACGGATGCAGTCTCCGGGTCGATCAGGTCGCTGGCGTTTGCAAAAGCAATCTTCGCAAGCTCCCTCACGACGCGATCAGCAGATACACCGGTTCGGCGGCTCTGCTCGGCCTGCAGCTGGGCAAGACGATTTTGAACCATAACATTTGATAACAGGCGAGCACTCTGCTCTTGGGCTGTTTTGGGGCTGTATCCGGCGCGGATGGCCGCCTGTGTCGCGTTCAGGTCGATCATATACTCTTCACAGAACCGCGCCTGCTTGTCGGTCATCCTCACCACCTCTCTTGCCGTAAAATCAAAAAGCCGCCCGGAAGATCCGAACGGCGGGATATTCAAAAAATAAGCAGCACCCATGCATTCAGTTTGACGGACAGGCGTAAAACGGGCGGGTGCCGCTGCATCTGGAACTTTCGCGGCCAGATGCCCCGCTATGCTTTGCACAGCCGTCCCCCGACTGTACATTGCATGGCGCTCTGGGCAGGCCTTGAACCTGCAACCTACGGTTTTGGAGACCATCGCTCTGCCAATTGAGCTACCAGAGTAAAAAGCCGCCCTTGGAATCGAACCAGCCGTGTCTACACACACGCGCCGCGCTCCAAACTGCGCTCAGGCGGCCATATAAAAACAGCTCCGGTTCTCCGCCGGGGCTGTTGGTTGGCGCACATTCTGTCAGGAAAGCTACACCTTGGCAAGGATTCTAAGGCCTTTTCTTGGCACGGGAGGTTGCACGTGCGGCCTTGCGGGTTGTCTAGTCCATGCGCCATACGGTGCGATACGGCGGAATCGAACCGCCTCCTGTCTCTCATGAGCGGCAGGCTGCCTTTGTTTCAGTGTATCGCATAGAAGCAGTCCGCGAAGTGCCAGTGAGAAGTAGCTATCCCGTCGAGTAAGGAAGTAATCGATGATGTCTGTGGAGGATGCACTTCGGAGACTGCGTATATCGGTGGGCCTTTCCGGCTCTGCCGATGGTACCACGATAACACAGATGCCGATAACAAGTAAATACCAGAGCGTGTAAAAACAATGCCCTCTGACATTGTGCAAAATGTACAGGGTCAACTAAGATTCAATTCATTCGTGAGTTCTGCCAGCTGCGCCAGACCTTCCGAAATGGCCCTTGAGACCTGAGACGGATTGGAATAACCGACTTCAGGCGCGATCTCGGCATGTCGCTTGCCTTCCACAAAAGACAGGATCAGACACCGGCTGCGTTTGATCGATACCGGATCAGCATGAAGCAGGTAAGCCACATCAATGGCATCTTTCTGCATCTCGGCATACTGGCATTTCAGTTCGGCCAGTTTTGTTTCCGCGTCCATGGCTGCATCGCTGTTGGTGCCAACTTTGTCACTGGTGCCGGAATGGCCCGGCGCACCGGAGTTGCTGGAGGTAGTCGTGGTGGCGGCGCTGCGCAGGCTTTCGATGTGTTCCTGCTGCTGCCGGATCAGCGCCCGCATCCGGGGCAGGCGTTCAAACCACGACCGGATTTCCTGCACACCACTGATCTCTCCCGGCTTTAGGACATCACTCTCGGGTGTCCATGTTCTGATATCTGCCATTCCCAGCATGATCTCCTTCCAGTTTTTTCAGCAGCCCATCCACGTCATACCGCCAGTGAATTCGCAGCAGGTGCTGCTCCACCTCAATGCCGTTGAGGGCGGCCCACTGCCACGGGATACTTTTGCGGGTCTGGGTCTGCATGTACTCCAGCACAGCGCTGGCGGGCACGGCAAAGGTGCGGTTCACCTTGCGCGGTAGTTTATCACCACATGGGCCGTCTGGCCCTTGTAGGAAGCCGCAGCGGCCATGTCGGTGATATGTTTGAGCTTATGATATTTCTGTTTGTCCCGGTCAAAGCTGCCAAAGATCTTCGTCAGCGGGATGCTGGGTGTTTCGATGGTCTTGAGTTCAAAATAGTGGTGCATGGGGTAACGGTAGACATCGAAGTCACAGATGTTGTCCACAGAGAAGCTCAAGTTTTCGTTGCCGCCGTAGTAGGTAGCGGCGCTGTCCTTCAGCCGATAGCACCAGGCATCCGGCGGCATGGACTTCTTCCAGTCCGCTTCAAACTGTTTTCCGGTATTCAAACGGTTCTCCTTTCTGCGCAGCTGACAGAGGGCGGCACCCGCCGTCGGATCCGGGTAGTGTTCAGGGTTCCGATACATCGGATGCGTCCTCCTTTGCTGCTTCTTTTTTATCAGCGGCCTGCGCCGCGTGGCATTCTTCAGCCAGTCGTTCCCGCTGGGCTCGGTTCGGTCTACACGTTTATTCCGTCCGGCTCCGATCGGATTCGTCAGGCGGTACTCCTCGGCAGACCTGCACCCTTGCGATTCAGCTTCTGCCAGCGCCTTGCGGACATAGGCCCAGCTGTGCCCGCCCAGATCAGAACACTTCAGGATCACGGCAGAGACCAGTTCTGAACCCAGCCGATCCGCGTAGGCCATCAGCTCAGCTTTACTGGTGGCACTCAGCTTGCAGATACAGGATTCAAATTCATCCACTGCAGGATGGGTCGTCGTCCTCGTCCCGGCAGTCTCGCGCGCACGCGCAGACGACGATTGTTTTAATGGTTTCTTTGTTATATTTGTTAAGTTGTTGTCGGCAGCCTGTCGGTTGCCTGTCGCCTGACTGTCACTTTGCCTGTCAGCACCAACGAGCAAATTATAATTATTGATTGAAACAACGCTGTATTTTGGCCCGGTTCTGACTGTCACATAGCCTGTCGCCTGCAAGTGCTCCAAAGCAGTCCGAACATTCCGAATTGACAAATTCAGCTGTTTTGCCAGCTGAGATTGGCTTGTAACCAGTTCTCCGGGGTGGATGGTGATGCCCTGCCACTGCTTTTCCTGCCAGTTGGCCGTGAGCAGCAGATGAAAGAACAGGCGGGCGGTGTTGGGTTCGGTATACCATTCCCAGTCGATCAGACCGCGGGGAAATGCTACGAAGCCGCGTGTTGTGTCGATGCCCACAGCCCGACCTCCTTTCGTGTGAAATGCCCGTATAGCCGGATAGCACAGCTTGCGAGGTCAGAACGGCAGGTCGTCGGCATCATCGTTGATGAGGTCATACTCGGCAGAGGGGGCTGCTTCGGGTGCAGCAGTGCTGCGCGGTGCGTAATCCGCAAGAGCTTCACCGGGGTACATCTGCGCACCCTGAAGGTCTGCCGGGTTTGCTGCCGGTTCTGCAGGTTCCGGCGGAGGGCCGGGCTGTGCCATCAGGTCGATCATCTGCTGCAGCCAGCGGAATGTCACCAGCCCGCCGGGCTGAACATCATCCGCGTCCACATCGTAGTAGATCTTGCCGTTATACTCCCGCTCTTTCAGCTTTTGAGCAAAAACCGTGACCTGATCGCCTTTCTGCAGCATGCCATCCCACTGGTCAATGCCGTGCCAGAGGTTCACGCCCACAAAGAAGCTCTGCCATTTGCCGGATTCATCCTGTGTGCGGCTGGCTTTCAGGTCGAATTTCAGGGTCGACAAGGCTACCAAAGGAAAAGGCCAAGCAAAGCGCATCAACCACGCCATGATTGTTGTTGACGATGCAGCAGAAGATATGACGATCGACCGCCCTGCTCGCGATCGACGAGTTCGCAGACGACAAGGCCGCAGTCGAGGAGCTGACCAACTGCCAGGAGAAGGACTGGCAAAACATCGCCAAGCGCCTGCGCATGCAGAAGAAACGCAAGCTTGAGTACGCAGCCCTGCGCAAGGAGATAGAAAAACGCGGATGGACGCTTGTCGACCAGAAGCCAGAAGGATACACGTATCGCACCTATGTCGAGAAAGACCAAATCGATTTCGTTGCGGAGAACTACCAAAAGGCATTAGCTGACGGTGCCGTATTTATGCCTCATGACTACGATTTCGAGCGCAAAGCATACGCTGAAATGTTCGTACCTGCAACAGAAGACGAAGAAGACCCCGAGGAAGCTAAACGTCGACGCGAGAAAGACGAGATAATCGCCCAGCTTGACCTTGCTGAGAAAAACCGCTCCGAGTGGGTCTCGAACAGGATCAAGAGCAACGACCCTATCCCCAACCTGACGAAAACGATCACAAAAAACATGCTCGAAGATTACCGAATCCTTGATGGTTTCGGATTCAAAGAAGACGAGCCCCTCTGCAGAATCGCCAAGGCCATAGGATACGACAACCTGCCTCATCTTTCCCGTATCTGGGCAACAGAGATATTGAACGGCACCTGCACAACACAGGGCCAATACGAGAACTTCCGCCGCTACTTCAACCCAGTTCTCGATTTCTTAAACGACGGCTACGACCCCTGCAACTGGGAGAAGGAACTCTACAACAAATGCGCCCAAGTGAAGGCGCCAGAAAACGAGGAGATGTAATGACTGACCAAGTAAAGATAACTAGCTTCGAAGCTGAGAACGTAAAGCGTGTAAAAGCAGTGGAGCTCAAGCCTACCGAAAACGGCCTTACTATCATCGGTGGTCGTAACGGCCAAGGCAAGACAAGCGTACTCGACGCTATCGCCTGGGCATTAGGCGGCAACCGCTTTAAGCCAAGCAATGCCAAGCGTGAAGGTTCTGCAACCGACCCACACCTGCGTGTAGAACTTTCAAACGGCATTGTGGTTGAGCGTAAGGGTGTCAACTCATCACTTAAGGTAACCGATCCTGAAGGTCATAAATCAGGCCAAAACCTACTCGATTCGTTTTTGGAGCAGCTAGCACTCAACCTTCCTAAATTTCTAAACGCTACTGATAAGGAAAAGGCTGAAACACTGCTGCAGATCCTAGGCATCGGAGATGAGCTAACCACATTAGAAGCCCAGGAGCAACAGCTCTACAACCAGCGCACCACAATGGGGCAGCTTGCTCGCCAGAAACGTGGTGCGGCAGAAGATATGATGTGCTATCCCGACGCACCATCAGAGCCTATCAGCGCCGCTGAGCTTATCAAGGAACAACAAGAAATCCTAGCACGTAACGGTGAGAACCAGCGCAAGCGTCAGCAGGCAGCCCAGCTTGACAGCAAGTGCAAGGATTTGGCAGCACAGCTCGCACGCTTCATGCAGCAAGCAGAGGACATCAACCAGAAGATCAATGAGGTTACCGTACAGCTTGAGCATGCTCGCGCAGACCTCAATACAGCGAACAAGACTGCATCGCAACTCCAAGATGAAAGCACGGCAGAGATCGAGGCAAAGCTACAGGAAATCGACGCTATCAACGCAAAGGTTCGCACTAATGCAGCACGTGAAAATGCCATGGTAGAAGCAGATGAGCTGGAAGCTAATTACAAGGAGCTTACCGAGCAGATCAACGATGTCCGCTCGAAGCGTATGGCACTGCTTGAAGGAGCAAATCTGCCCTTGCCAGGCCTTGGTGTCGAGAACGGGCTTCTCACCTATAACGGGCAGGTTTGGGACTGTATGAGCGGATCAGAACAGCTCCGTGTGGCAACCGCTATTGTCCGAGCGCTCAAGCCTAGCTGCGGTTTTGTTTTGGTGGACAAGTTAGAGCAGTTCGACCCACAAACCCTAGCCGAATTTGGAGCCTGGGCAGAAGGTGAGAACCTTCAGATCATCGGCACTCGCGTAGGAAGTGATGATTCCTGCCAAATTGTAATCGAGGATGGCTACAGCAAACCAGTTGATCCCACTCCTACGCTTTATCCAGCAGGAGACATCGCATCAGCACCTACGCTCGCGCCTGCTGTAGGAGGTCCATTCCCGAGCGTAAACCCCGCTGATCGTTTTAGCGAACTTACTGCCAACACCACCGCACCTGTTATCCCTAACAAGAAATGGAGCTTGTAATGCGTCATATCGAAACCAATATCGCCAATGAGCTTGACTTGCTTGCTCAAAGCCTCATTAAGAATAAGCAGCAATCGGCACAGCTCAAATCTGAAAAAGAAGAACTTGAAAATCGCGTCCGCGAACTCCTTAGTGAAGGTGAACGCTACCTAACTGATAGCGAAATCATCATCCAGATAACACAGCCAGTAATTAGGACATCGCTTGATAGCACGAAAGTAAAGCGGAGTTATCCAGAAATCTATGCCGAGTGTTGCAAAACAACCGTTGCTAAATCATCGGTAAAAGTAACTCCAGGGAAGTAGGTGAATGCTATGCAATTTGATATTTCACAAGGACCTATGTTGTCAGCTACTAAACTGGTTTTGTATGCCGTAGAGGGTATTGGCAAGTCTACCTTGCTTCGCAATTTCCTAATCCTTTATTCATCGACACCGAAGGATCCACCAACACCATGAACGTAAGGCGCTTGCCTGCCCCTAACAGCTGGCAAATGCTCTTGCAAGAAGTCCAGTATGTGCGTGATACGTCTGGATTATGTGCAACGCTTGTTATTGACACGATCGACTGGGCGGAACGCCTATGTATTGACGAGGTATGTAAGACGCACCAGAAGAATGGTATTGAGGATTTTGGATATGGTGCTGGCTATACCTACGTCTATGAAGCCTTTAGCAAGCTGTTGAACCTTCTTAGCGATGTAGTAGAGAACCAAATCAATGTAGTACTAGTAGCTCACTCGATGATTCGAAAGTTCGAACAGCCCGACGAAGCTGCGCCATACGATCGCTACCAGTTAAAGCTCATCGACACACCCAAAAAATCTGTGGCAAACATGGTCAAAGAATGGGCCGATGCTGTAATTTTTGCCAATTATAAAACCGTAGTCGAAAAGACGGACAGCGGTAAGGCTAAAGCGCGTGGCAATAAGCGCGTAATGTATACACAGCACAACGCTTGCTGGGATGCCAAAAATCGCTGGGGATTGGCCGCAGAACTGCCTTTTGACTACAACGAGATTGCGCCCTATATCACACAAGCAACATGTGCAAATTCTGCACATGTTCAGCAAGTGGCACAACCAGAGCATCAACCCCATACAAATCAAGCTCCAACATCTGTGCCAGAACAAGCGCAATCACAACCAATGCCACAAGCGACATCTGCCGCACCATCTGATAGCGGCTTGCCAGACTTCTGGAACCCAGTATTGCAACTTATGCAGGCTGACGGTGTAACGGTGGACGAGGTCAAAGATTTTAGCGTCAAGGCGGGTAACTATACCGCTGATACTCCGCTTGAAAACTACGACCCAGACTATATAGCAGGATTCATCGTCCCTAACTGGGTGCAGATTTTAGAGCGAATCAAGGCAAACCGTATACCAGTCCCATTTAACTAGAAAGGAATCAAACAATGGCAGAAGTAGATTTGGGCCAAGACCTTGGCTGGGAAGGCTATGTAATTGATAACGGCGGGGATTTTGAACTATTAGAAGCTGGCTACTACCCTTTTCGCGTAAAGAAGCTTGAAAAAGAACGCTTCGAGGGATCTACCAAAATGGCATCCTGCTCGCGCGCCAAGCTTACCTTGGAAATTAATGCAGGCGATCATTTCGTAACCGTATTTGACCGCATTATGCTCAACACTAAGATGCAGTGGCGCGTTGCTCGTTTCTTCGAGTGCCTCGGCTTTACCAAGGACGATGAGGGTCGCATGCAAATGCACTGGAACGAAGTCGAGGACAAAGAAGGCTGGCTTAAACTGAAGGTGCGTGAGTACACCGACAAGAACGGCAACAAGCAGCAATCTAACGATGTTGACGAATACTGCTATCCACGTCAGGCCGAAAAAGCCTATGCCGACTGGTCAGCACGCTGCCAAGCTGTTCCCGTATCGGCACAGCCCGTCCAGCAACCTGAACCCGCAGTAACGCAACCAGCGCAGCCAACACAAACCTCTATGCCAGTACCTGCACAGCCCCAGCAGTTTACTAATCCAACAACTGGCGGATCTTGGAGCTTGTAATGGATTCCGTAACATTACGGCCATACCAAGAAGAAGCACGATTAGCAATTGAAAACGAGTGGAATGAGGGGCGTCGCAAGACGCTCCTTGTTTTACCAACAGGATGCGGTAAGACGATCGTGTTTTCTATGGTGGCCAAAGATTCAGTAGACAAGGGAGAGCGCGTACTTATCCTTGCACACCGTGGCGAATTACTCCAACAAGCAGCCGATAAGCTTGCCAATGCAACAGGATTGGGGTGTGCAGTAGAAAAAGCAGAGCAAACAAGTTTGGGCTCATGGTTTCGCGTAACAGTAGGCAGTGTGCAAACATTGATGCGTCCAAAGCGGTTAGGACAGTTCAATCCGAAGTACTTCGATACTATTATCGTGGACGAGGCACACCATGCTCTGTCGGATAGCTACCAGCAGGTATTAGGACACTTTCCCACCGCACAAGTATTAGGAGTAACAGCAACAGCCGACAGAGGAGACAAGCGAAACTTAGGCGAGTATTTTGATTCAATCGCCTATGAATACACCTTACCTCGCGCCATTCGTGAGGGCTACTTAGCCCCATCAAGGCGCAGACTATACCCCTTAAACTCGACCTTACCAGCGTACATATTTCCAACGGAGACTTTGCACTGGGTGATATTGATACCGCTCTCGACCCATATCTGGAACAGATTGCCGACGAAATGCTTGCTGCAGGTTGCATGGAGCGCAAGACTGTGGTGTTTTTGCCACTTGTAGTTACTAGTCAGAAGTTCGCTCGCATCCTTAACGATAAGGCTTTGCAGCACGTGAGGTAAACGGAGAAAGCAAAGACCGCACAGAGGTATTGAATTGGTTCGACAAGCTGGTCTTGGATCTATCCTATGCAACTCGATGTTGCTTACAGAAGGCTGGGACTGCCCAAGCGTGGATTGCGTTGTGGTATTGCGCCCAACCAAAGTACGTAGTCTCTATTGTCAGATGGTGGGGCGTGGCACTCGCCTATCGCCCGAAACAGGCAAGACTGAATTGTTAGTGCTGGACTTCCTGTGGATGACTGAGAAACACGACTTATGTCATCCAGCACACTTAATAGCATCCGACAATGAAGTAGCACAAGCCATGACGAAGCTATCGAAGATTCGCCTGGCATGGTGGATTTAGAGGAGGCCGAACACAAGGCGCAGCAAGACGTTGTAGCCCAACGCGAGGAATCCTTAGCCAAAGAACTGGCTGCAATGCGTAGCCGCAAACGAAAGCTCGTGGATCCTCTACAGTTTGAAATGTCTATTGCTGACGCTGATCTTGTTGGGTATATGCCCTCCTTCGATTGGGAAATGGCTCCTGCATCCGACAAGCAGCTAAGAGCACTTGAGAAGTTCGGCATCTACCCCGACGAAGTTGAGTGTGCTGGTAAGGCGTCACTGTTGCTCAACAAGCTGCACAAGCGACAACAAGAAGGCTACGCCACACCACGCCAAATTAGACAACTAGAAAGCCGAGGATTTCA